>OGYD01000012.1_pt1 | contig 129464 bp, 143 predicted proteins | sample 1576441 | NCBI WGS metagenome assembly OGYD01 (sample SAMEA3541537, study PRJEB24748) | human gut metagenome | biome: human gut; feature: human-associated habitat; material: faeces | place: China | collected 2012 | reverse complement strand
CCAAAAGAAGCAATTGAAAAAGCATCAGGAAAATACGGAAGATTTGATGAAGCAGTTAAAAAAATAGACCCAAGAGAAGCATAAAAAATTGATAAAAATCAGTAATCTGCTTATTTTACTAATTTTAATCAATTTTAATAAGATATAAAAGCAGATTTTCAAATTATAAAATAATTAAAAAAATCAAGGAGGAATAAAAAATGGCAGTAACATTTGAAAGTTATGAAAGAAGAATTGAACAAATTAAACCAGTAATGGAAAAATACGGAATAAAAGATTTTGAAGAGGCATTAAAAATCTGTACAGATAAAGGATTTAATCCATATGAAATAGTAAAAGGAGTACAACCAATATGTTTTGAAAATGCAGCATGGGCATATACATTAGGAGCTGCAATAGCAATAAAAAAAGGTTGCACAAAAGCTGCAGATGCTGCTAGAGCAATTGGAGAAGGATTACAAGCTTTTTGTATACCTGGTTCTGTTGCAGATGTTAGAAAAGTTGGACTTGGACATGGAAATTTAGGAGCAATGTTATTATCAGAAGAAACAAAATGTTTTGCATTTTTAGCAGGACATGAAAGTTTTGCAGCAGCAGAAGGAGCTATAGGAATTGCAAAATCTGCAAACAAAGTAAGAAAAGAACCATTAAGAGTTATATTAAATGGACTTGGAAAAGATGCTGCACAAATAATATCAAGAATTAATGGATTTACATATGTAAAAACAGAATTTGATTTCTTTAAAAACGAAGTAAAAGTAGTTGAAGAAATACCATACTCAGATGGAGAAAGAGCAAAAGTAAAATGTTATGGAGCAAATGATGTTAGAGAAGGTGTAGCTATAATGTGGTTAGAAGATGTTGATGTATCTATTACAGGTAACTCAACAAACCCTACAAGATTCCAACATCCAGTTGCTGGTACATATAAAAAAGAAAGAATTGAAGCCGGTAAAAAATACTTCTCTGTAGCTTCAGGTGGAGGAACAGGAAGAACATTACATCCAGATAACATGGCCGCAGGACCTGCATCATATGGTATGACAGATACTATGGGAAGAATGCACTCAGATGCTCAATTTGCAGGAAGTTCATCAGTTCCAGCACACGTAGAAATGATGGGATTAATTGGTATGGGAAATAACCCTATGGTTGGTGCAACAGTTGCAGTTGCAGTAGCAGTAGAAGAAGCAATGAAATAAAAAAATATATATTATCAAGAGTGGACGAGAGAATCGGCTTTATGACTCCACAGCAACCTATTAAATTAGGTGCTAATACCGACAAAGCAAGTACGCTTTGGATGATGATTAAAAAACCTTTGTACTTGTTATAAGTATAAAGGTTTTTTTAGTATAAAAATAAAAAATGAAAGGAAGAAAATATATGAAAAAATTATTTACATCAGAAAGTGTAACAGAAGGGCATCCAGACAAATTATGTGATTATATATCAGATAGTATTTTAGATGCATGTTTAGAGCAAGATAAAAATTCAAGGGTAGCATGTGAAACAGTAGCAGGAAAAGGTGAAATTTATATAACAGGTGAAATAACCTCAAATGCTAATATAAATATTGAGCAAATAGTAAGAGACACAATAAAAGAAGTGGGCTATGATAATGAAAAAACAGATATAGATTATAAAACATGCAAAGTAATAATAAATATGTCAAAACAGTCTCAAGACATTGCACTTGGTGTGGACAAGTCATTAGAAGATAAAGAGGGAAAACATATTTTGTCAGAAGGTGCAGGTGACCAAGGGTTAATGTTTCGGTTTTGCATGTGATGAAACAGAAGAATTAATGCCTCTTCCAATTTCTTTAGCACATAAATTATCAAAAAGACTAACAGATGTTAGAAAGCAAAATATAATAGAATATTTAAGACCAGATGGAAAAGTACAAGTAACAGTAGAATATGAAGGAAGTGTTCCAAAAAGAATAGATACAATAGTAGTATCAACCCAGCACAAAGAAGATGCAAATTTAGATCAATTAAAAAAAGACATAAAAGAATATGTTATAAATGCAGTTGTTCCTAAAGAACTTTTAGATGATAAAACCAAATATTTTATAAATCCCACAGGAAGATTTGTAATAGGTGGACCATTAGGAGATAGCGGTTTGACAGGAAGAAAAATAATAGTAGATACTTATGGTGGCTATGCAAGACATGGTGGTGGTGCATTTTCTGGAAAAGATGCAACAAAAGTAGATAGGTCAGCATCTTATATGGCAAGGTTAATTGCTAAAAATGTAGTTGCAAATGGGTATGCTAAAAAATGCGAAATTCAGTTAGCTTATGCAATTGGAGTAGCAAAACCAGTGTCTGTTTATGTTGATACATTTGGAACTTCAACATTACCAGAAGAAGAGATTGTAAATAAAATAAACAATAAATTTGATTTAACTCCAAGAGGAATTATAAATTATTTACAATTGCAAAATCCTATATATAAACAAACAACCAATTATGGTCATTTTGGAAAAAAAGAATTGCCATGGGAACAGGTAATTAAAATTTAAGATTATAAAAATATATTCTTATAAAGGCTCTGCACATGCCTTATACAGAATATATTTTTTTATTTAAATTTTGTAAAAAAATATACGAACAAAAATTTGAAAAAATTATAAAAAACTCTTGACAAATTTTATATAAAGTTATAAAATGACAACAGTAAAAAACGAACAACAATTCGCAAAACTAATATTTGTTATTGGAGGGTTAAAAATGAATTTAGTAAGAGTAAAAAATAATGATATAAAAGTAATAGAAAGACATCCTGTAAAAGTTCTTGGAAATGATTATAGAGTAAAAATAGTATATAAAAATGTTAAAATTGCTATGCTAGATGTTGAAGATGACACAATAAAATTAACACTTCAAAACAAATATAAAAAGATGAACAATACACAAATGTTGGATTTAGCAATAGAAAAAATGTATGAATCAATAGCCAAAGTTGAAATAGAAAGAGCTATGGAAAAAACAAGAATAATGTTAGGATTTGCTCCTGAAGATTATAAAATAGAAAAATTAAAAAATGATTTTGGAAAATGCGATGGTAAAAATATTATAATAGATCCAACAGTTGTAATGTATAAAAGAGAGATAATTGATTATATAGTTTTACATCAATATTGTCATTTAAAATATAAAACACATGCAAAGGGTTTTTATAAAATGTTAGAAAAATATTGTCCAAATTATGAAAAATACGAAAAAGTCTTGAATTTTTAAATTATACTGTTATAATATAAAAGGTATATAATTTATCTTTTATATTGGGGTATCGCCAAGCGGTAAGGCATCGGACTCTGACTCCGACATTCCTGTGTTCGAATCACAGTACCCCAGCCAATAACGAATCTGTTCGAACTACAGATACAAAAATCAATCAGTAAAATGGTTGATTTTTTTGTTTGCGAAAAAATCATCCTAAAAAGAAAGGATGGTGTATGTAATGAAGATAATTAAACAAGAAATACAATTTGAGGAAAGTTTAAAACAAAGACTAGAGTTTATATGTGAGTTTTCTAAAGTAAACCCTACTTTTATAAAAGGTAGTATTAGAAAAATTGAAAAGACTAATCTCTCATATGTTGAACCACATAAAGTAATTGTTAAGAACATTACTTTGTTAGTTTTCAATTATTCAAATGATGTTTATATTTCTAATTTATCTAAAAAGATTAAATTATCAGAATTAGAAACATATTTGAAAAATATATAATTTGTTAAAAATTGACATTTCTGGAAATCGTGATATAATATAGGCAATTAATTATCTATATTTACTTTAGCAAGAGCTAGATATAGATTTATGAGTACTTTGAAAAAATTTATATTATATTACAATTATATTGTATTTTATTTGTGATAAACGGATTTAAGAGATGTCAGTAGTACTCGTATGTACTTTGATGTCTCTTTTTTGTTAGATTGGAGGTTTAAAAATTGAACGAAGAGAAGAAAAAATGTGGTTTGTATATGAGAGTATCAACAGAAGACCAAGCACGTGAAGGCTTTAGTCTTCCAGAGCAAAAAGAAAGATTAGAAGCTTTTTGTAAATTCAAAGGTTATGAGATAGTTGATTATTATGAAGATGCAGGAATAAGTGCTAAAACTGGTAATCACAGACCAGAGTTTGAAAGATTAAAAGATGATATAAAAGCTAAAAGAATAAATACTATTGTAGCTTTAAAGCTAGATAGAATAACTAGGAGTATTTATGATTGGGAAAATCTTATGACTTTTTTAGATGAAAACAATGCTTATTTAGATTGTGTTAATGATGAAATAAATACAACTAGTGCAAATGGCAAAATGATTTCAAGATTATTAATGAGTGTAAGTCAAAATGAAATTGAAAGAACAAGTGAAAGAACTAAAGTTGGTATGGCAGGTGCAATAAAAAATGGTCATATTCCCCATAAAGCACCTTTAGGATATAAACACGAAGATAGAAAACTAGTAATTGATTATTCTACTAAAGATATTGTAGTTAGAATATTTGAACTATACTATAATGGATTATCTTATAAAAAAATAAGCAATCTATTTAACGAAGAAAAAGTATTAGGAAGAGATAATTGGAGAGATTCTACTATTGTTACTATTCTTGAAAATGAAATATATAAAGGTGATTTTGTTCATGGAAAAAGAACTAATCATCCTACTTTTTATGAAGATGTTGTTGAACCTATTGTATCTAAAGAAATGTGGGAAGATTGCCAAGTTAAAAAAAAGAAAAATTCAAAAAGCTATCAAAGAACATTAACTTATTTATATTTACAGAAACTAAGATGTCCTAAATGTGGCAGAATTTTAGGTGGAAAAGCTACTACAAAGAAAAATGGTAAATCTTATTTTTATTATTACTGCAGTGATTGTAAAATAGAATTTAAAGAAAAGTTAATAAATGATTACTTTAATCAATTTATAGCTGAATTAATTGAATATGATGAAGTTGTTAATCAATTCTTCTTGCCTATGATAAAGCAAAAATTTGATGAGCCTAGAGAACAATTAGAAAAAGAAATAAATAATCAGAGAAATAAGCTTGAAAGAATTAAAAAAGCATATATTAATGGTGTTTTTGAATTAAAAGAATATAACGAAGAAAAGAAAATTGTTGAAAAAGCAATTAGTGAACTAGAAACTAAACTAGATACTACTGATAGTGTAGAAGAATTACGATTTACTCCAAAAGATATTTTACTAAAAAGAGATATTGATTTTATCAATAAGATAAAAATAGATAAAGAATATCAAGCAAGAAATAGAATTTGGAATGATTATACCAGAGAAGAACAAGCTGAACTTATAATGAAATATGTTGACGATATAGAACTATCTTTAGTTGGTACAGAAATAGTAGTTAAACAAATTAATTTTAGAGAAACTATTTGTAAGCCTTGTAAAGAATTGTTTGACAAAGGTTATATCGATACAATAAAACCAGCTATATTTGGTAATGTACTTGGTAATATAAGATTTAGTAATTACTTATCTGAAGAAGAATTTGGCGAAGTAATAATGAGATTAAGACAGTATTATGATGTTGGTTATACTGAAGCAACATACTATTTAGATAAGCAAATGTTTTATTTTAACTTCGTTGAAGATAATAGTGCTATTGTTAGAGTATTTCCATTAAAAGATTATTATAAATTAGATTCAGATTGCAAAATGAAAACTTATGAATTTGGAATAATTTATATTCGTGAAGAAGATAAATTCCAAATGCAAGAAATTGATACTGCATTTGATTATATTCCAGATGAAACTAACACTAGTGTAATTTACTCAAAAGATACTACTCCTATTTCAGTAGGTGTTAAGCCAGTAAAGTTCTGCGAAGATGATACTGAAGAAAAAAATTAACGTGGCACATTTTGTTTTTATGAAATAAAAATGAAAGTGGCGATAGTTAATTTGAATAAAATTTATCTATGCAGATAAATTTTATTGCCTCGCAGAGCCCACGAGTTATGATGGTACGTCATAACTCGTAGGGGGTTAGGACTTATGGCAAAGCCAAAGTCTTATGCTACGAAGAAAATTCAAAGGAGATGCTTTTATGGAGCAAGAATTGGCATATTCTTTTCACTTGGGTAGTGATAAAAACAAAAGTAAATTAGCAAGGAAAGTTGCAAAAGGAAATTTATCTGGTACTACGTCTCTATCTAATAATGCAATTCAAAATGCAAATGCTTTATCTAAAGTAAATAAGCATAACTTAAGAGACTATGATAATGAAAAAGATTTGATTAGAATAATTCGTGGTACAAATGATATTGTAAATGATGTAAAAGATTTATATTTAGAAGAATTTGAAGATGCTCGTATAGAATACAATAATAGGCAAACTAGAAATGATAGAAAAATAGATAACTATTTTATGAAGATAAATGAATCTCAAAATGACCTCGCTTGTGAGATTATAGTTGAACTTGGAGATATGGATTTTTGGAAAGATAAAGACAAATTATACAGACTAAAAATGATTGATGTATATAATGAACAAGTAAATGAATTAATGAAGATTTTACCAACATTTAAAATAGCAAATGCTACTATTCATTTTGATGAAACATCTCCTCATATGCACATTGTAGGTGTACCTATAATAGAAAATTGTACTAGAGGAATGAAAAAACAGGTTGGTAAATCACAACTATTTACAAAAGAATCGTTAACTAAAATTCAAGATAAAATGAGAAATGCTTGTATTAAGTCTTTTAATAAATTTTATAGTATGGATATTAAATTAAAAGAAAAGCAAAAAGGCAGAAATCAAGATATAAATGTTAAAGATATGAGCAATTATACAAATATGAAAAAGCATCTTGCTGAAAAAGAGAAAAAACTTGATAAAGCTAATAAACAAACTGACAAACTTGATAATACAACAAAAGATATAAATCAAATATTAGACAAGTTAAAACCTGCTAAGTTTAGCAAAAATAATATGGTTATTTCTAACGAAGATATTGAAAAAATCAAAAACTTTACTAAAGATGTAAAAGATACTACTAAAATAGTTAGAAGTGTAAATGACTTAAATATTGCTATTAGAGATTTTGAACATAGTGCTTTTGAAATAGAAAAAGAAAATTGTTCTCTTAAATATCAAATAGAAGAAAAAGATAAAGAGATTTATAATTTAAAAGGTGAATTATCTGCTAAAGATAAAATTATTGGTAAATTACGAGAAGAAAAAGAAAGCATAAAAGCCCAATTACACAGATTCAAAGAATTTTGGCATAGCATTATGGGACATTTTCACAAAAGAATTTGCTATGATAAAGATAATAACTACAAAATTGTTAGTGATGACCTATATAAAAATGGAATATTTACTGATGATGAAAATGAAATTGCAAATAACATAGCTAGAAAAGTTAAACCAAAAGGTGAGATAAATAATGCTAAAAATAATAGAAGAAAATACGATACAAGATTTTAATATGGAGGTAATTAGAATATGGAAAATGAAAAAGTTGAATATTTAATAAATATGATAAATGATATGGATATAAAAGATAAATTAAGATTAGCAATATGTATGAGTCAAAGCAAATGGTCAGGTCTTATATACAACACTAAAGAAAACTATGAAAAATTTGATGCTATGCTAAAAGAAGTTGATGAAGAATATAGAACTACTTTAATAAACTTTGCAAAATATAAACTTGTAATGTTTGCAATGGCTAAACTCATGGAAATGGAATCAATAGAACAAAATCAGGTTGCTTTATATTTGTACAATTATGTAAGTAAAAAGTAATTATAATTATAAATAAATAAGATACCAATGCTTTGTTATTAGTTATATAAGATTAATTTTCAATAAAATAATACAAAAATAGTTAAATTTTTTTAAAATATGATATAATAAACAAAAATTTAAGGAGAAATAAAAATGTTAAAAGCGTGTAGTATGTCAAAAAGTATAGATAGACAAGCTGTTAAAATTTTAAAAGAAAAAGGTATAAGTGTAGATGTATGGAAGGGAGAAAAGTATCCCAATAAAGAAGAATTAAAACAATTACTAAGTATATATGATATTCTGATTGTAGGAGTAGAAGAAAGAATAACAAAAGATATGATTATAGACATAAAAACTCCAAAGATTATAGCGTCTATGTCAATAGGATTAGACCATATTGATAAGGAATGTTTTGAATCTAAACTTATTGATATTGTTAACTGTCCGAATGCAAATGTTACATCAGTTGCAGAACATATTTTAACCTTGATGTTAGATGCAAGTAAAAGAATACAAGAAGCTAATGATTTAGTTATAAATGGTAAACCAAACAGAAGATTATTAACTAGTAAACCGACTGATATAAACGGAAAAACAATAGGTTTAATAGGTGCAGGAAAAATATCTCAAAGAATGGTAGATATAGCAAATTTATTTAATATGCCAATATTATGCTATACAGAACATCCTGAAAATCATGAAAATTTAATTAGAAAAGGCGTAAAATTTGTAGAGTTAGATGAACTATTACAAAATTCGGATTTTATAAATGTAAGTGTACCATTAACAAACCAAACTAATAATTTAATATCAAGAGATAAAGTAGAACTTTTAAAGAAAAATGCAACATTTATAAATACTTCGAGAACAGGAGTTACAGATATACAAGCATTAGTTGAATTCGCAGATAAAAATCCTAATTTTTATTTAGGATTAGATATAGACGTAGGCGAATATACTGATTTATTATCTAAAAGAAGAAATAATGTTGTTGTTACACCACATATAGCAGGTTGTACAGATGATGCTATAAAGAGACAATATATAGAGTGTGCTGAAAATATAGTTAATGTTTTAGAAAAAAGAAAAGAAGAAAAAGATATAGAAGGAAGATAGGAGATTCAGATGGAACAAAGTAATGTGTGGAAAAATTTTTTAATGTCAGACTTAGCGGGAAAAGTTATAAGTGTATTTAAAGATGTGTTTTTAGGAATATATTTTTTGAAAATAACACAAGGAAATATAGTTGATGTTTCGGTATATTATATAACCTTTTTTTTAACATATTTAATATGCCTATTGCTTGTTAATAAATTACAAAAACTTAATTTAGTTTCTATGTTTAGAATAGGTATATTCTTAAATTTAATGCAATGCATAATTTTACTAGTTGTTGGGGAAAAAATTTCAAATTATATAATTCCATTTGCAATATTTGCAAGTATAGGGAATGCATTTTATTATTATCCTGAACAAATATTAATAAAAAGAGTTAATCAAGATGGGAATTTTAGAAAATATATTACAAAAGACCAAATATTAAAATATACAATAAATATTGTCCTTCCTATTGTGCTAGGTTATTGTATTAGTAAAAATTCATATCAGTTAGCTTTTGTGGTATTAATAGCATTAATTTCTATAAGTTTTATTTTTTCACTATTTATAAAAGGATTTGAACTAGAGCATGGAAAAATAAATATAAGAAAATTTTTGAAAAATATTAACACAAGTGAAAATAAGAAAATGATGAAATTGATGAGCTGGAGAACAATATTTAGAGGACTAAGTTCATTTGGAGTATTATCAACATTAATTACAATTATAACTTTTTTAGTGGTTTCAACAGAATTATCATTAGGAAGTATTAGTAGTTTTATAACTATTATTTCTATTATTGTAGTATATTTAACTAACAAATTTGTTAAAAAAGAAAAATTATCTAAATTGTTTATACCAATGTCTATTATACAAAGCATAGTAGTTATAATACTTACATTTAGTATGATGCATCTTAATATAAGCAATGAAATTAGAATTGGAACTATTACAGTAAACATAGGATTTTTATTAATACTAGTATATAATGTAGTTAATGGTATAAGTAATCCAATATTCGAAACATCAAATTCAGTTATATATTATGAATGCATGTGTAAGCAAAATATTAAAATAGAAGATGAACCAAATTATGTGTTTTGGTTTGAAATTATGATAAATATATCAAGAAGTTTAGGATATTTAATTTTAATAGTTGTTTCAAAAATAGGATTTGATTTAAATATTATTTCAATTTTAATAGTAGGATTTACTTTAATGTACATAGCTTTTGCTTATACATTAAATACTATAAATAAAAAGTATTTATATAGTATTAAATAAAAATTATATAAGATTTTATAAAATTCTTGAAATTTTTATAATAATTTGATAATCTTTATATAAATAAATTGATTGATATTTGTATCAATCGTTATGAGAGGCAAAAAAGTTGTAGATAACTACTTCGATGGAGCCATCTTGTTATAATACGAACAATATATTATTTTATACAGCGAATTTGCTGTAAGTCTGTTGAATTATATTATAATTTAACAGATTTTTTGCTATAAATTTATAAAAACATTTGACAAATTTTAATCTTTAATAGATAATATAAATATCAATTTACAATTAAGACAAAAGATTTAAAATACAAAGGAGGAACAAAAAAGTGTACGTATTCAATAGAATCACAGTAAATCCACAATTACCAAAAAGAATAGAAAAATTATCAGAAATATCAAATAACCTATGGTGGTCATGGAACACCGAATTTTTAAGATTATTTCAAAAAATAGACAAAGATTTATGGGAAGAATCAGAAAAAAATCCAGTAAAATTTTTAAAAAGGGTATCACAAGAAAAATTAGACAATGCGTCAAAAAATGCAATGTTTTTAAAAGAATATGATAAATTAGTAGATAACTTTGAAAATTACATGAAAAGCAAAAATACATGGTTTTCTAATAAATATCCAGAAAATAAAAATGACTTAATTGCATATTTTTCAGCAGAATATGGGCTAGATCAAACTATTCCAATTTATTCTGGTGGACTTGGGATTTTATCAGGAGATCATCTTAAATCAGCAAGTGATTTAGGAATACCATTAGTAGCTGTAGGATTATTATATAAAAATGGTTATTTCCATCAAAAAATAAATGGATATGGCGGACAAGAAACCGAATATAATAATATAGATTTATATGATTTACCTATAAATGCTGTAAAAGACCAAAATGGAGAAGATTTAATAATATATGTTAAATTTCCTAAAAGAAGACTATACTTAAAAGTATGGCAAATAAATGTTGGAAGAGTAAAATTATATTTATTAGATTCAGACATAGAAAAAAATAATGAAGAAGATAGAGATGTAACATTAAGACTATATGGTGGAGACCAAGAAATGAGAATAAGACAAGAAATTGTTTTAGGAATGGCTGGAGTAAATTTACTTAGAACTTTAGGGTTAAAGCCAACAGTTTACCATATGAATGAGGGACATTCAGCATTTTTAACATTAGAAATAATAAAAAATACTATAAAAGAAAAACAAGTATCATTTGATGTTGCCAAAGACATAGCTAGTTCAAAAACAGTATTTACAACACATACACCAGTACCAGCAGGAAATGATATATTTCCATTAGACTTAGTAGAAAAATACTTTAAAGATTTTTGGCCAAGACTTGGAATTTCAAAAGAAGAATTTTTAAAACTTGGAATGAAACCGACCCAAGACTTAGAGCCAGGATTTAACATGGGTATTCTTGCATTAAAAATTGCAGGAAAGAAAAATGGTGTAAGTAAATTACATGGAGCAGTATCTAGGGAATTATTTGGAGAAGTATGGCCAGAAATTGCTGCAAACGAATCACCAATAACATATGTAACAAATGGAATACACACATGTTCATGGCTATCACCAAGGCTAAAAGAATTATATAATAAATATTTAATTCCATACTGGCAAGATAATATACATTTAGATAAAACATGGGAAAAAGTAAAAGATATACCAGATCAAGAGTTATGGGAAGCACATATGCAAAGAAAAGAAAAATTGTTAAATTTAGTGAAAGATAGTACTGTAAATAGATTAAGACGTTCTGGTTATAGTTATGAAAAAATAAATGACATAGTGTCAAAAATAAATCCAAATGCATTAACAATTGGATTTGCAAGAAGATTTGCAACATATAAAAGAGCAACATTAATATTTAGAGATTTAGAAAGAATAACACAAATATTAAACAACCAAGAAAGACCTGTACAAATAATATTTGCAGGTAAAGCACATCCAGCAGATAAAGAAGGACAAGATTTAATAAAATATATACATGAAGTATCAATGATGCCACAATTCAAAGGAAAAATATTCTTATTAGAAAATTACAATATTGCAATGTCAAGATATTTAGTTAGTGGTGTAGATGTATGGCTAAATAATCCAAGAAGACCAATGGAAGCATCAGGAACAAGTGGACAAAAAGCATCAGTAAATGGAGTAATAAACTTTAGTGTATTAGATGGATGGTGGGCAGAAGGATATAATCAATATAATGGCTGGACAATTGGAACAAATGCAGAATTTGATTCATATGAAGCACAAGATAATGCAGATAGCGAAAGCTTATATCGTACTCTAGAAAGCAAAATAGTACCAATGTATTATAATAAAGATAAAGATGGAATGTCATCAAAATGGATAGAAACAATGAAAAATTCTATCATATCAACAGGAGGAAAATACAGTACAGCAAGAATGTTAGTTGATTATACAAATAACTTATATATTCCACTATGTAATTTAACAAAAACATATTATGAAGATATAGACAATGTTGCAGCATTTAATATGTGGAAAAAAGACATAGCAAGTAATTGGAAAGATATAAAAATTACCCAAGTAAATAATTTAGACAATATAACAATAGATGCTGGAAACAACATTGAAGTTAGATGTGAAGTAGAATTACCTAATATAAACCAAGAAAATATAGATGTAGAAGTTTATTATGGTAAAATTTTAGATAATGGTATAGTAGAAAATGTTAGCATTATACCTATGAAATTAGAAAAACAAGATGAAGAAACGAAAAAATATTATTATGTAGCAAAAATAGAACTTACAACAGGAGGAAATTATGGTTATACATTCAGAGTAATGCCAAAACATGAAATGATATTAGAACCAACAAATTTAAATCTTGTAAAATGGATAACAAAATAAAAATTGCCAACGGTTCCGGGTTTAAATGGCAATAAATTGTTACAAGCTTGAAAAAATTAATAAATTATAATAGCTTGGATGGCAGTAATATATTATTTTACAGCACCGCGTAAGCGATTAAACGAGTGCTTGCACGAGTGCGAATTGGAGCAACCAACAATTAATTTTTATTTGATTGGTTGCGACACCAAGGTGCAAAAAATAATATATTACTGCCATTCAAGCATTTTATTTTAGTGAAAAATTGCCATTCAAACCCGGAACCGTTGGCAATTTATTGCCATTTAAACCCGGAACCGTTGGCAATAATTAATTTATGTGTAAAATCTAAATTGGCAAAAGAACCATATTCATAGCCTAATGTATAAACATTAGTAGCCCAAATATCTTTGCTAAGCATTAAGTCTAGATTTTTATTATTATTAGAATCAATAAATTTTTTAACAGAGGTAATAATATTAAGTTTTGGATTTGCTTTTGTTATTTCAGAAAGTAAATATTTTCCTTTTTCATTAAATCCTAATACCCTAATATATGGAGTTATTTTTTTAGAAATTTCCATATCTTTTTTTGTTATACCCAAAATAGTATAAAGTAATATTCTTTGAAGACGTGTTGTTGTATACCTTTTAGATTTTATTATATCTAAAAATTCAATTATACTATTACATTCATTTGCAGCATTTTTAATAGAAAATTCTAGTCCTTCAGAAACGTCTGGTAAGTTTCTAATTTCTTCTATTGACATTTTTCTTAAGGAATATATAATTTCCTTTTCGAAGGCTGATAAATCTGTTACTGCATGTCCAAGTTTTATATTTCTCATTAAAATTGAGTAAGATGGTTCTGGAAGTAATTTTGGTAAAATTTCAAAACCATTATTTTTGATTATATTTCTAATTGCTGTGCTACTTGCAATATTTCCACTAAATTTTTTACTATTGTAGTCTGCTTCAAACCTGCCTATTGTATGTGCTTGGATTGAACTTTTATAATGTTTTAAAGCCTTTAAATATTCAATACCTAATATATTGTTTGGCGATGACATAATTTGTTTTACACTTTTAGTGTCATTTAAATACATCATTAATGCATTTTCTCTGGCTTTGGGAAATGATAATCCTTTGCCAAGTTCAATAGATAATAATGCTTTATATTCTTTTGGTTCATTATATAATATATTTGCAATATGATCTAAGGCAGCAAGGTTTGGTGTTTCACTTCCAAAAGACACATAATCTACTATTTTTAAAGAATTTAAAATTTTGATTGCGCCATCAGCAAAGTTTTCTGCGCTAGATATAGAATATAAAACAGGAAGTTCTATAACCAAATCTATACCGTGAATTTAAAGCCATTTCAGTTTTTGACCATTTATCAATTATAGAACAAGATCCGTCGTTGAGTAAAATTTCCACTAATTACAGCAATTGAATAATTTGAACCTGTATCTTTTTTTGATTTCTCTAAATGATAAAAATGCCCATTATGAAATGGATTATATTCTGCAATTACTCCTAAAACATTAGACATAAATAAACTTCCCTTCTATTAATATTTACGTTTATAATCATAACTATAAATTGTAATTTGTTGTTATTCTTCAAATAAAATTTTTTGCATTCCATAAGGATTATTTAAAAAATCTTTATATATCTTATATACCTCTGTATCTTCATATCTAATTTCTTCCATATTATTGTTCATGTCAATTATCTTTCCGTATTTATAGGATAATAATATTGGAGAATGTGTTGCAATAATAAATTGAGAACCATTTTTAACTAAATGATGTATATAACATAGTAAGGTCATTTGTCTTTGTGGAGATAGTGCTGCTTCTGGCTCATCTAAAATATATAATCCTTTATCCCAAAATCTATTTTCTACTAATTGCAAAAAAGATTCTCCATGTGAGCATTGGTGTAAATCTCCTCCATATTGATAACTCAAATCAGAATTATTACTAATATCTGTTGCAACATTATAAAATGATTCTGCTCTTAAAAAAAATTTCGTTTTAGGAACCCTAAACTTACTTATTGTTAAATGCTTATATAGTTCTGAATAATCATCATAATTAGAGAATTGCATATTATTACTACCACCTTCTGGATTTAATCCTAAAGATATAGCTATTGCCTCTATTAATGTAGATTTCCCAACTCCATTTTCTCCATAAAATAAAGTAACAGAATTATCTATTTTAAGTTCTTTAAAGTTGTTTAAACATTTTATATTAAACGGATATACATTATTATTTATATTTTCTCTATTCAATCTTACTCTATTTACGAATAATTCTTCCATACAATCTCACTTTCAAATTACTATTTCTTTAACAAACTACTAAATTGTAATTTTTTTCTATAATTTGTTTTATAATTTTATATTGTACAAAAATAAATTTATTGTTATAATATTATCATAAAATATGTAAAAAAACAATAGAAAGGGAAAATATGGAAAAGGTTATTATATATACAGATGGCGCATGCTCTGGAAATCCTGGACCAGGTGGATGGGGTAGCATACTTATGTATAAAGAAAATAAAAAAGAAATATTTGGAAATAAAGAAAATACAACAAATAATGTAATGGAATTAACAGCTGTAATAGAGGGATTAAAACTTTTAAAATTTCCATGTGAGGTTGATTTATATAGTGATAGTGCATATGTAGTAAATGCATTTGACAAAGGATGGATATATGGATGGTTAAAAAATAATTGGGTAAATAGCAGTAAAGAACCAGTAAAAAACAAAGAGCTATGGCAAGAATTATATAATCTTACAAAAGTTCATAAAGTTAATTTTATAAAAGTTAAAGGGCATGCAGATAACGAGTTTAATAATAGATGTGACGAACTTGCAAGAAACGCAATAAAAATGTTGTAAAAAATATTTTTTTGCAATATATAATTAAACTAGTAAATTATTATGACTCATACAAAATATTACAAAAATATTACATTTGTAATACAATTTAAATATTATATTGAAAAAAGAAATATTATAGAATATAATTAAACCAAATGAAAGTCACATAGGAGGAAATTATGGGAGAGTTCCAAAGTTACATAATGGACAAAGATAAAGATTTGTTAACCAAAATGGACATAATATATAGATTACAAAAACTCCTAAAAGAAAGAAGAGGAGAAACAATATTTTTTGATAAATCTGTAATATTTAAAACAGAAATAGCAAGAATGTTTATAGAATACATGAATTTAGATGTTGATAAAGATCTAGTATTAACAGCATGTTTGCTATGCAACTGTAAAAAAGTAGATAATGCTCAAAAAATAGGAAAACTTCATACATATGCAAAAGAAGGTGCTGACTATTTATTAAATATAGGTTTTGATCCAAGGTTTTGTAGAATATGTGAAGGAGTAAATAGATACAGCGATACCAGACCTAGAGAGCCTGAAAGTGATATATTGGAATTAGTAGATCAATTTGGAGGTATGTTATTAGACAGACCAGAAAGAGCAGGGTTTAGACCAGAAGATGCATTAATCCAATTAGAAAGAGCTAATTTAAAAGATGTAAATAATATATATTTAGACAAATTTCATGAATTTGTAAATATGATGTTGGAGGTAGAAGTATGAGTTTAGGTGCAGTATCAGCAAATGGTTTTGCTTCACTAAAAAAAGGACATGATAATTCTAGAGATATTCCAGAATTTATATCATTTGTAGGAAAATATGAAAAAGCAATGAACATGGAAGTAGAACGTACAAAAAGTGTAAGAAATGCTCCACTATTTTCAAAAACAACACGAGAAAAATTTGGTGCATTTCAAAAAGCAAGTATGGAGAAGTATGAAGAAGAAAGATAATTTAATAAATGTACAAAAGAAAAAGCGACATTTAAGTGTCGCTTAAATTGTTTAAAATAAAAGAAAAGAGGAATATAAATGTACGAAATTTTTGCAGATTTACATATACATATAGGAAGAGCTGAAAACGGAAAACCAATAAAAATAACTGCGGCAAGAAGTTTGAATTTTGCTAATATTGCAAAAGAATGTGCCGAAAGAAAAGGAATAAATGTCTGTGGAATAATAGATTGTGCATCACCATATGTAATTGAAGATATAGAAAAATTTTTAAAAACAGGAGAAGCTTATGAATTAAAAGATGGCGGAATTATATATCAAGATAAGGTATGCATCCTTTTAGGAAGTGAAGTAGAAACATCAGAAATCGGAAGAAATGGGAAAAAGGGAAGTGCACATAACATATGCTTTTTCCCACATTTAAGTGATATAAAAGGATTTTCAAAAGAATTAAGCATGCATTTAAAAAATATTACACTAAGTACTCAAAGAAGTGACCTTTCAGGTTATGACTTAATAGATATGGTAGAAAGATATAATGGAATTTTAATTCCTGCACATATATTTACGCCTCATAAAAGTTATTATGGAAATTGCACAGACAGACTAGAAAACATATTTAAAGAAAAATATAATAAAATATTTGCTGTAGAGCTTGGACTAAGTTCTGATACATATTTGGCAGACACAATATCAGAACTTGAAAATAAAACGTTTGTAACAAATTCAGATGCACATTCTCTTCCTAAAATTGCAAGGGAATATAATAAAATCCTAGTAGAAGATATATCATTTAAAGAGATTGTTAAAGCACTAAAAAATGAAGATGGAAGAAAAGTAATTGCAAATTATGGATTAGATCCAAAACTTGGTAAATACCATAGAACATTTTGCGATGATTGTAATACATCAATAGAGACAAAAGTTCCAGTAAGTAAATGTCCAAAGTGTGGAGGAGATAATGTTACTTTTGGGGTTTTTGATAGAATAGAGCTTATAAAAGATAAAAAAGAGTCTAAAAGTCCAAGCAATAGACCACCATATATATATCAAATACCATTACAGTTTATACCTGGAGTTGGAGGAAAAACAATAGAAAAATTATTAGATACATTTAATACAGAAATGAACATACTTCATAAATTATCAGTAGATGATTTAGAACAAGTTGTTGGAAAAAAAGTTGCTGTAAGTATTGATAATGCAAGAAGCGGTAAAATGCAAGTTCACTCAGGTGGAGGAGGAAACTACGGAAAAGTAGAGGTAAAAAAATAAGTTCTAAAAATGTCCTTATCGAATACACATTATGTATAAAGAAAAGTACGTGTAAGATAAGGAGATTTTTAATGAAAAACATCAAAAAAACACTAAAGTTAAAGGACATAATTGTTAACCATATTGCAAGTAATAGCAAAGAATATATAATAGTAACATTATTATTTATAATAGGAATTTTTTTAGGGGTATTATTTGTAAACAATATAAAAAATGATGAATTTGATAGTGTTCAAAATTATATTACAACATTTATACAAAAATTTAAAGAAAATCCTAATATAGATAGTGGTGCACTATTAAAAACTAGTATAATAAAAAACCTAATACTTGCACTTAGCTTATGGTTTTTTGGAACAACAGTAATAGGTATTCCAATTGTATTTGGAATACTAATATATAGAGGTTTTTGTTTAGGGTATACAATTTCAACATTTATAAGTACAATTGGAATTGCAAAGGGGTTGGCTTTTGTTTTTTCAAATATGCTTTTGCAAACAGTTATTTTTATACCAGCAATTTTAGCAATAAGTGTTAGTGGTTTTAAACTTTATAAATCAATAGTAAAAGATAAAAGAAAAGAAAATGTAAAAATAGAAATAATAAGACATACAATTTTTTCAGCACTAATGACAATACTACTTTGTTTATCATCAGTGGTAGAGGTATTTGTATCAAATAATTTGCTGAAAATAATTGTAAAATATTTGTAAAAACTATTTACAATTTGTCAAATGTTTGATATAACATATATAGTTTATGTAAATATATAATTTTAAAGTCAGATAGGGGAATAATAATGGAAAAACAATTAAAACTTTTTTTTGAATTTTTAGAAAATGATAAAAAATTATCAGATAATACATTACAATCATATAAAAGAGATATAAAACAGTTTAAAGAATACTTAAATCAAAAAGGTAAAGATTATAGCAACATAACTAAAGAAGACATGAAAGAATACATAGAACACCTTCAAAGTATAGGAAAAAAAGCTTCAACAATATCAAGATGTATTGCATCAATTAGATCTTTTTATCAATATGAATTAAAAAACAAAAAAGTTGAGCAAGACCCAACAGACCAAATACAATCTCCAAAAATAGAAAAAAGAGTACCAAGTGTACTAACATCAAAAGAGGTTGCATTATTATTAGAACAACCAAAAGATGTTGATTTAAAAGGAATAAGAGATAAAGCAATGTTAGAATTCGCATATGCTACAGGAATGAGAGTTACAGAAATAATCTCTTTAAACTTAGAAGATGTAAATATAGAAGAAGGATATGTAACATGCAAAAATGGAAGTAAGCAAAGAAATATTCCTTTAGGTACAATGTCTTTAAAAGCTTTAAAAGAATATATTGAAAATGCAAGAGGTATTTTAATTAAAGACGAATCAGAAAAATCTTTATTTGTAAATATAAATGGTAAAAGATTAACAAGACAAGGGTTTTGGAAAATAATAAAATATTATAAAGAACAAGCTCATATAACAAAAGATATAACACCACATGTTTTAAGACACTCATTTGCAACACATCTTTTACAAAATGGAGCAGATCTAAAAGCAATTCAAACAATGCTTGGACATTCAGATATATCTTCAACACAAGTATATATGCAATTTCAAGATGAAGGATTAAAAAATATATATAAAAAAGCTCATCCAAGAGCATAAAATAAAAAATAGAATTTCTTATTAGAAATTCTATTTTCTATTTTTTTATTTTGTATAAACATGTTCAATTTCGGAAACATACATACAATGATAATCTTTTAAAGGATACCATTTTTCATCTAAATCTTTATTAAAAAAGCAAGAAGGGGTTAAATCTTGTTTATATAATTTTTTGCAAATAAGTACTAAATTTGATTGATAAAAGCAAGGAATATCATCTAAAAAAGTTGGAATAAGACCTGATTTTTTTATTTTATTTTCATATCTGCCACTATGGCTTCCGAAGATAAGACAAAACTTTTTTATAGTTTTCATCAAAAAAACACAATGAAAATTTTTCATTATTATCAATAAATTCTTTTGTATATCGTCCAGGTCTAATAAAAGTAAAAACAACATTTTTTCCCCACATAAAACCGAAAAGAACCCCAAGATGCAGTCATAGTGTTAAAAATTTTTTTATTTCCAGAAGTAATAAGCATCCATCCGAGAACCAATTTTTGAAAATGGATTACACATAAAATCCGAAATATCTAATTGTTTAAAATCATTCATAAAAAACCTCCCTTTAATATTACAATTTTTAAATTCTCTCCTATAAATAAGTATATGCTAAAATTATTAATAAATTTACTAGACATAAAAGTATTTTAAAGGTATAATTTAAATGTTAAAAATGTTCTAAAATAAGGAGAAAAAATGGTACAACTAAATAAAAATAGTAACTACAATTATTATTGATACATTAATTTCAATTTTATTATATGCAGACAATTTATATTTTGATTTTTCAAATAATATGTTATCAGTTGCACAAATAAGCAATATACAATATGGCGACCATAATGGAATAAGTATGTATGATGAAGAACTAATAGACTTTTTAAAGCAGTTAAATCCAGAGTTAAATGATATAGACATAAAATTAAATTACACTAAGGTTTTGTGTGGACTAAAATTACCAGGAAAGAACAATCATATAGAAATTTCAAAACCAGTAAGTAAGCTAGACATAAAGCCAACATTATGCTATTTATCTGGAATAGAAGACGGAATATCTCTTGGAACAAATATGTTTGAAAATAAAGATTATGTATGTTTAAATAACGAAAGAATAATAAATGACAAATATTATTTTGATGAAAATTGGTATGAAATTTCTACTGGCAAAAAGGTAGATTTAGATACTCTAAGCCAAGAGGAAAAAGAAAAGCTAGAAAACTATTATAACAATATGAAAAAAGAATTAGATATATCAATTTCTATAAGTATTAATAATTTATTAAAAAATAAATAACAAAAAATGAAAGTAGGAAGTTAAATGGATGATAATAAATTAATTAGTCCTGAGCTTGAGGGAAGTGGAGAAGAAAGATTAGAAAATACATTAAGACCCCAAACTTTAAATGAATATATAGGACAAACAAAAGTAAAAGAAAATATGAAAATATACATTGAAGCAGCAAAAAAAAGAGGTGAGGCTTTAGATCATGTTCTATTATATGGACCACCAGGACTTGGAAAAACAACATTGTCTAATATAATAGCAAATGAAATGAATTCTAATATAAAAATTACATCTGGACCAGCAATAGAAAAGCCTGGCGATTTAGCAGCATTACTTACAAATCTTTCAGAATTTGATGTTTTATTTATAGATGAAATTCATAGATTAAGTAAAAATGTAGAAGAAATTTTATACCCAGCATTAGAAGATTATACATTAGACATTATAATAGGAAAGGGACCAAGTGCTAAATCAATAAGGTTAGATTTGCCTAAATTTACATTAATTGGAGCAACTACAAAAGCAGGTTCACTTACAACGCCATTAAGAGATAGATTTGGAATTGTAAATAGATTAGAACTATATACAATAGAAGACTTAACAACTATTGTAAAAAGGTCAAGCAAAATACTAGGTGTTGAAATAGATAATGAAGCAGCAATAGAAATTGCTAGAAGGTCAAGAGGGACACCAAGAATAGCAAATAGATTATTAAAAAGAGTAAGAGATTATGCAGCTGTTTTAGGTGATGGAAATATTAACTTGAAAATAGCTAAACATGCATTAAACAAATTAGAAATTGATGATTTAGGTTTAGATGAAATAGACAGAAAGATATTAGATTGTATGATAGTACAATATATGGGAAGACCAGTTGGAATAGAGGCACTTGCTGCAACAATTGGAGAAGAAGTAGATACAATAGAAGATGTATATGAACCATATTTAATTCAACTTGGGTTTATAGCAAGAACTTTAAGGGGAAGACAAGTATTGCCTCCTGCATATAAGCATATGGGATATGAATACATCGGTTAGGAGAAGAAAATGAAATTATTATTACATACATGTTGTGCGCCATGTAGCGTGTATTGCATTGATTCATTGAGAAAGGAAAATATAGAGCCAACTGTATATTGGTTTAATCCTAATATACATCCATACATGGAATATAAGGCAAGAAGAGATTGTTTAAAAGAATATACTAAAATGATAAATGTTAATGCAATTTTTGAGGAAAATTATGGATTAGATGAGTTTTGTAAAAATGTTGTAAATGATTTAAATAATAGATGTAAAAATTATTGCTATTATGTAAGATTAGAGCAGACAGCAAAATATGCTAAAGAAAATGGATATACTGCTTTTTCTACAACATTATTAGTTAGTCCATATCAAAACCATGATGCTCTAGTTGAGGTTGCTAAAATGATGGCTAAAAAGTATGATATTGAATTTTTGTATAGGGATTTTAGAGTTGGCTTTAGAGAAGGACAAGCTAAAGCAAGAGAACTTGGATTGTATATGCAAAAGTATTGTGGTTGTATTTTTTCTGAGGAAGACAGATATAGTAAGCAGATTAAGAAAGATAAGGAAAATATAAAAGATAAATAGTAAGTTGTAGGGAGGATTAAATAAATGAATGAATATATAAATTTGACATTAGAAAATATTGATGAGGAGCATATATGTTGTGCAATAGGAGATAAAAAACATCAAGCAGGTGTTGATAGTAAAAAGGAATGGATAAAGAGTAAATTAAAAGATGGTCATATTTTTAGAAAATTAAATGCAAGAGGAAAAATATTTATTGAATATGAGCCAATAGAAACAGCTTGGATTCCTATTAGTGGTAAAAATTATGAATATATTTATTGCTTATGGGTAGCAGGAAGTTTTAAAGGAAAAGGAATTGGAAAAGAATTAATAGAATATGCAATAAACGATTCAAAAGAAAAAGGCAAAAGTGGTATATGTACTCTAGTTTCTAAAAAGAAGAAACCTTTTATTGGAGAAAAGAAATTTTTTGAACACTATGGATTTAAAGTAGTAGATAGTATTGCTGATTATGAATTATTAGCATTGCAATTTGAAGATGGAGAAACACCTAAATTTAATGATAATGCAAGAACTATGAAAATAGATAATCAAGATTTCACTATTTATTATAGCAACGAATGTCCTTATGTAGAATATGAAGTAAATGAATTAACTGAATATGCAAAGGAAAATAATATAAAAATTAACTTTATAAAAATAGATTCATTAGAAAAAGCAAAAAATGCACCTTGTATTTTTAATAACTGGGCTAATTTCTATAAAGGAAAATTTATATCTAATACGATATTAAATGCTAATTCATTTAAAAAGTTAATAGACTAAAAAATTACAATTTAGTAATTAGTTAGAAAAAAAGTAATTTGCTGAAATGATTGGAGGAATGGGTATGAAAAATAAAAATGTATTATTTGCTGTATTAGGTATAATTGTATTAGTAGTGTTAGTGATAGGAGTTTTTTATCATTTTAGAGATAGAAGAACTTATACACTAAATTTACCTCAACTTGAAAAATTAGAAAGTATTTCATTAAATCAAAATGAAAAAGATATTAGTATTAATGACAGAGAAGAAATGAAAGATATACTATATGTTTTAAATGGTACAAAAAGAGTTACTAAAAACGAAAGCATACAAGATGCACCTATAAATATTGATGATGAAATAAAAGTTGATTTTCACTTTATAGAAGCTGAAGTATCTACAATATTCGTATATAAGAAAAACAATAGTTATTATATTGAACAACCATATAATGGTATATATCAAATAAGTGGAGATGAATACAATTCGATAGAGAAACTTGTTAGATAAATTACAATTTATAAATTAGTTAAAAGCTATGATATAACAGTGTTTAATAGATATGTTAAAATGCATTGCTTGTAGCAACAGGGTATTTGTCATACAATTTATTTAACGAAAGGAGGAATTATAAATGTTAAAAGATAATTTGAAAACATTAAGAAAAAATAAAGGACTTTCTCAAGAAGAATTAAGCGTTAAATTAAATGTTGTAAGACAAACAGTATCGAAATGGGAACAAGGATTATCTGTTCCAGATGCAGAAATGTTAATATCTATATCGGAGGTATTTGAAACACCAGTTAGTACAATTCTTGGAGAGAACATTGATGAACAAGAAAAAAACGACTTAAAGGTAATATCAGAGAAACTAGAGGTCATTAATGAACAATTATCCAAAAAACAAAAGCAAAAAAGAAATATATTTGTTAATACTTTGATAATAACTGATGTTTGTTTGATTTTATTATTTATCTTATTAGCTGTGTTAGGTAGTCCGTATCAAAATTGGGATTATAGTAATCCAGAATGGGCAGTTATTGGAACTATATGGCATTCATTTGAGTGGGTATATTTTAAAGTAGCTCCATTTATGATTGTTGTTATAACGGTAATTGGAGTAATATTTGTTAAAAGAAATAAATAATAACAAATTACAATTTAGTAATTAGTTAGAAAAATAGTAAGTTATCGCGGAGATGATAGTATGGAATGTAAAGAATGTTATAGTGATAAAAATAGAATTACACCATTGCTTGGTGCAAGAGAATGTTTAGAAAATCATTTACAATATGTTTGTGGAACTTGTGGCAGATGTATTTGTATTGACAAAGATAAAATTAGAGGTTTACAAAGATGGAATTTTCCATTTAAAAGTTTAGATATTGCAAAATTATATTTAAGAACAGCAGATTATACCAATAAAAAGTGTTGTGGCATTTATGAAATAGAAAATTCAAAAGGAAGAAAATCATATAAAATATTTGCAAGTGATACAGAACTTAATGACTATTTATCTAAAAACAAAGATAAAATATGTAATGGTAATAAAGCACTATTTACAATGAATGAGTATAAAGAATTTAATAATACTCAAATAAAACATTTATCACAAGATGAAGTTGAAAAATATTTGAGTGAAATGTAATACACAAATTACAATTTAGTAATTAGTTAGAAAAATAGTAATTTGAAAGTGAGATAATTTATGAAGAAATATATATTAAATCCTATTTCATTATTTTTTATAGGTGCTATTTTAGGAATAATAAGCAAATTATTGGATATACTTTTTGTTGGCAATTTATTTATGATGACACTTGGATATATGTTTTCAAATTTACCAATATGGGTACTATTAGGAATATTGATTTCGATATATAGTGATACAAGGAAAAAAGCAATGATAAATATATTTCCATTTTGTATAGGAATGCTAATTTCATACTATGTAACAGCAGAATTAACAAATGCAGTATATAGTTGGAATTTTATCAAAGGTTGGACAATATTTTCTTGTTTATCGCCTTTATTTGCTTATTTTACTTGGAAAACAAAAGAAGAAGGATTATTTGCCAAATTTATATCAATAGGACTTATTTTAGTAACAATTATTGGAAATTATATACTAGTTAGAACATTTACTATACCAGATTTAATAATAATACCTATAATCGTTTACTTTCTATTTATTAAAAAAGTTAAAAGATAAATTACAATTTGTGTTGATGGAGAAGGTTGGTATCAATAAGAAGGAAAAGAAGCTAGAAAATTAAAACAGGGAGATGTTGTAACAATTCCTGCAAATGTAAAACATTGGCATGGAGCAACTGCCAAATCATGGTTTAGTCATATTGCTGTTTAAGTACCAGGGGAAAATACCTCAAATGAGTGGTGCAAAAAAGTTACAGACGAGGAATATGATAAATTACCAGAATAAAAACTTATAGAAAAATTTAAGGAGAATTATAAATGGAAAATAGTAAAAAATTAGTTGTATATTATTCATATACAGGACACACAAAAATGATAGCAAAAAGGAATTGAAGAAAAGTTAGGTTGCGATATTTTAGAAATAAAGCCTATAATTCCATATTCTACAAATTACCAAACAGTAGTAAATAAAGAACAAAATAATGAGAGCTCAAACAAAACACCTCAAATTGAAAAAATAGATAAGGATTTAAAAAAATATGATGAAATTATAATAGGAAGTCCTGTGTGGTGGTATACAATAGCTCCAGTAATTAGAACATTTTTAAAACAAAATGACTTGTCAGGAAAAACAATAAAACCTTTTGCGACAAATGCAGGATGGTTAGGTCAAACATTTAAAGAGATAAAAAAATTATGTCCTAATTCAAATGTAAAAGAGGGTATGAATATTGTATTTACTGAGGATTATAATAAAAATGAATTGGTAACACCAATAGATGAAATCGATAATTGGATTTTGGATTAGTGATAAACGAATAAAAAGTATTGAAAATAAAATTAAAATATAATATAATTTAAGCCAACAAAAAATAATAAAAATTGGAGGCATAATTATGCGGCAATTAAAACAACCTTTTATGGTAGAGTTTTCAGGGACACCTGAAGCGGGTAAAAGTACGGCAATTTTATCAGTATCAAATATGCTTAAAACTATAGGTTATAAGACAATGATTTTAAAGGAATCTGCGGAGAGCTTGCCAGATGAATTTAAAAAGGGAACATTTGAAGCAAATTTATGGATGCATTTTATAACACAGGCGGGTATTTTGAAAGCACAACATTCTTTAGTTGACATTGTGCTTATTGACAGAGGAATTATTGACAGTAAATTTTATGCATGGAAGTTTTTAAAAGAAGAAAAATGTTCAGTTGAACAATTTAACGAATTCCAAAGAACCTGCTTAAAAAAGATAAATCCAGATTTGTTTTTGGGACTTTTGGTATCTCCTAAAACGTCTATAAAGCGTAGAGGTGGAGAAGGAAGATTAGTAAATGAGCTACCGTAAAGCAAATAGCACAAAAGGCATCTTGCATCTTGCCTTTGTGCTAATTTAATAAATAGGAGATAATTAATGAGAAAATTTATAGAAAAAATAGAAAAAATATGTAAAGAAAACGAAAAAGTAGCAATGTTTATAGATATGGATGGAACAATAACAGTATATGATATTTATCCAGAAAATATGGTAAATGAAAAAATGCAAGAGGAATATAGCCAAGCAGAGCCAGCTCAATATATAATAGACATTCTAGAAAAAGTAAATCATATTCCAAATCTAGATTTGTATATACTTTCATTGTCAAGAACAGTAAAAATAACAAAGGAAAAGAAAAAATGGTTAAAGAAATATATTCCTTTTATTGAAGAAGCCAATTGGATAATTATAACAAAAGAACTAAATGAATATTCAAAAGAAAACAGAAATATAATAAAAGCTCAAAAAATAAAAGATATGGAAAATGAATATAATTATTTTATATTATTAGATGATGATCATAAAATATTAAAAGAAGCTCAAAAATTATTAGATGGGAATATTAATGTATTTCATATTTCATCAGCATTAGTTTAGTAAATTAAAAAGCAGCCTTATATAGGCTGCTTTTACTAATAAATTATTATTAATGTTTTTGGGTTTAAATTCCTTCTTTAATTACTTCTTCAAAAATTGGAATAATTACGTTTTTGCTTATTTTCCTTTGATCATAGTTTTCTTTAGCATAAGATATAATCTTATCTTTATCAAACTTATTAGGATTATTCATAACATACATTGCAGCATCTGCAAGAGCTTTGCTATCATTCATAGGAATAAGAACTCCATATGATGTAGGAAAAATTTGAGTACCTGGAACTGCAGTTAGCTTTTCATCAGTTGGATTAAGTGTGTCTGGAACACCTCCACCAATTGTTCCAACGGGAATGTTGTTACAAAGCATACATTCTTTGTAAACAAGACCATCAGGTTCATTATCTGAAGGAGCAAGAAATACGTCAGAAATATTTTGGAGTGCACGTACAACATCAGAACCTTGTCTTCCAACAAAATGTGTATTTGTAAGACCAAGCTCTTTTTGATGTGATTTTAATTCGGCATCTAAAGCTCCAGCGCCTACAATTAGTGTAAGAACATTAATTCCAAGTTTTTTCATTTTTTCCTCATAAATTTTTGCAGCATCTAATACTAAGTCGATTCTTTTAAATTGTGCAAATTTTCCTACAAAAATTGCAAGCTTATCGTAATTAAGCGGTATTCCACATGAAGAAATGTTTGAAGGAAGCATGCTTAAAACTTTTTTAGAATCAATAGTATCTTTGTAAAATATAGTTGTATCACAACCATTGCGAACAAGAGTTACCTTATTTGCTGCAAAAGGGAAAAGAATTTTAAATTTTTCTTCTTGTTGTTTAGAAATAACGAAAATTCTTTTTGAATTTTTTGCTGCTTTTTCAGCTGATTCAATATAAAATTTGCATTTTTCTTTATCTTCTTTACTTGAATTAACATTGGCTAAAATTTCTTTTGCTTTCTCATATCCCATAAGGTCTGTACCATGAATAGTGCATACTACAGGAATATTATAGTCTGTAAGAAGTGCTGTAGAAATCCAACAATGTTGACCATGAAAAATATCAGGGTTATCATTTTTAATATGCTCTTCAAATATTTGCAACATATTCAAGCTTTATGCAAAGAAATTATGACCAATTATCACAAGATTTATGTATAAACAATAATCCAGCTACAATTTTAGTAAATGGTGCATCAGTATATGGAATGAATGATATAACACATTTAGGTTTATATGATATATCAATGATTTCAAATATTCCTAACATGGTATATTTAGCACCAACTTCAAAAGAAGAATATTTTGCAATGCTTGACTGGTCAATAGAACAAACAAAATACCCTGTGGCAATTCGTATACCTTGCAATGGAGTTATATCAGACAAAAGGATACCAGACAAAGATTATAGCAATATAAATAAATATAAAGTAGAACAAAAAGGAAACAAGGTTGCAATGTTAGCATTGGGTGATTTTTACCAATTAGGTGAGAAAGTAGTACAAGATTTAAAAGAAAAATTAAATATGAATCCAACATTAATTAATCCAAGATTTATAACAAAATTAGATGAAGAATTGCTAGAAAATTTAAAACAAAATCATGAAATAGTAATTACATTAGAAGATGGAATATTAGATGGAGGATTTGGTGAAAAAATAGCAAGATTCTATAACGATACAAATATAAAAGTAAAAAATTATGGAATAAAAAAAGCATTTTATGATAAATACAATGTAAATGAAGTATTACAAGAAAATAAGTTAACACCAGAGCAAATAGCTAAAGAAGTAGAAGAAGTTATAAAAAAATAGTTGACATATTATAAAATTATATTGTATAGTATTTATGTAACTTACTTATATTTAACATATTTATTTGTATGTTATAAAAAGCTAATTGAACAAATCATAATTAAAAGGAGGAATATGACATGAGACATGAAAATTATGATTTTATTGTAGTCGGAGGAGGACCTGCTGGAGCATTTTTTGCATATGAAATGCTTAAAAAAAATCCAGGAAAAAGAATTCTTCTTATTGAACAGGGGAAACGGGTAGAAGAACGGAAATGTCCTGAAAGTACACTAAAAAAATGTGTAAAATGCAAACCATTTTGTAACATAACATGCGGTTTTTCAGGAGCAGGAGCATTTTCTGATGGAAAGCTTTCATTGTATAACAAATATGATGATGACTTTTATGTTGGTGGAAATCTCCACAAATATGTTGGTGTGGAAGAAACCAAAAGCTTGATAGATTATACAGATAAAATTTATCTTGACTTTGGGGCAACAAAAGAGCTTGAAGGAATTACTCACCCAGGGAAAATATCTAGTATTCGAAAATCGGCTGAAAGTGCAGGCTTAGACCTTATAAACATTCCTATAAGACATTTAGGAACAGACAAGGCACATGACCTGTACAAAAAAATCGAAGAAACTCTAGAAGAAGCAGGAGTTAAAATGCTTTTTAACACAGAAGTTACGGACATTTTAGTCGAAAACAACTCTGTACAAGGGGTTAGGTATGAATCAAACCAAAAACAAGAAGAAGCATACAGCCAAACTGTAATTATGGCAGTTGGAAGAGTCGGGGCAAAATGGCTTTTAAAAATGTGTGATAAGCACAAAATCAAAACAAAGCCAGGAACAATTGATATCGGCATAAGGTATGAGCTTTTAGATGAGGTAATGGAAGAAATAAATAAATACCTTTATGAGGGAAAATTTATAGGAAAGCCAAACCCATTTAATGACAAAGTACGTACATTTTGCCAAAATCCAAGCGGCTTTGTTACTACAGAAGTCTATGACGAAGGACTTACTCTCGTAAATGGACATTCATGTAAAGACATAAAAAGCAGTAACACAAACTTGGCGCTTCTTGTTTCTTTAAACCTTAAAAATGTTGATAATCCAATGGAATATTCAAGAAAGATTGCAAAAAACATGAATACCTTAGCAGGAGGCAATGTTTTAGTACAAAGGTTAGGAGATATTTGGCAAGGAAAACGCACATGGAGCGAAGAACTGGAAAACAATCAGGTAAACCCAACACTAACATCAGCTACTGCAGGAGACATAGGCCTTGCAATGCCATATAGGGTTTTGACAGATATTTTAGAGTTTATAAAACAAATGGACAAAGTTGCACCAGGATTTGCAAACCCAGCTAACTTGCTTTATGGACCTGAAATAAAGTTTTATAGCAATAAAGTGTCTTTAAGCAAAACATTTGAAACTTCGGTAAAAGGCTTATATACAATAGGAGATGGCTGCGGATTAACCAGAGGACTTATGATGGCGTCAGCCTCAGGAGTACAATTAGCAAGAAATTTAAGTGAATAATTAATCACTAAACAAAAAAGGGGAATTCAGTAAAATTCTCCTTTTTGTTAGTTATAAGCTAAAAAAATACATTTTAAATTATATATTAAAAAAATATTAAATTTATAGAAATATTGTAAATAATATGATATAGTAATAAAAAACTTCATGCAAAGGAAAATAAAGATGAAAATAAAAAAAGAAAATATATTAAAATTATTGTTTATTATATCATCAATATTGTTTATAATACCATCATTAAGGTATTTTGCCAAATTTGGAACAGTATATAAATTTGATAATTGGTTTAAATTTATGTTAGACAATTCAAATAGAGAAATGCAAACACTTTGGTATATAATAATACTTGCATTAATTACAATATTTTATATATTGATAATAAAAAATAGAAACAAAATATTTAAAAATATTAAAAATATATTAATATATATTGCATTAATTGGAACAATTTATGTATTTACAATACCATTTATGTGTTCAGATGTATTTTATTACTTAGGAGTTGGAAGAATAGACCAAGAATATAACCAAAATCCATATTATTCAACAATAAAAGAATATGTAGAAAACAATCAAAACGAAAAATTAGAAAAAGATACGGTATTAATGCAAGGAAATCTAAATGATTGGGCAGACACAACAGTAGTATATGGTCCAATATGGCAGTTAGTTTGTAAGGGAATTGCCTTATTATCATTTGGAAATATAGATATAGGATTGTTAGTCTTTAAAATTATAAATTTAATAATTCATATATTAAATTGTTATTTGATATATAAAATAACAGGTAAAAAAATTTTTACTTTAATATATGGCTTAAATCCATTTATTTTAATAGAAGGAATAGTAAGTGTTCACAATGATATGTTTGTAATATTATTTACTTTATTATCATTGTATATGTTGTTAAAAAAGAAAAATATAGTATTAAGCGTAGTATTTTTAGGCTTTGCTACAGGAATAAAATATTTTTCAATCTTACTTTTACCATTTATTATAATATATCATGTAAGAAACCAAAAACCTTTAAAAAGATTTATAAGTTGCTTAAAATATGGAGTAATATTTATAATAACATTATTAATACCATATTTATTTTATGCAAAAGATTTAAGTATATTAAGTGGTATGGTAACACAACAAAATAAAGTTGCAAAAAGTATATATATACCAATTTCAGAATATTTTGCCAATATTTCAGTTGAAAAGCTAAGCCAAATGTTACTTGCAATATTTATTATAATATATGCATTTTCATGTTTAATTTTGTTATATAAAAATAAAATTAAATTTAGGCAATTAATGCAAAATTATAATATATTTTTACTTGTGTTTTTGTTTGGACTAATAACTCAGTTTCAACCATGGTATTTAATGTGGGTATTTCCTGTATTTATGTGGCAAAAACCAAACACACTAAAGGTAATGGCATTAGTTGGTATAATTTCTGAGTTTGCCAATAGTGTATTTTTGTTAAACGGAGAAGGATATATAAATGGAACACCATTTGTAATTATAATGATTGCAGCAACATTGGGATTAGCACTTGCAATAGAAAAACAAACACAAAAAAGAAAAATTAAATGTTATACAAAAAATATTTAAATTGTGGGAGGAAAAAATTTGAAAAAATTAGTTTTAATTGATGGAAACAGTATAATGAATAGAGCATTTTATGGAATAATGGGAAGTAAAATGCTAACAACAAAAGATGGAACATATACAAATGCTGTATATGGCTTTTTAGCAATATTGTTTAAACTACTAGAAGACCTAAAACCAGAATATATTGTAGTTGCATTTGATTTAAAAGCACCAACTGCAAGACACAAAATGTATGAGGGCTATAAAGCAAATAGACATGGAATGCCAGAAGAACTTGCACAGCAAATGCCAATAATAAAAGAAATATTAAAAGCTATGAATATAGATATAGTAGAAAAAGAAGGTTATGAAGCAGATGATGTACTTGGAACATTATCTAGGTATGGAGAAAAACATGGCTTGGAAGTTACAATTTTATCAGGAGATAGAGACACATTCCAGCTTGCAACAGATAAAGTAACAATAAGAATTCCAAGAACAAAAGCAGGAAAAACAGAAACAGAAGAGTATAACAGAGAAAAAATAAAACAAACTTATGGAATTGAGCCAAAACAACTAATAGAGGTTAAAGGATTGCAAGGAGATACTTCTGACAATATTCCAGGGGTCCCAGGAATTGGTGAAAAGACAGCACTTAGTCTAATACAAAAATATGGAACAATAGAAAATTTATATAAGTCAATAGAAGAAGGAAAAGACGATTTAAAAGGAAAACAAAAAGAAAAAATTGTAGAAAATAAAGATTTAGCAGAAATGTCAAGATTTTTAGGAACAATAAATTTAGAAGTACCAATAGAAGACACATTAGAAAATTTCAAAGTAGAAGAATGGGACAGTCAAAAAGTATATGAAATATTTAAAGAACTTAACTTTAGTAGATATATAGAAAGATTTGGGTTAAATCATGAAAGTCAAGCAAAAGAAAAAGAAATACAAATTCAAATAGAAGAAATAACAATAGAAAAAGTAATACAATTACTAAATGGTAATGATGAATTAATATTTACATTAGGAACAAAAAAAGACGAAAATAATGAAAAAATAATAAAAGAAAAAATAACAAGTATAGGAATTTATAGTAATGAAATATCTTATTTTGCAAAATTAGAAAATGAAGATGAAATATTAAAATTAAAAGAAATATTTGAAAATAAAAATATAAAGAAAATAGGAATAAATCTAACAAAACAATATATTTTATTAAAACAAGTAGGAATAAATATACAAAATATAAATTATGATATTCAAGTTGCAAGTTATATATTAAATCCAACAGATAACAAAATAAATATAAAAAAACTTGCAAACGATTTTTTAAGTTTAGATATAGACGATTATTTATCAAAACAAGGTGCTAATCAAAAAGATGAGCAAATTAACTTATTTGAAGATACAACAAAAAATGTAGATTCTGAAAAATATGAAATTGGAGTTTTTGCATATTCAATTGCAAAAATTAAAGATATAACCTTAAATAAGCTAAAAGAATCTAATGCAGAAGAACTTTTTTACAATATAGATATGCCAACTGTAGAGGTATTATCAGACATGCAATGGAATGGAATGTATGTAGATGAAAAGGAATTAAATGAATTTGGAAATGAACTAAAACAAAACATAGAAAAATTAACAAAAGACATATATGAATTGGCAGGTGTTGAATTTAATATAAATTCGACAAAACAATTAGGAGAAGTACTATTTGAAAAAATGCAATTGCCAGTTATTAAGAAAACTAAAAGTGGCTATTCAACAGATGTTGATGTACTAGAAAAATTAAAAAGAGAAGATCCAATTATAAACAAAATATTAGACTATAGACAATTGATGAAATTAAATTCAACATATGTAGAAGGTTTAAAACCATATATAAACCCAAAAACCAAAAGAATACACTCATTTTTTCATCAAACAATAACAGCAACAGGAAGAATAAGCTCAACAGAACCAAACCTTCAAAATATTCCAACAAGATTTGAACTTGGAAAAAGAGTAAGAAAAGTATTTAAACCAGAACAAGGCAAAATTTATATAGATGCAGATTATTCACAAATAGAATTAAGAGTATTAGCACATTTTTCGGACGACAATCATATGGTAAATGCATTTATAAATGATGAAGACATACACAAACAAGCAGCATCAAAAGTGTTTAAAACACCAATAGATGAAGTTACAAAAGAACAAAGAAGCAATGCAAAAGCTGTAAATTTTGGAATAGTGTATGGAATAAGTGATTTTGGACTTGGTGAACAACTAGGAATATCAAGAAAAAAAGCAAAACAATATATAGATGAATACTTAGAAGAATATTCCGGAATAAAGAAATTTATGGAAAATATTATAGAAAAAGCAAAAGAACAAGGCTATGTAGAAACCTTATTCCATAGAAGAAGATATATACCAGAACTAAATTCTAAAAACTATATGGTACGTCAATTTGGAAACAGGGTCGCAATGAATACACCAATACAAGGTACAGCAGCAGACATAATGAAAATTGCAATGATAAATGTATACAAAGAATTGAAAAAAAGAAACTTAAAGTCAAAAATAGTTTTACAAGTACATGACGAAATGATGATAGAAGCAGATATTTCTGAAACTGAGCAAATTAAGCAAATAATAAAAGAAAAAATGGAAACAGCAGTAAAGCTTAAAGTGCCATTAATCGTGGAGGTTTCTGAAGCAAATAATTGGTATGATTGCAAATAATTAGTATAAAGTTTATAATATATATTTTTCCATTCTCCCCATCCTAAAAATTCTAATAAAAGTTTATTAACTTTTAAAGAATTTTTGGACGGTCCCCACAAGCCATTACAAAATATATATTATAAACTATAGAATATAAAAAAGGAGACAATTGTTTTGACAAAATTATTAAGTAGAAGAGTAATAATTATAGTGATTTTGTTACTAATAGTATTTTTGCTTTTTGGACCAATAAACATCCAAAATAAAATACTAAAGATTATATATCCAATAAAATATGAAAATTTTGTTGAGAATTATTCTACAAAATATGAAGTAGACAAAAATTTAATTTATGCAATAATAAAAGCAGAAAGCAATTTTAATCAGCAGGCTGTATCAAACAAAGAGGCGAAGGGGTTAATGCAGCTTATGCCGCAAACTGCAGAAGATATAGCTAAAAAATTAGATATAGAAGTTACTAAAGAAGAAATTTCCAAAAAATTATTAGAGCCAGAGTTTAATATAAATTTAGGAACAAAATATATATCTAATTTACTTGCTAAATATAGTAATATTGAACTTGCATTAACAGCATATAATGCAGGAAGCGGAAATGTTGATACATGGGTAGAAAATAGAACATTAATGGCAGATGGTTCTAATATAGAAAATATACCTTATAAAGAAACAAATAATTATGTAAGAAAGATTCTAAGAGATTATGAAATATATAAAAAATTGTATAATTAATAATAAAATTTAAAAAAATACTTGACTTTAGCTAAATTTGAAATATATAATACAAAAAAAGCACATTTGGAGGTATTTTGACTAATGCAAGAGCAAAATGTATATTTTTCTACAAATAAATATAATAACTTAAGCGATGAAGATGTAATAAAACTAATAAAACAAGGAGACAATCAAGCTCTTTCATATTTATTAGAAAGATATAAAGAACTTGTAAATATTAAAGTAGGAAAATATTACATAGTAGGAGCAGAACGAGAAGACACAGTTCAAGAAGGAATGATAGGCTTATTTAAAGCAATAAAATGTTTTGATGCTCAAAAGCAAAATTCATTCAAAACATTTGCAAATATTTGTATAGAAAGACAATTAATAACAGCGATAAAAACATCAAATAGACAAAAGCATATGCCATTAAATTCATACTTATCTTTAAATAATTCGGCATATGACAATGAAGACAATGACGAAGAATTAATAAATACATTTGATAGCAAAACAATAGAAGACCCATTAGATACATTAATGAAAAAAGAGTATTATGAACAAATAGAAAGCACAATAGACAAAACATTAAGTGGTTTTGAAAAACAAGTGCTAAATAGATATATAAAAGGTGAAAGCTATGTTGACATTGCAGCAAAGCTGGATGCACCAGTAAAATCTGTCGACAATGCAATACAAAGAATAAGAAAAAAAGCAATAAAAAATTTATTTAATTAAAAAACTCCTCTGGTTTGGCCAGAGGAGTTTTTATAATATATGGAGCTTCCAACGGGAATTGAACCCGTGACCTCAGCCTTACCAAGGCTGCACTCTACCAACTGAGCTATAGAAGCAACTAAGACACATTATACATTACAATAATAAAAAAGTAAATAATTTTCATTGACTTTTTTTCTAAATAGCGTTAAAATAATAAAGATATAAATAAAAACAAGTAAGAGACAAGTAAAATAAAGGTTACTTACAGAGAAAATTAGCCAAGGCTGGAAGCTAATTTAAGCAAACATATTTGAAAACTAACTCTTCAAGTTTCTAGTGAACAAGCTAGACGAGTAAGATTCGTTACAATCTTAAATTAAGAAAAAAATAGGATGGAACCGTGTTATAAAAGCACTCCTATGGATAAAAAGTATCCATAAGGGTGCTTTTTAGATTAAACATCGAAAATATTAAACCGTGTACTTTGGCAATTTATTGCCAAATAAACCCGGAACCGATGGCAATTTTTAAGGGGGTTTTATTATGATTAAAGTAACATTAAAAGATGGATCTAGTATAGAGGTTAAAGAAAATAGTACTATATTAGATGTCGCAAAACAAATTAGTGAAGGTTTAGCAAGGGTTGCAACTTGTGGTGAAATTGATGGAGAGGTAAAAGATTTAAGATATGAAATTACAAAAGATTGTAATTTGACAATTCATACTTTTGATTCTAGTTTAGATGGAAAAAAGGCTTATTGGCATACAACATCCCATATTATGGCACAGGCTGTAAAAAGATTGTTTCCAGGCGTTAAGTTTGCAATTGGACCTTCAATAGATAATGGTTTTTACTATGATTTTGATGTAGAAAAGCCTTTTACAGATGAGGACAAAGAAAAAATAGAAGCCGAAATGAAAAAAATTATAAAAGAAAATTTACCAATAGAAAGATTTGTTTTACCAAAAGATGAAGCTTTAAAATTAATGGAAGGACAACCATATAAACAAGAATTAATTAATGATTTACCAGAAGGGGAAGAAATTGGTTTCTATAAACAAGGTGATTTTACAGACCTTTGTGCAGGACCACATTTAGTAAGTACAGGAAAAGTTAAAGCAATAAAAATATTATCATCTTCAGGAGCATATTGGAGAGGTGATGAACATAACAAAATGTTACAAAGAATTTATGCTATTTCTTACCCAAAAGCAAGTCAATTAGAAGAATATTTACAATTCCTAGAAGATGCTAAACAAAGAGATCATAGAAAAATAGGAAAAGAAATGGAATTATTTATGACACATCCGCTAGTTGGATCAGGTCTTCCTATGTATTTGCCAAATGGTGCTACAATTAGAAGAGAGCTTGAAAGATATATTCAAGACAAAGAGTTAAGACTTGGTTATAGTCATGTTTATACTCCATCTCTTGCAAATGTTGAATTATATAAGACAAGTGGACATTGGGATCATTATAAAGAAGATATGTTCCCAGTTATGAAAATGGACAATGAAGAATTAGTATTAAGACCAATGAACTGTCCACACCATATGTTAATATACAAAAATTCAATGCATTCTTATAAAGATTTACCAATAAAAATAGGAGAATTAGCACATGACTTTAGGTACGAAAATTCAGGAGCTGTATGTGGATTAGAAAGAGTTCGCCAAATGTGTCAAAACGATGCACATTTATTTGTAAGACCTGATCAAATAAAAGATGAAGTTGGAAAAGTTTTAAAATTAATATTTGAAGTATATATGAATGATTTTGGATTTTCTAGAGACAAATTTGCATTTAGATTATCATTAAGAGATAAGAACAAAGAAAAGTATATAGACAATGACGAAATGTGGGAAACAGCAGAAAATCAATTAAGAAAAATTCTAAAAGAATTAGACATAGACTTTTATGAAGCAGAAGGAGAAGCAGCATTTTATGGACCTAAAATTGATATTCAAATAAAATCAGCATTAGGACATGATGTAACAATACCAACATGCCAATTAGACTTTGCGCTTCCAGAAAGATTTGATTTAACATACATTGGAGAAGATGGACAAAAACATAGACCAGTTGTAATTCATAGAGCAATACTAGGATCTTCTGATAGATTTATTTCATTCTTATTAGAAGAAACAAAAGGAAATTTACCTTTATGGCTAGTTCCAATACAAGTAAAAATATTGCCAATAAGTGAAAAACAAAATGATTATTGTGAAGAATTGTTAGAAAAAGTACAAAAAACAGGAATTAGAGTTGCATATGACAGTAGAAATGAAAAAATAGGTTACAAAATACGTGAGGCTCAAATGGAAAAAATTCCATATATGCTAGTTGTTGGAGACAAAGAAAAAGAAGAAAATAAAGTTACAGTACGTTCAAGAAGTAAGGCTGATTTAGGAACAATAAGTATAGATGAATTTATAGAAAAAGTACTAGGCGAAATAAAAGATAAAAAAAGTATAGGTGAATAATTTTAAGGAGGAAAAAGTTAAATGAAATTAGGAATTGTAGGACTTCCAAATGTTGGAAAAAGCACAATGTTTAATAGTATTACAAAAGCAGGAGCAGAATGTGCAAATTATCCATTTTGTACAATAGAGCCAAATGTTGGAGTTGTTCCAGTGCCAGATGAAAGGCTAGATGCATTGACTAAAATGTACAATCCACAAAAAACAACACATGCAGTTGTAGAATTTGTTGATATAGCTGGACTTGTTAAAGGAGCAAGTAAAGGAGAAGGACTTGGAAATAAGTTTTTATCACATATACGAGAAACAGATGCTATAGTTGAAGTTGTAAGATGTTTTGAAGATAGTAATGTAGTACATGTTGATGGAAGTGTTGACCCAGTAAGAGACATAGAAACAATAAATTTAGAATTAATATTTGCAGATATAGAAACAGTAAATAAAAGACTAGATAAAGCAAGGAAAAACTTAAAAGCAGATAAAAAATACCAAGAAGAAATTGATTTACTTGAAAAAATAAAAACAAGTTTAGAAAATGGAATATCTGCAAGAGCAATTGATTATACAAAAGAAGAACAAGAACTAGTAAAAGACATGTTTTTATTAACAACAAAACCAATATTATATATTGCAAATGTTTCTGAAGAACAAATAGAAGATCCTGAAAATGACGAAAATGTTAAAAAAGTAAAAGAATATGCATTAAAAGAAAATGCAGAAGTAATTCCATTATGTGTAAAAATAGAAGAAGAATTATCTGGCTTAGATGATAACGATAAAAAAGAAATGCTAGAAGCTTTGGGACTTGAAGAATCAGGATTAGACAAAGTTATTAAAAAAAGCTATGATTTATTAGGATTAATGTCATTTTTAACAGCAGGAGAACCAGAAGTAAGAGCATGGACAATAAAAAAAGGAACAAAAGCACCACAAGCTGCTGGAAAGATCCATTCAGACATAGAAAGAGGATTTATAAAGGCAGAAGTAGTATCTTTTGAAGATTTAATGAAAGAAGGCTCAATGGTCGCAGCAAGGGAAAAAGGACTAGTTCGTCAAGAAGGAAAAGAATATATAATGCAAGATGGAGATATTGTATTATTTAAATTTAATGTATAGTATGTAAAATGTTGATATACAAGAAAACATAAAAAAACGTCACAAAGCTGTAATATTTTTGTAACATAAAAGTAATAAAAATATTTATTTAAAAATATTGACTAATAAAATATAAAAGTTTAAAATATATGTATAAGCAAAAGAAAAATTTAATTGTTTCTTATAAACCACTTGAAAAATTTAAAAAGTTAGTGTATAATAAATAGTGGTTGTAAAATAATAATAGAAATAGATTAAATTAGTAAGGAGAAATAAATATGAAAAAAGTAAGTTTAATTAAAGGATTTTTAGTAATTTTATTAAGTGTAGTTTTAATAGGAACAACAGGTGTATTTGCTGCAGATGAATTAGATTTTGATTTAGATGATAACACATCATCAAACACATCAAATACTTCAAACTCATCAAACACGGCTAACAACACAAATACAAATAAAAATAACACAAATACAAACTCAAATAAAAGTAACACAAATACAAACAACACAAACACAAATAATGCCAATGCAAATAAAAACTCAAGCACATACAATAATACAAACACAAATTTACCAAAAACAGGTATAGAGGATTCAATACCAACAGCAGTGCTTATAGTAATATTTGCAATATCAGCTGTATATGCTTATAAAAAAATTAGTGATTATAAAAATGTTTAATTAAAATAAAATATTAAAACTGGAAGTCTATTGTAGGCTTCCAGTTTTTGCTTTTATTATTAATCTATTATTATTAAAATTATTACAAGTAATAAGAGTTAACTCACAAAATAATTTATTATCAGAAATGGGAGAAAGGTCATCTTCTTTTACCTCATACTTATCATACACATAATAAGTAAATTGATTATTGGAGTTATCTTTAATAATTATTTTATCATTGTTTCTTAAAAGAAAAATTTTACCAAAAAATCTATCGTCATTGTAATTATGGCCAGCTATGCATAAATTACTTTTGGAATCTGGCATTTGACCAGAAAGCCTGCAAGGAGATATTTTTAATAAAGCATCAGAAATTCCGAAAAAAAAGGTATAGGAAATATTTAAACTAGGAATACTAATAGTTCCTAAAATATCAGTGTCATTAGTTTGTGAATTTTTCACATTACTAGAAGAGTACAATTTAGACAATTTATAATTTTTAGATAAAATTTTTGAAAAATTTTCTTGTTTATTAAGTTTACTTCTATAATTTACATATAAAAAGATAATAACTGTAATTGCTATTATTGAAATTAATAATTGAACAATTAATCTTTTTTTGTCGGTTTTAGAAGGGTTTGTAATTAAAATTTGATTCATATAAATCACCTTTTTAAATAGTATTTACACATGAAAAAAAAATATAATAAAAGTATTAAAATATATTGATTTTTTTTAAGTGCTTTAGTATAATTTTTCTGTAAATATAATTAAATTCTAAAGAAAAGGAAGGGGAAAAAACATGAAGAAAAAATTAAATTCAAAACATGAAAGCGGTATAACATTAATAGCTCTTATTATTACAATAATTGTACTTTTAATACTTGCTGGAGTTGCAATTGTTACACTAACAGGAGATAATGGGATACTTGGAAAAGCATCAAATGCAAAAATCGAAACAGAAAAAGGAAGACTAAAAGAAACTACTAGTCTTGCAGTAAGTGAACTTGTAACAGAAAAACTTTCAACAGGAGGAAAAACAAGTGATATTACTGCTCAAAATATTGTAGATAAAGTAAAGGAAAATGAAGGAAAAAGTGAAGGAATCACTTTTGAAAAAAGAGAAGGGGCAACAGAACCTAGAAATTTGCCATGTTATATTGTATTTGACAAAAGTATAACATCAGTAAAACAAACAATTAAAGTACCAGTAGAGTTAAATTTAAGTGTTGGCAGTGTTACAGAGGGCAGTTATGAAGATAAAGCAAAAAAAGAAATAAAAGAAATAATAGACAAAAATAAAGACATAACTCCAAGTGGAATAGTAGATAAAATGAATAAAAATCATAAAACAACAAATATTACAAAAACATCTGATACATTTCCAACTATTATACAAATACCATCAAAAACATACGATGACGATCAATTAGAAGAAATAAATGTGCCTGTAAGTGCTCCAAAAACTCCAACTGGCTATATTCCAATTTATACGAAAGAACAATTAAAGAAAATAAGCAGTGGAGAAGATGTAAATGTTACTCAAGAAGATAAAATATATAACTACAAAAGAGATGGAAAATATATTTTAATGCAGGACATTTCATTAAGTGGTGAAAATTGGGAACCTATACCAGAACTTGTAACTACATTAGAAGGAAATTATAAAACAATTTCTGGAATGACAATAAACATAACAAAAGACGGTGACTATGGGTTATTTGGCCAATTAAATCAAGGAGAACTTAAAAACCTTGATATTAAAGATGTAAATATTAAAGTAGGGGTAGAAAAATCAACTAGTGCCAATATTGGTGGTGCATTTGGAAAATTAAAAACAGGAGCAGTTACAAATTGTAAAACATTTGGAGAAGCTGATTGCAAAAATGTAAGTGGATATACAGGAGGAATAGTTGGAACAGTTGAAAGCGATGCACAAGGACTAGTAAGCAACTGTATAAATAATATAAACTTTACAAACGGTTCAAGTGAGATTGGAGGAATTATAGGTAGTCTATCATCAAATGTTGCTTGTCAATCATGTATTAATAAAGGAAATATAGAAACAAGTTCATCAGCTGCTGGAATTGTAGGGTATGTTTACACAAGCAAAACAGTTTCAATAATGAAATGTAAAAACACAGGTAATATTTCATCAACAAACCAAAATGTTGGAGGAATTATGGGATATGTTAACTGTGGATTAAGTATAAGTGAAAATGAAAATTACGGAATAATAAGTGGAAAGCAAAACTTAGGTGGAATAATTGGATATTTATCTTCTCAAGGAACTGCATTTATAACAAGTAATGTAAATAAAGGAAAAATTGTAGGAACAAGTCTTATGGGGGGAATTTTAGGATATGGAAGTGCAAATTCAACGGGAGAAATTTCGTTAAATGCATGCACAAATTCTGGAGAATTAATGACAAGTGAAGGAAGCAGTTTCTCAACAAATATAGGAGGAATAATAGGTGATGTAAATTATGCTAAACTAAGTTGTAATGCAAATAATAATGAAGGAAAAATTACAATAAATTGTTCATCTAATTATATTGGTGGAATTATTGGACAAGCATCAAATTTAACAAGTGGAAATATAAATCAATGTACCAATAAAAAATCTGCTACAATAAACATTAATTCTGCAAATGGAAATGTTAGTATTGTTGGAGGATGTATAGGAGGAATTGAAACAAGTTCAAGCCTTAATAATCATGTTAATGAAGCAGAAATAACAATAAATTCAACAAGTGGTAAAAATTATAATATATATTCAGTTGGTGGAGTGATAGGAGAATTGAAAAATAGTGGCGGAATTACAACATCAACAAATTCAGGAAATATTAATATTATAGGAGATGTTTATTCATATGACATAGGAGGCATTATAGGAAAATCAGATAATCATTCTGGTCTTTTGGTAGCTAGTACAAATGATGCAAACATTACAGTTAAAGACTATAATAAGGTAAGTAATATAGGTGGAATTGTAGGAAATTTATATATGAACTCAAAATCAAATTTAATAACTTCTCTAACTTCAAAGAAAAATATTAAGTTGACAACTAATACTACAGTAACAGGTTCAAATAGTTTAGTAAGTAGTGTAGGAGGACTAATAGGAAACATGCAAAGTGGAAATACTATTTCAAATTCTAAACATATAGGAAATATAGAAGCAAATAATGCAGTACTTTTAGGAGGACTAATAGGAAACTCTAGTGGAAACTCCCCAGTTCAATATTGTTACCATGTAGGAGATATTACATGTAATGGAAATTCTAATGATGTTGGTGGTTTCTTTGGCTATGGGGGTTCAAGTATAAAACAATGTTATTTTCATGGAAATATAGTAAATGACAAAAATAATGCATATTTTGGTGCATTTGCTGGATATAGCAGTGGATTAACATTAGATTCATCATATTTTAATTGTAAATTAAATAATCAAGATATTGCAAAAATGAATGGAGATAAAACAGAAGATGTATCAGCATATAAATTATCAGACGAAAATGCTAAGAAACAAGAATCTTATACTGGATTTGATTTTACAAGTTACTGGAAATGGGATGAAACAAATCAAAGACCTGAACTTAAGTAAATTTCAAAAAAATACAAGCAAAACCTTGAAAAAATAAAAAAAGGTGGTATAATATAAAAAATAAAAATTTTAAAAAATAAAAACAAGGACACGGTAAATAATAAAATTACTTTACAGAGAGCCAAATAAAGCTGAAATTTTGGCAAGGAAAAATTATTTATTATCACCTATGTTATTGCTAAACTGAAAGCTAAATAAAGGCAAATAAGTTAGACGTAAATCTGCGTTAAAGATAAAAATAAGAGAATATAAAATTAATTTTTATATTAAAATAGGTGGTACCGCGGAATTTGAAAGCTATTTCGTCCTAAAAGATAGGACTAAATAGCTTTTTTTGATGATAAAATTAAAACTTAAAAATATTATTATAATAAATTTTAAGTTCTTAAAATAATAAAGGGAGGAATTTTAATGTACAAAAAAGTTGAATTAAAACAAGATGGATTTGTTGGAATGGAACGAGAAGTTGCAAAAACTTGGAAAGAAAAAAATGTAATTCAAAAAAACTTTGACCTAAATAAAGGAAAAAGATATTTTACATTTTATGATGGACCACCAACAGCAAATGGAATGCCACATGCAGGGCATATTATAACAAGGGTTATGAAAGATATAATTCCAAGATATAAAGTTATGAAAGGCTATAGAGTAATTAGAAAAGCTGGATGGGACACACATGGACTTCCAGTAGAGCTTGAAATAGAAAAGAAATTAGGAATTTCAGGAAAAGAACAAATAGAAGAATACGGTGTTGAAAAATTCGTAAAAGAATGTAAAGAAAGTGTATTCCAATATGTGCATATATGGGAAGAAATGACAAATAAAGTTGGCTACTGGGTAGATATGAAAAATCCATACATAACATATGATAATAAATATATAGAGTCTGTATGGTGGGCATTAAGCACATTATGGAAAAAAGGTTTATTATATGAAGGACACAAGGTTATGCCATATTGCCCAAGATGTGGAACAGCACTTTCATCACACGAAGTAGCACAAGGCTATAAGGACGTAAAAGATTTAACATGTATTGCTAAATTTAAAATAGTTGGAGAAGATAAGTATATTTTAGCATGGACAACTACACCATGGACATTACCATCAAACCTTGCATTATGTGTAAATAAATCATATGAATATGCTGAAATTAAAGCAAACATCGGAACAGAAGAAGAACCAAAATATGAAAACTATATATTAGCAAAAGATTTAATAGAATCAGTTTTAGGTAAAACACCATATGAAATAGTAAAAACATTTAAAGGTCAAGATTTACTTGGAACTAAATATGAACAATTAATGCCATTTGCAAAAATAGAGGGAAAAGCATTTGAAGTTATACATGGAGATTATGTAACTCTTACAGATGGTACAGGAATAGTTCACATAGCACCAGCATATGGTGAAGATGATAGTTTAGTTGCTAAGAAAAATGGAATAGCATTTGTAAATTTAGTAGATAAAACAGGTAAATTTGTTCCAGAAGTGGAACCATGGGCAGGAAAATTTGTAAGAGATTGTAACGAAGATATATGTAAATGGCTTGCAAATGAAAATAAACTATTTAGTAAAGAAAAACATTTACACTCATATCCTCATTGTTGGAGATGTGATACACCATTATTGTATTATCCAAAAGAAAGTTGGTTTGTTGCAATGAGTAAACTAAGAGATGAATTAGTTGAAAACAATAGCAAAGTTAACTGGTATCCAGAAACAATAAAAACAGGAAGATTTGGAAAATTCCTAGAAAATGTTATAGATTGGGGAATTTCTAGAGATAGATATTGGGGAACACCACTTCCAATTTGGACATGTGAAGATGAAGATTGTGGGCACAGAGAATGTATAGGGTCAATTGAAGAATTAAAAGAAAAAGGAATAGATGTACCAGATGATATAGAACTTCACAAACCATATATAGACAATGTTTATTTAAAATGCCCTAAATGTGGTAAAAAAATGAAAAGAGCAAAAGAAGTTATAGATTGCTGGTTTGACTCAGGCTCAATGCCTTTTGCACAATGGCATTATCCATTTGAAAATGAAGAAATGTTTAAAAATAACTTCCCTGCACAATACATATCAGAAGCAATTGATCAAACTAGAGGATGGTTCTATACACTAACAGCATTAGGTACAGCATTATTTGGAAGAACGCCATTTGAAAATTGTATAGTACTTGGACATGTATTAGATGGAAAAGGACAAAAAATGTCTAAGTCTAAGAAAAACGGTGTAGACCCACTTGTTCTATTAGATTCTGTTGGAGCAGATGCAACAAGATGGTATTTTTATACAGGATGTGCACCATGGTTATCATCTAGACTTTCAATTGATAATGTTAAAGAAAGTCAAAGAGGATTTTTAAGTACACTTTGGAATGTATATTCATTCTATGTTTTATATGCAGAAATTGATAAATTTAATCCATTACAATATAAAGATTTTAAAATATCAAATGTAATGGATAAATGGATTATTTCTAAACTAAATACATTAGTAAAAGAAGTAGATAATAAATTAGATAGTTATGACATTACAAATGCAGCATTAAAAATAGAAAGCTTTACAGATGAACTTTCAAATTGGTATGTAAGAAGAAATAGAGAAAGATTTTGGAGTGAAAATTTAACAGACGATAAAATTGGAGCATATGTAACACTTTATACAGTACTAGTAACTCTTTCTAAAGTTGCAGCACCATTTGTACCATTTATGACAGAAGAAATATATCAAAATTTAGTTGTTAATTTAGACAAAAATGCACCAGAAAGTGTTCATTTATGTACATGGCCAGAAGTTGATGAAGGTTTAATTGATGGTAAACTTGAAGAACAAATGGACTTAGCATATAAAATTGTAAAACTTGGAAGAAGTGCAAGAAATTTAAGCAATATAAAAAATAGACAACCACTTTCAGAAATGCTTATTTCTGTTGATACACTTCCTAAATATTATGCAGATATAGTAAAAGAAGAATTAAATGTTAAACAAGTAGAATTAGGTGCAGAAATGTCTCAATATGTTGATTTTGAAATAAAACCTAACCTACCAGTTCTTGGAAAAGAGTATGGAAAGCTAATACCAAAAATAAAAGAAGAGATTGCAAAGAAAAATCAAATGGATTTAGCAAACAAGGTAAAAAATGGTAAGGTAGAGACAATATTAATAGATGATACTGAAATTAATTTAGATTCTAATAATTTATTAATTACAATGCAAGGAAAAGAAGGATTTGCGTTTAGTGGTGAAGGCGAAATAGGAGTTGTTTTAGACACACACATTACAAAAGAACTAAAAGAAGAAGGCTATATTAGAGAAATTTTATCTAAAGTTCAAAACATGAGAAAAGATAAAGGTTTTGAAGTACTTGATAATATTAATTTATATGTATGTGGAAACGAGATGCTAGAAAAATTAATAAAAGAAAATGAAGAATTAATTAAACATGATACATTAACAGTAAATATTAAATATGGTGAAAAAACAAGTGATTCTATTGAAATGAATATTAATGGAGAAAATTTAAATATAGATGTTAAAAAAATATAACAAATTTGACATATTATGTTAATAATGATATAATAGAAATAGTTTAGAGCAAGTTGCTCTAATTGATATATATTTAACACTATTATAGCAGGAGCTATGACATAGATAATTATACTTACAGGAGGAAAAATAAAAATGGAAATATTCTGCTATGATTCAAGGCATTATATTAAAAATATAAGGTTGGCCATGGACAAATTTGATGTTGCTCAAAACAATGAAGAAGTTTCTAAGGCTAGACAGGAGGTAGTTGATTCTGTAAAGGAACTGGAATCGAACAATGACCTTCACATTCTTTTGTCACTGAATACAGAAGAGACAAGGAGATTTAAAACATGCCTTAAAGACACAGAGTATAAATCTATACTCGAAGATAAGGTTGTTAAATGAGAAGCAAAGAGCTAGCACATGCTGGCTCTTTTAATATTTTTATAGTAAATAAAAATAACAAAAAATGTAAAAAACATTGATTAATTATGTAAAATGGTTTATAATAAAGCTATACATTAAAAACAATTAGACTTTATTAGGAGGGGTTAAAATGCTAAATGATTATGAGGCTAACCTGGCACGGGCAGTTGGTGAATTTTTGCTAACTGGTTACACTATGTCAGAAGCTCAAAAGGAGTTTGAACTTTCCAAGCAGGAAATAAGAGAATCAGTAATGAACCTTAAGACATTAGAACCTCTAATGTATAAGAAAATTAGTAACAAAGTATATAGAGTATGTTGCTATATTTCTAAACAAGAAGGTGATTACGTAGAAGCTTTGGAAAAGTTTAAAATTTCTGAAGACGTTTTTTGGGTAGGAATGAGGCAGGTTTTCGACATGGACAAAAGGCTGTACATAAATACAAGAAATCGTATTTATATGCAGGGATACCAAAAAAAATAAACCCTTAAAAGTCACTTAAATGGTTTTAAATAATACCTTTTAAGTGGCTTTTTACATTTTAAATTATTTAGGTTTAATTATAAAAAAATTTAATAACCATTGATTTTTTATAAAAAATGTGCAATAATATAAAACAATAGAAAAAAACAAAGAAAAAGAGGAGTATGTTTATACTTGCTTAAAAGAGAAAAGAAGTCATAGGCTGAAAGCTTCTTAAGAAAAAGGTAAACAAAAGGTAGCTTTGGAGTTGATATATTGAAATTAAAGTAAATATATTCGCATAAGCAGCGTTAAAGGCTAATTGAGATAATATTTATAAAATAAATATTAATTAAGGTGGTACCGTGAGAAATAATGCTCGCCCTTATTTTAAGGGTGAGTTTTTGTTTTATAAAGAAAAACCACAAAAACTATTATAAAAATTGCCAAACAAACCCGGAACCGTGGCAACCGTGGCAATAAAAAAGGAGGAAATGCTATGTGTAAACATGATTTAGATGGAAAATATATTCCACAAAATTTTGAAGATGAATTGTATAAAGAATGGGAGGATAAAGGGTATTTTAAACCTAGTATGGATAAAAATAAAAAGCCTTATTGTATAATGATGCCTCCTCCAAATGTAACACGGAAAGTTACATATGGGACATGCTTTAGATGATACTATACAAGATGTATTAATTAGATTTAAAAGAATGCAAGGTTTTGATACTTTGTGGCTTCCAGGTTCAGACCATGCAGCTATTTCTACAGAGATGAAGGTTGTTCAAAAAATTGCAAAAGAAGGTAAGACAAAGCAAGATTTAGGAAGAGAAAAATTTTTAGAAGAGGCTTGGGATTGGACTCATGAGTATGGTGGAATTATTCAAAAACAACAAAGAAAATTAGGTTGCTCATGTGACTGGGAAAGAAATAGATTTACTTTAGATGAAGGTATGTCAGACGCTGTTTTAGAGCAATTTATAAAATTGTATGAAAAAGGCCTTATTTATAAGGGAAAAAGAATGGTTAATTGGTGTACAAGTTGTAAAACTTCAATTTCTGATGCAGAGGTAGAATATAAAGAAGAACCATCACATTTGTGGCATATAAGATATAAAATAACAGGAACTGATAATAAATACATAATTGTTGCAACAACAAGACCAGAAACTATGCTAGGAGATACTGCTGTTGCAGTTCATCCAGACGATGAAAGGTACAAAGACTTAGTTGGAAAAACTTGTATATTACCTATAATGAATAAGGAAATCCCAATTATTGCTGATGAATTTGTAGAAAAAGACTTTGGTACTGGTTGTGTAAAAATAACACCAGCGCACGACATGAATGATTACCAAGCAGGTTTAAGGCATAATTTAGAAATTATAGAAGTATTTGATGAAAATTTTAAAATGGGAAATTTAGTTCCAGAATTAAAAGGAATGGATTTATTAGATGCAAGAAAAGTAATTGTAAATAAATTAGAACAGTTAGGTGCATTAGTAAAAACAGAAGAATACACTCATAATGTTGCTAAATGTGAAAGATGTAAAAATACAATAGAACCAAAAATTTCAACACAATGGTTTGTTAATATGAAAGATTTAGCAAAAAGAGCAGCAGATTCTGTAAGAAATGGAGAAATGAGATTTGTTCCTAAAAGATATGAAAAACAATATTTTAACTGGTTAGATAATATACAAGATTGGTGTATATCAAGGCAATTATGGTGGGGACATAGAATACCTGCATATTATTGTGATGAGTGTGGAGAAATAAATGTAGCAAAAGAAATGCCAAAACAATGTAAAAAATGTGGAAGTACACATTTAACTCAAGATGAAGACACATTAGACACATGGTTTAGCTCAGCATTATGGCCATTTTCAACACTTGGATGGCCAAATATTGAAAGTGAGGATTATAAAAGATTTTACCCAACAAATGTATTAGTTACAGGATTTGATATAATAACATTTTGGGTTTCAAGAATGATGACACAAGGGTTAGAATTTACAAATCAGGTTCCATTTAAAGATGTTGTAATTCATGGATTAATAAGAGATTCTCAAGGAAGAAAAATGTCAAAAACATTAGGAAATGGAATTGATCCAATAGAGGTAATAGATAAATATGGAGCAGATAGTCTAAGATTTTCAGTTCTTTCTGGAACTACAATGGGAAATGACATAAGATATATGCCAGAAAAATTAGAACAAGCATCAAACTTTGCAAATAAAATTTGGAATGCCGCTAAATTTATAATAAATTCTAATGTAAACGAAAATGATATAAAAGAGGCTGGAAAAAGAATTTATAATAAAGAAAATAAAGAGTACAATAAAGACTCATTAGCAATTGAGGATAAATGGATTTTAAATAAATTAGATAAATTAGTATTTGAGGTAACTACAAATATAGAAAACTATGACTTGGGAATTGCATTAGATAAGATATATAACTTTATTTGGAATGAGTTTTGTGATTGGTATATAGAAATGGTTAAGCCAAGAATATACAGTGACAATTATGAAATAAAAACTAATGTATGTTATATATTAAATTATGTATTTGGAACAGCACTTAAATTATTACACCCATTTATGCCATTTGTTACAACTAAAATTTATAGTGAACTTGTAAGTTATGATAATAAAGATTTAATGATATCAAATTGGCCAGAAGTAAAGAAAAACTTTAGTTTCGAAAATGAAGAAAAATTAGTTGAACAATTAAAAGAAACAATAGTAGAAATAAGAAATGTTAGAGCAAATATGAATATTCACCCTTCTAAAAAATCAGAGTTAATATTTGTAAGTAAATCTAATAAAAAAGAGTTAGAACAAGCAAAAGAATTTATACTAAAATTAGGGTTTGGAAATGAATTAAAAATTCAAGAAAATAAAGATGGAATAAAAGACAATGCAATTGGAATAATAAAAGGTGAAATTGAGTTATATATACCATTTGAAGGGTTAGTTGATTTAGCAGAAGAAAAAAAGAGATTAGAAGCTGAAAAGGAAAAATTAGAAAATGAAGTTTTAAGATGTGAAAAAATGCTATCAAATCCAGGTTTTGTAAATAAAGCACCAGAATCTAAAATAAAAGAAGAAAAAGAAAAACTTGCAAAATATAATAATATGCTACAAAATGTAAAAAGTAGACTTGATAATATATAAATAAAAAGAAGCGCCAGCAATTAAGCTGGCGCCTTTTTCATGCTCTCACTATTGCAAGAACACAAATAAAAATGAAGGAGTAAGAACTAGAAAGCACGATTTATTTATGCTCCACTTGCAGCGACACCTCCAAGTTTTGTAACATCTGACACAATCTTTGACCAAAGAATCAGAGAACCGCCAGTTTTTGCAAACAGTGATCCAGAGTGTGATACTTTGAAGATAATGCCAGGGTATTTTTCCCCAAGCAGCATAGCTGCTTTTTTGGCGTCTTCGTGAGTAAGAAAATGGAATTTCTCATACCCGCTAAGCAAGGTTTTTGTTTTTGCCTGTGCTGTAGTTGTCTGGTTCATATCGAACCCTCCCTATAAATAATTATTATACTCCTTTTTGGGAAGTATGAAATAATAATAGCATAGTTTACAATAATGGTCAATAGATATGTCAAAAAATGTCGATAATTTCTAAAATTACGACAAAACTTCTTAGTATTTGCTATTGGAAAATAATGGAAATAGTTTTATAATATTTTAAGAAAAATTAGAAAGGATTGATAAATAATATGGAATCAAATTATTACGAAAAGGACAAGCTTCTAGTTTTTAAAATAGTCGATGAAATAGACGAATTTAGTGCACAAAAGATAAGAAGGGAGGCAGATTATGAAATTAAAAGATATATGCCTAGAAAAGTTATATTTGATTTTGATAGTGTTACTTTCATGGACAGCGCAGGAATAGGTTTAATTATAGGCAGATATAAATTTGTAAATATGTTAGGCGGAAAATTAGAAGTAGCCAACCTAACAGAAAGTGTTAAAAAAATATTCGAAATGAGTGGAATACTTAGATTAATACCTGTTGCAAATTTGGATGAAACTTTTTTTAATAAGGCAATGTAAAAAATGTATTAATTATTCACAGGTTTATAGGTAAAACCAATAAAAACCTAAATATTTTATACAAGGAAATCAAAGATGAAAGAACAATTTGAAAATGAAATGAAATTAGAATTTATAAGTAAGTCATCAAATGAAGCATTTGCAAGAATTGCAGTTGCGGCATTTGTATCACAATTAGATCCAAGCTTAGAGGAATTGGCAGACATAAAAACAGCTGTTTCAGAGGCAGTTACAAATAGTATAATTCATGGCTATGAAAATAAACTAGGAATAGTAAAAATTGTAGGAAAATTACAAGCAAATAAAATTATATTAGAAATATCAGATTCTGGAAAAGGAATAGAAAATATAGATATTGCAAAAGAACCATTATATACAACAAAACCTAATTTAGAAAGATCAGGAATGGGATTTACAATAATGGAAAGTTTTATGGACAAAGTAGATGTTGAATCTATACTTGATATAGGGACAAAAGTAACAATGGAAAAAGAAATAAAAAACGATAAATTAAACATTAAAGAAGAATTAAGCCATGCTACAAAAGATTAATATAAGAAGGGTAAAAGTATGTTCGAAAATAGTTTAGAATCTATAAAAAAAGCCCAAACAGGCGATAAAGTAGAACTTGGCAAATTAATTAGAGACAATAATCGGACTTATATGGAGCATAGTAAAAAGGTTTAATGGAAGGGGATATGAATTAGAAGATTTATATCAAATAGGTTGTATAGGATTTATAAAATCAATACAAAGATTTGATACAAATTTTGAGGTGAAACTTTCTACATATTCAGTTCCATATATGATACGGAGAGATAAAAAGATTTATAAGAGATGATGGTACAGTTAAGGTTAGTAGAAGTATTAGAGAATTAAATACAAAAATTAAGGAATTGGAAAAACATTATTTAGCAAAAGAAGGAAGAGAAATAACAATAGAAGAGATTGCAAAAGAGCTAAAAGTTACAAAAGAAGATATTGCTCTTGCCATGGAGTCAGTAGCACCAGTAGAATCAATAGAAAAAAACATTTTTGGAGATGAAGAAAATAAATTAAGTTTAATAGACAAAATATCAACAGGAAAAAATGAAGAAGAAATTATAACAAATAAAATAGTTGTTAAAGAATTAATAAACAAATTAGATAAAAAAGAAAAAGAAGTTATTATGCTAAGGTTTTATAAGGAAAAAACGCAAAGTCAAGTTGCAAAAATACTTGGAATAACACAAGTTCAAGTATCAAGAATAGAAAGAAGAATTTTAAATTCTATGAAGTTAAAATTAACATCATAAAAATCAAGTATGATTATGTATTATTTTAAATAAAAATTAATACATAATCATATTTATTATATAAAAAGAAGGTATGAGAATATTGAAAAAATTTTTTAACTATTTTATATTATTTATATTTATATGTTTTATATTTCCTGCTATTTTAACCAATAATAGACAAAATAATAAAAGTAAACAAGCATCTGTCTTTCAAGATGCTAAAGAAAATAGTGGAACTGAAAAAAATGAATTAGTAGAAAATTACAATTATAAAAATTATGGGACAGTTAAATTATTACATACAAAAACAGGAGAAATTGAAGAAGTATCAATAGATGATTATTTATGTAATGTTGTATCAGCAGAAATGCCAGCAAGTTTTGAGCAAGAAGCATTAAAAGCACAAGCAATTGTTGCAAGAACATATACTATTTATAAAATAAATAATAAAAAACACGATAATGCAGATATATGTGACAGTAGTTTATGTTGCCAAGCTTGGATTTCTAAAGAAGATAGGTTATCAAAATGGGATGAAGACCAAAGACAAAATTATTGGGAAAAAATTTCAAATGCTGTAAATTCTACTAAAGGAAAAATCATTACATATAATAATGCTCCAATAAATGCATTTTTTCATGCAAATAGTGGTGGAACAACAGAAGTTCCAAAAGAAGTATGGGGCGGAACAAATTATCCGTACTTGCAAGTTGTTCAAACTTCAGGAGAAGAAGGGTATACACAATATAGTTCAGAAGTCAAATTAACATATGAAGAGCTAAATAATAAATTGAAAGAAAAATATTCTGATATACAAATAAATTTTGAAAATGATGATGATATAAAAATACTAGAATACACAAATAGTAATAGAGTAAAAACTATAAAATTTGGGAATCATGAGTTATCTCGGTGTAGAAACAAGAAGTATTTTAGGATTAAAATCTGCAAATTTTGAATTACAAAAAGAAAATGGGACAATAACATTTAAGGTAAAAGGATATGGACATGGAGTTGGAATGAGCCAAACAGGTGCTGATGCTATGGCAAAAGAAGGAAAAAATGCAGAAGAAATAATTAAACATTTTTATACAAATATAGAAATAAAAGATATAAATTCTCTTTAAATGAATAAACAACTAAATTTGGGAAATACTTGTAATAAATAAAAATTAAGGAGGATTATATGAGAAAAAATTCAAGAATGAGAAAATCTGAAAAAGGTTTAGATAAAGTAATAATGTATAGTGGAATAGGAGTTTTGACATTGGCTATTATTGTATTTGCACTTCTTATGTATAGTAGATCTCTAAATAATGAGGTGCAAGAAAGCAAATTAAGTGCAGATAAAATTGCAAGCTTAGTTGATGGTAATAATTCAAATAGCCAAAGTGCAAGTACATCTATAGGAAAAAGTGTAGAAGAAAAAGAAAATGAAACAAGTAAAGCACAAACAAATAATGAAATTTCTAATTCAACTTCAAGTACAAATTCAAATTTAGCAAATAATGTAACAAATAATACTACTAATAATGTAAAAACAGAAAAAACCAATAGTAGTGCAAATGAATCAAACAAAAGTACAAGCACTAATAAAAGTAGTAATGAAGCGGCAAAAACAAATTCACAAGCAGCTACAGATAAAAAAGAGGAAACAAACCAAAAAGAATTATCATTTGAAAAACCTGTAGAAGGAGAAATAACAAAAGAATTTGCAAAAGAAAACTTAATATATTCACAAACATTACAAGAATGGACAACACATGTTGGAATAGATATACAAGCTCAAAAAACAACAGTAGTAAAAGCTGCTGAAGCAGGAACTGTAAAGACAATTAAAAACGACCCAAGATATGGATTAACAATTGTTATAGAACACCAAAATGGATTTGAAACTGTATATGCAAATTTATTAACTTCTGAATTTGTTACAGAAGGAGAAAAAGTTACAAAAGGACAATCTATAGGAACAGTTGGAAACACAGCTGTATTTGAAGTAGCAGATGAAGCACATTTACATTTTGAAATATTAAAAGACTCAATTCAAGTAGACCCTAGCATATATTTAAAATAAAAAATTGCCACAGTTGCTACGGTTGCCACGGTTCCGGGTTTAAATGGCAATAAATTGCCAATGGTTCCGGGTTTGGATGGCAATAATTGTAATTAAGTATAAAAAAACAAGTATGTTAAAAAATAAAATTTTATTGTTCAAATAATTATTACAGAAATTTTAAATTAATTTTATGGCACCCTTCCATCAGGAGAGGAACATTTTCCACAAAATTAATATAAAAATTTCTAGCTCAATTATTTTCAAAGCTAAAATTTGATTTTTAATAATACTTGTTTCTTTTTGTAAACTATGTGGTACTTCAAATTAATATATTATTGCCATCCAAACCCGGAACTATTGACAATTTATTGCCATTTAAACCCGGAACCGTGGCAATTTTTTTTATTTGGTTCTAAATAAGACAAACTGTGAATATATATAATTAGGTGTATTTTAAATAAGGAGGGACTTTTATGACAATAGATGAAAGAAATTCTGTTAAAACAGGAGTTATTCAAAATTTAATATTGGAAAATAGAGAAAAATTAAGTATTTCAGGTGTTATTGATGTTTTGAGTTTTGATGATCAGGTTGTAATGATAGAAACAGAACTTGGATTGCTTACTGTAAAAGGGGAGGAACTAAGAATAAATAAATTAAGTATAGATACTTCAGAGGTAATTGTAGAAGGGAATATTTCACATCTATCTTATAGTGAAAAAAATCAAGAAAAATCTAAAGGAAGTTTAATAGGAAAAATTTTTAAATAAAGAAAGGGTAATCTAAATGATAACTAATCAGGCATATTTATTTTTAATATTTGTAATAAATGGGTTATTAATTGGTTTATTATTTGATTTTTTTAGAATTTTAAGACTTAGTTTTAAAACAAGGGATTTTGTTACATATATTGAAGATATTATATTTTGGATTATAACAGGAATTATTGTTTTATACTCAATTTTTATTTTTAACAATGGAGAAATTAGATTTTTCATGTTTTTAGGAATAGCACTTGGGGCCTTTTTATACATGACTTTGTTTAGTGGTTATATTATAAGTGTAAGTGTTCATATAATAAAATTTTTTAAGAAGATATTTGGCTTTATATTAAAACTTTTTGTAATACCATTTTCATTTGTGTTTAAAATATTAAAGAAAATATTTATTAGACCAATTTCATTTGTTACTATTAATATAAGAAAAATTTCTACAAATTTATTTAAAAAAATAAAAATAAATAAACCATTGCGACAAAAAAATGCAAAAATTGTAAAATAGAAGAAGGATTTTGCAAAGTTTTGTAGAATAAAATAATTATATTGACAATAACATTTTATGATGAATTGGAGAGATTTTACATATGAATAAAACAAGAAAATTGTATAAAAAACTATTAATAATAGCAATTATGCTTTATGTTGGTATTACATTAATAAACCAACAAGCAACATTAAATGATTATACAAAAACAAGTGAAAGTTTAGCACAAGAATTAAAAGAAGAACAAGAGTATAAAGAAGAACTTGCAAATAAAAAAGAAGAAGTTAATTCTTTAGAATTTATAGAACAAACAGCAAGAGAAAGATTAGACATGTATTTGCCAAACGAAAGAGTATATGTTGATGCTGGAATGTAAAAGTAAAAAAATAATAAACGGGCTTAAATGAACTTTATTTTTAAAATATAGTTTATTTAAGTTTTTTTTATATATTCCATTGCTAAAAAATATAAATCGTGATATTATTTCTAAAGAATAAGTGAAATTGTAAAATTTTACCACTAAATTGTAAAATAAAAGAAAGGATAGTAAAAATATGAGTTTTATTGAAGTAAAAAATCTAAACAAAACATATTCATCAGGAAATATAGAAGTACAAGCAGTAAAAAATGTATCATTTGAAATAGAAAAAGGTGAAGTAGTAGTAATTGTAGGTGCAAGTGGAGCAGGTAAAACCACTTTATTAAATGTCTTAGGAGGAATGGACACACCAACAACAGGAAATGTAATAATAGATGGACAAGATATATCAAATTATAAAGAAAAACAACTTACACAATACAGAAGGGAAGATATTGGATTTGTATTTCAATTTTATAATTTAGTACAAAATTTAACAGCGTTAGAAAATGTAGAACTTGCAACACAAATATGTAAAGATCCAAAAGAACCAAAAACAGTGCTAGAACAAGTAGGTTTACAAGATAGAATAAACAATTTTCCATCACAATTATCAGGTGGAGAACAACAAAGGGTGTCTATAGCAAGAGCTATTGCGAAAAATCCAAAATTATTATTATGTGATGAGCCAACAGGAGCGCTAGACTACAAAACAGGAAAAGAAGTTTTAAAATTATTGCAAGATATGGCAAGAAAAAACAATATGACAGTTATAATAATTACACACAACCAAGCAATAACACCAATGGCAGATAGAATAATTAAAATGAAAAGTGGTCAAATAGAACAAAACGAAATAAATAAAAAAGTAATATCAATAGAAGAGGTAGAATGGTAATGAAACTAACAATATATTATAAAGATTCGATACGAAAGCTAAAAACAAGTATTTTTAGATATATATCAATCATAGTTATAATAATGTTAGGAGTAGGTTTTTTTGTTGGTATGAATTCAGTTGCTCCAGACATGAAAAAAACAACAGAAGAATACCTAAAAACTTCAAATGTATTTGACATACAATTAGCATCTAATTTAGGATATGATAAAAAGGATGTAGAAAAGTTTGAACAAATAGAAGAAATAACAGAAGTAGAGCCAGTTTATAATTATGATGTATTAACAACAATAAATGATAAAAATTTACCAGTAAGAATAATATCTAAAACAAAAGACCAAAAAATAAACAAAAATGATATTATAGAAGGAAAAGATGTACAATTCCCAAATGAATGTTTAATAGATACAAGATTACACAGTATATATAATTTAAATGTTGGGGACAAAATTAAAATTCACAAAAATGAAGAAGATTTAAGTAAGGTAATTAGTAAAACAGAATACACAATAGTTGGAATTACAAGAAATCCTGCATATTTGTCAATTTTTTATGGGAGTACTGAGCTAGAAAATGGTGAACTTGTAGGATATGTAAATGTTTTAGAGGACAATATTAAGCTTGAAAAATATACTTCAATGTACTTAAAAACTAATATTGACAACAATATAAATAAAACATCAGAAGAATATAAAAACAAATTAGATGATATTGCAAAAAAAGTAGAAGATACACAAAATAGTCTATTAGACGAAAAATACAAAGAAGTATATGAAAAATATACTAAAGAAATAGAAAAATCTCAAAATGAATTGACTACAAAACAAAATGAAATAAATACTGCAAAACAAACAATAGAAAATTCACAAAAACAAATAAACAGTTCTATATTGCAAGTATCATCATTAGTTGCAAATTATTATCAATCAAGTCAAATATATGAAAGATTTCAGACTAAAAAAACAAAACTTGATGAATTATACTTATCATATTCAACATTAAATAGTGAAAAAAATACAATTGAAACCGAATATGAGAAGTTAAAAGAAGAAGTAGAAAACAAACAAAATGAGCTGTCAAAATTAAATAACAATATTAATAATAAACTATATGAAATACATTTACTTGGAAATAATAATCCTAAATATATTGAGCAAACAAGGAAAGCAAATGAACTTGACTATACATACAATTTACAGAAAAAGGAATTTAGTGCTGTAGAAGAAAAATACAAAAAATTAGAAAAAGATTTAGAAGAAAAACAGAAGAATATAAAAACATTAAAAGAGCAATTAGACAAAGAGCAAGAAAATTTCTATAATAATTTCTTAAGTACAGAAGACATTATGCTTGGAACTGGAAATCAAGAATTAATAGCTAATGTTCAAGAAATTAAAAAAAGTCAAGAAGCACTTAATACATCAAAAACCGAATTTGAAAAAGAAAATTATGATAAAAAAATAGAAGAAGCAAAAACAAAATTATCAAATTCTAAAAATGATTTAAAAAACTTCGAAAAGTTATCACAAGTTACAAAATTATACGAAAGTAGCGGATTTAAATCTTTAGATAATGACTTAGAAAAAATTGCAATAATGGGAAAAGTTTTTCCGGTTATGTTTTTTATAGTTGCAGCATTAGTTACAATTACAACAATAACAAGAATGATAGAAGAAGATAGAACAAATATTGGAATATTAAAAGCGTTAGGATATAGTAAAACAACCATAATGAAAAGGTATATAATTTACTCATTATCTGCAACAATCATTGGGGTTATAATTGGAACACTATTAGGAAGTACATTAATTGCCCAAGTACTTTTTGCTGCATATGGCAGTTTATATGATTTGCCAAGCCTAATAATAGAAATAAATGTTTTATATACTGCACTTGCAACTATAATTTCAGTTATAGCAACAGTTGGAGTTACATTTATAATAACTAAAAAAGAATTAAAACAAAAGACAGCCGATTTATTAAGACCAAAACCTGCCAAAGAAGGAAAAAATATTTTCTTAGAAAAAATACCATCATTTTGGTCAAAACTTAGCTTTTTATTTAAAATATGTTTTAGAAACATATTTAGATATAAAAGAAGGTTGTTTATGACACTAATTGGTATTGCAGGCTGTACAATGCTTGTTTATACAGGAATAGCACTAAATGATACAATAAACAATATAGCAGAAAGACAATTTGGAGATGTAAGAGCATATAAAATGGAAATCAACTTAACATCTGGAGTTACTCAAAATGAAGTTTATGACATACAAAAATACATAGAACAGCAAGATAAAATAACACGGAGTAACACCTGTAAGACAGCAAATGACAACAATAGAAGCAAATAAAACAAGTAAAGACGTATTTTATACAGTAATAGATGGAAGTAAATGTGAAGATTACATTAAATTAAAAAATAGAAATAATAAAGAAAAAATAGACCTAACAGATGAAGGTGTTGTATTAACAGAAAAACTGGCAAATACTTTAAAGGTAAAAAATGGAGATAATATTACAATTAAAGAAAATGATAAAGAAAAAAAGGTTAAAGTAATTGGCATTGCAGAAAATTATTTATATAATTATATTTATATGACGCCAAACATGTATAATCAAGTATTTGAAACAGATATAAAATACAATTTGTTTTTTGCAAATTATGATAACATAAGTGAAGATGAGGAAACAACATTTGCTAATAAATTAAAAGAAAATACAAAAATAAGTGGAACCGTATATATAAGAACTTTAAATAATGATTACAAAAAAAGCTTATCTGGATTAAGTAGCATAGTATTTTTATTTATAGGATGTGCAAGTTTACTATCATTTATGGTTTTAGTAAATTTAAACAACATAAATATTGAGGAAAGAAGAAGAGAACTTGCAACATTTAAATTATTAGGATTTTACAAAAAAGAGCTTGAAAAATATGTATTTAGAGAAAACATAATTCTTACTATTTTAGGAAGTATACTTGGGGTATTTATTGGAATGGGAGTACTTGGAATTATAATTCAAAGTGCAGAGGTAGAAACAATAATGCTTCCGGTTGAATTTAATACATTGAATGTTCTTATATCTATTTTAATTACATTATCATTTACACTAATTACAAACTTTATGATGAAGAAAAAAATTAAAAAAATTGATATGATAGAATCATTAAAAAGTGTAGAATAAACACTAAAAATACACATTGTAAAATATACAATTGTAACAAATATAAAAAGCTTATAAACAAGGAGATAGAAATGGAAAGAACAAGAGTAGCTGCAATTTTAAAAATGGAAAATGGCTATGCATTTATGCATAGAAAAGATGTAATAAAAAGAAAAGATTACCAAGAATATTATACATTCCCAGGAGGGGGCTTAGAGGAAAATGAAACTCCACAAGAGGGAGTAATTAGAGAAATTGAAGAAGAATTTGGAATAAAAGTAAAAGTAATAAAAAAATTATATGAAATAAAGTCAGAAAAATTTAATCAATTAGAAATATTTTACTTATGTGAGTATATAAGTGGAACATTTGGAACAGGTACAGGACCAGAATTTTCAAACGATCCTAAACATATAGATTCAGGAAAATATTTACCAGAAATAATACCACAAGACAAAATAAAAGACATTTTATTATTACCACAAAATGTAGCAAAAATGTTTTTAGAAGATTTGGAAAATAAAAAATTATAAATAAAATAAAAGAAAGGAATTAATCAACTAAATAGTTTAATATATATTTAATTGATTATATAAGAAAAATGTCAGAATTTGTACATTTACATATACATAGTGAATTTAGTTTATTAGATGGTGCAAATAGAATAAAAGACTTGCCAGTAAGAGCCAAAGAACTTGGAATGAATGCAATGGCAATTACTGATCATGGTGTAATGTATGGTGCTATAGATTTCTATAAAGCTTGTAAAAAAGAAGGAATAAAGCCAATAATTGGATGTGAGGTATATGTAGCCCCACGTTCAAGGTTTGATAAAGAACCAGGAATAGATAACAAGTACAATCATTTAATATTACTTGCAAAGAATAATGTAGGTTATAAAAATTTAAGCAAACTTGTTTCTATAGGTTTTGTAGATGGGTATTATTATAAACCTCGTATAGATTTAGAAGTACTTGAAAAATATAGTGAAGGTTTAATTTGCTTAAGTGCATGTTTAGCAGGTTCAGTAAATCAGGCATTATTAAATGGAAATGAAGAAAAAGCAGAAGAAATAGCAAATTGGCATAAAAAAGTGTTTGGCGAAGATTATTATATAGAAATTCAAAATAATGGGTTACAAGAACAGGTACTAGCAAACCAAAAGCTAATAAAACTTGCTAGAAAATTAGATATACCACTTGTTGCAACAAATGATGCACATTACTTAAAAAAAGAAGACGCATATAATCATGAGGTCTTATTATGTATTCAAACAGGTAAAAAAATGAGTGATGTAGATAGAATGCGTTTTGAAACAGATGAATTATATGTTAAATCGCCAGAAGAAATGTCACAATATTTTAGTGCGTTTCCAGATGCAATAGAAAATACTGTAAAAATTGCGCAAAAATGTAATGTGGAATTTGAATTTGGACATACAATACTTCCAAACTATGATGTACCGCCAGAATTTCCAACACATTATGACTACCTAAAAAAATTATGTGATGATGGAATAATTGAAAGATATGGACAAAATCCTTCTAAAGAAATACTAGAAAGAGCTAAGTATGAAATAGACGTAATAAAGAAAATGGGCTATGTAGATTATTTCTTAATAGTATGGGACTATATACATTATGCAAAAAGCCATGGAATACCTGTAGGACCAGGACGTGGCTCTGGAGCAGGTTCAATGCTTGCATATGCAATAGGAATAACAGATATAGATCCAATAAAATATGGCTTAATTTTCGAAAGATTTTTAAATCCAGAAAGAGTTAGCATGCCAGATTTTGACGTTGACTTTTGTTATGAACATAGGCAAGATGTTATAGATTATGTATCAAAAAAATATGGGCATGATCATGTTTCACAGATTATAACATTTGGAACAATGTCAGCAAGGATGGTAATTAGAGATGTTGCAAGAGTATTAGATTTGCCATATTCAGAGGCAGATACACTTGCAAAAATGATACCAAACGAATTACATATAACAATAAAAAAAGCCATGGAGCAAAACAAAGAACTAAAAGACTTATATGAAAAAGATGAACAAATACATAAATTGTTAAACATTGCAATGGGACTAGAAGGAATGCCAAGGCAGGCATCTACACATGCATGTGGAATTGTAATAACTAAAGACCCAGTAGATACATATGTTCCTCTATATGTAAGAGATGGCCAAATTGCAACCCAATATATTATGACAACTTTAGAAGAATTAGGCCTTCTAAAAATGGATTTTTTAGGCCTTCGTACATTAACAGTTATACAAGATACAAAAAATTTAGTAAAACAAAACCGAGGAATTGATGTACAATTTGATAAAGAAATGTCAGACCCTAAAGTTTATAAATTATGGCAAGAGGGTAAGACATGTGGTATATTTCAGTTTGAATCTCAAGGAATGACTAATTTTATGAAAGAACTAAAACCAGACTGTTTAGAAGACATAATAGCTGGAGTTTCATTATATAGACCAGGTCCAATGGACCAAATTCCACGTTACATACGTGGAAAACAAAATCCAGGACATAACGAATATACACATCCAAGTTTGGAGCCAATATTAAATGTAACATATGGTTGTATGGTATATCAAGAACAAGTTATGCAAATAGTTCGTGAACTTGCAGGTTATTCTTTAGGAAGAGCAGATTTAGTAAGACGTGCAATGGGAAAGAAAAAACTAGATGTAATGGCCAAAGAAAGAGAAGTATTTATTCATGGACAACTTGATGAAAATAAAAATGTAGTCGTTCCAGGTTGTGTAAGAAATGGAATAGATGAAAACTCTGCAAATAAAATATTTGACGAAATGGCAGAATTTGCAAAATATGCTTTCAACAAATCCCATGCTGCGTGTTATGCAGTAATATCATATCAAACAGCATATTTAAAAGCATATTATCCAGCAGAATTTATGGCTGCAATGTTAAATAGTTTTTTAGGAAATTTAGACAAAATCCCACAATATGTAGATGAATGTAAAACACTAGGAATTGAAATTTTAAAGCCAGATATAAATAATAGTAATACTAAATTTACAGTTGAACAAAATAAAATACGTTTTGGATTAGGAAGTATAAAAAATGTTGGAACTATACCAGTAGAAATAATTGTAAAAGAGAGAGAAAAGAATGGAAAATACCAAAGTTTTACAGATTTTTGTGAAAGAATTGCAAATGAAGCAGTAAATAAAAAGTGTGTAGAAAGTTTAATAAAAGCAGGGTGCTTTGATGAATTTGAACAAACAAGAAGTACATTACTTGCATCTTTTGAACTTATAATAGACCAAATACAATCAAATAATAAAAAAGGTATGCAAGGACAAGTTTCAATGTTTGACTTAGGGGGAAGTAAAGAAGAACAAGAATCTCTAAATGAAATAAAATACACATTTAATGAACAAGAAGAATTATCAAATAAAGAATTGTTATCAATAGAAAAAGAAATGCTTGGTATTTATATATCAGGCCATCCACTAGAAAAACTAAAGAAACAAATAGCAGCACAAACAAATATAAATTCTATGCAAATAAAAAATATAACACAAGTAAACAATTTAAATCCAGAAGAGGCAAATCCTACTATATCAACTAATATAAATAAATTTACAGATGGACAAAAAGTAAAATATGCAGGAATAATAACACAAATAAAAAAGAAATATACAAAAAACAACAAAATTATGGCATTTGTTACAATAGAAGATTTATATGGAACAGTTGAAGTTATTGTATTTGAAAATGCTTATATGAATGCAGGAAAAAGTTTAATAGAAGAAAATATAGTTATGGTAGACCGGAAGACTTAGTATAAGAGACGAAGAACAGGCAAGTATTATTGCAAATGAAATTAAAGATTTTTCTGAAAATCAAACACAAAAAATTTTAACATTAGACATAACAAACTTAGAAGAAAGCCAAAAAGCAAAATTGAGAGGTGCAATTAGATTTTTCCATGGTGACAAAAACAATATGAATGTTCAAATTAAGGTAAATGATGAATTCAAACCATGTGGACAAATTTATTTAACACCTGAAATTTTACAATTTTTTAAAAGTATTGTTGGGGAAGAAAATTGCAAAATATAAAATTTGTTGGGAGTTCTAGGAAGAATATATGATTAAATTTAACAATCAAAAACTATATAAAAAAAGAGTTTATTTTTTTAAATAAACTCTTTTTACATATAGTTGATTAGCAAAAGATTGCACAACATTTCTTAATATATATTTTTCTTTTGTCATAATTTCACGTCCAGTATATTCTTGTCCAGCAAATGTAAGGCTTATTGCTTTTTCAAGTTCATCACAGAATTGATTATATGCGGTTTCCGGAGAAACAGTATCTATAGCAAGTTTTATAAGTTCTGCAATATCATTTATACTATAGACTTGTTTTAAAATACAAATTACAAATAAATAAGCAATGTGTTCTGTATTATACTTTTTATTTACAGGAGGATTAATAATCTTATGTTTAACATAATTATTAATCATTGTTTTTGTAATTATTTTTTCACTATCGTCATTTTTTATATAATTAGATAAATATTGCTCAAGTAAACATACAAGTTGATCTAAATATAAATCAATTTTAGGTATTTCATTCCATCTTGGAATATGAAATCCTGCAATTTCTTTATCTTCATACGCAAAATTATTTTTCATGTAATCACCTCTTATTCTTATAATGGCAGCTCTTTGAAGAATATATAATTATTATTCTAATGATAATATAATAACATTTTTATAACATATAGTCAATTACTTGACAATATATTTGCCATATGGTAACCTAGTATCGAAAACTAGATAAAGAGGGGAAAAAAACAAAAATGAAAAGTGAAGAAACTTTTTTTAAATATCCAGATTTTAATAATATAAAAGAAATAATTTATAATTCAGTAGAAAAATATCCTAACAATATAGCATTTAAAATAAAAGAAAAAAATGGAAAAGAAGTAAAATATAAAGAAATAACATACAAAAAACTATTAGAAGAAGCAAATAATTTAGGAACAGGACTATACAATTTAGGTCTAAAAGGTAAAAAGGTAGCTATAATTTCTAAAAATAGATATGAATATGCACTAAGTTATGTAAGTATTTTGCTTGGCGGAATGGTTGCAGTGCCTTTAGACAAGGATTTTACTGAAATAGAACTAAAAAACGCATTAATTCGGAAGTCAGGTAGATGCAATTATATATAATGTAAAATATGAAGAAGTAATAAAAAAATTAAAAAATGAATCAAATATTAATTTAAAACACCTTATTTGTATGGATGAACAAACAGATGAAAATACTATAAATAAAGTAATAAAAAAAGGAGAAGAATTAATTAAACAAGGAAATACAGAATTTTTAAATGCTAAAATAAATGAAAAAGATTTAGCAGTATTAATATTTACTTCTGGAACAACTTCTGCATCAAAAGCAGTAATGCTTTCACAATATAATATTGCAAAAAATATACATGATATGCTTATGGTAGAAAAATTTAAAAGCAGTGATGTAAATATTGCTTTCTTGCCATATCATCATGCATTTGGCTCAACAGGACAGCTTGTAATGCTAGCTTCAGGAATTCAAACAGTATTTCCAGATGGTCTAAAATATATTGGACAAAATTTAAAAGAATATGGAGTAACAGTTTTTGTTGGGGTTCCAAAGCTTATAGAAGCAATTTATGATAGAGTAAATAAAGAAATAGAAAAACAAGGAAAAACAAAATTAATAAAAACTGCAAAACTATTTACAAATTTTTTGTTAAAGTGTAAGATAGATGTTAGAAGAAAAGCATATAAAAAAATAATAAACAATTTAGGAGGATTAAGATTTGTAATAAGTGGTGCTGCGGCTTTAAATAAAGATGTTGCAAATGGGTTTTATGAACTTGGGATTGAAACAGTTCAAGGATATGGCTTAACAGAAACAGCACCTGTTGTTGCTGCAGAAAATTATAAATATAGAAAAAGTGGTTCAATAGGGTTTCCAATGCCAAGTGTAGATGTAGAAATTGTAAATAAAGACGAAAATGGTATAGGAGAATTAAAAGTAAAAGGACCAAATGTAATGATGGGTTATTACCAAAACGAAAAAGCAACAAAAGAAGTGATAAAAGATGGATGGTTTTATACAGGAGATTTGGCATATAGAGATAAAGAAGGGTATATTTTTATTGCTGGAAGAAAAAAAAATATGATAGTTTTAAAAAACGGTAAAAAAATTTTTCCAGAGGAAATGGAAGACCTAGTAAACCAAATTGATCTTGTAGAAGAAAGTTTTGTATTTGGGATGCCAAAAGGAGATGACTTATTATTATCTGTAGAAATAAAATATAATGAAAAAGTAGCAAAAGAAAAATATCCAAACCTAAATGAAGAAGAAATAAAAAAACTAATATGGAATAAAGTAAAAGAAACAAATAAATTACTACCTAAATACAAATATATAAAAAATATGATTTTAACCAAAGAAGACTTTATAAAAACATCAACACAAAAAATAAAAAGATTTGAAGAAATAAAAAAATTTATATAACTAAATTAGGAGGAAATTTATAAATGACAAGGACAAAATTAGCAGATAGAGAGCTTCCAACATATACAAAAGGTGAAGAAATTTTTAACATGACATCACACATTGTAGGTGGAGCACTAGGAATTGTTGCAACAATTCTTTGTATTGTAACTGCTGCCATACATAAAAATGTATATGGAGTTGTAAGTGGAGCAATATATGGTGTAACAATGATTTTACTATATACAATGTCTAGTGTTTACCATGGTTTAAATCCTAAATTAAAAGGTAAAAAGGTTATGCAAATATTAGATCATTGCAGTATATTTTTATTAATTGCAGGTTCATACACACCATTTACACTTTGTACATTAAGAAATTATGATGTAGCTACAGGTTGGACAATATTTGGAATAATTTGGGCTGTTGCAATACTTGGAATAACACTAAATGCAATAGATTTAAAAAAATACAAAAAGTTTTCAATGATATGTTACTTAATAATGGGATGGTGTATAATAGTAAAAGCTCCTTTATTGCCACAATTACTAACAATGAAAGGATTTATACTTTTAGTATCAGGTGGAATAATATATACAATAGGTGCAATATTATATGGAATAGGAAAAAAACATAAATATATGCATTCAATATTCCATTTATGTATTTTAGCAGGGAGTTTTTTACAATTTTTATGCATTTTATTATATGTAATGTAAATAAAGAGTAAGGAAAAATCAAGTGGAAAAAGTAAAAAAAATTACAAAAAAATATTTTAAATATATAGTTTTAGTTGCATGTATGTGTTTAATATTTGTTTTATATAACGAAGTTTCAAAAAAACAAATATTATCAATGGATACATCAATATATAATGTAATATCAAACAATATAATATCAGATAGTTTAACCCCTACAGTTGTATTTTTAACAAATATAGGGGGAACTGTTTTTTTAATTGTTTTAACATTAATTTTATTATTAACCATAAAAAATAAAAAAATAGGCCTTTGTATTACAATTAATTTAGCATTATCTGCTTTAATAAATTTTTTATTTAAAAATATTGTACAAAGACCAAGACCAGATGAATCAATTAGACTAATAAGCGAAAGCGGTTTTAGTTTTCCATCACGGACACTCCATGGTAAGTTTATCTTTTTATGGTTTTTTAATATATTTAATTTATAAAAATATACAAAATAAATATATAAAATGGATTTTAATTTTATTATTAGGTCTATTGATTTTTATTGTAGGAACAAGTAGAATATATTTAGGAGTGCATTATCCAAGTGATGTATTAACAGGATTTTTGCTTGCAATTTCATATTTAATTATATTTATAGGGGTTGCAAATAAATTTATATTAAAAAAGGATGAATAATGGAAAAAGAAGAAATATTTAAAAAGACAAATAAAAAGAAAATAACAAATAGCTTTAAATATGCTTTTTGTGGAATTATTACAGGAATAAAAAATGAAAAAAATATGAAAATACATATTTTGATTATGATTTTAGTAATAATTGCAGGAATAATATTAAAAATAACACCTTTAGAATGGATTATATGTATTATTTTATTTGGAATTGTTATGTGTGCAGAACTTCTAAATTCGGCTATAGAAATTGTAGTAGATATGATAACTCCATATAAAAATGAGAATGCAAAAAAGGCTAAAGATATAGCAGCACGGTGGAGTCCTTGTCACTGCAATTTCTGCAGCAATTGTAGGACTTATTATATTTATACCAAAAATATTTTAATAATAAAGGGAAAATATTTTTAAAAATACTACACAAAACAAAAAAAGTGTGCTACAATTTAAAAAGAATTTTTTAAAAAACAAGGAGGAGATTTACATGTCAGGACATTCAAAATGGCATAATATTCAAGCAAAGAAAGGTAAAGCAGATGCAGCAAGAGGAAAAATATTTACAAAATTAGGAAGAGAATTATTAATAGCAGTAAAACAAGGAGGACCAGATCCAGCTGGAAATTCAAAACTAAAAAGTGTAATTGCAAAATGTAAGGCAGCAAACATGCCAAATGATACAATAAATAATGCAATAAAAAAAGCATCATCAAGTAACGAAAACTATGAAGAAATAACATATGAAGGTTATGGACCAAATGGAGTAGCAGTTATAGTAGAAGCTTCAACAGACAATAAAAATAGAACAGCAGCAGATGTAAGACATGTATTTGACAAAGCGGGAGGAAACCTAGGAACAACAGGATGTGTATCATACATGTTTAACAAAAAAGGAGTTATAGTAATAGAAAAAGAAACTTGCAAAATGGATGAAGAAGAATTAATGATGCTTGCAATTGAAAGTGGAGCAGAGGACTTTGAAGCAGGAGAAGAAGTATATGAAATAACAACAGACCCAAGTGAATTTACAAATGTATGTGAAAAACTAGAACAAAACAATATAGAATTCTTAGAAGCAGAAGTTCAAATGGTTCCAACAACAACAGTAAGCTTAGATGAACATGGAGTAGAAAAAATGGAAAGACTAATTGAAAGATTAGACGAATTAGATGACGTTTCAAATATTTATCATAATTGGGAAGAATAAGAAATAAGAGGTAAAAAAATGAAACAAGGAAATAAAAGGAAAATATTAATAATTGCAATAGTTGTAGTTATATTAATAGCAGTTGCTATAGGGGTAGTATTAGCACTTACAAAAACAGACTTCATGAAAAGTAATAAAGATTTATTTTTTAAATATGCATCACAAATGTTTTACAATGAAAATGGATTTGGAGATAACAGGTTAGAACAATATAACGAAAAACAAAAAAATACTGTATATGAAAATTATGGAAAAATTACAGCAAATATAAGTTCTGAAAATATTGACGAAAAAACACTAAAAAAAATAAATGATTTAAATATAAGTTTTGTAGGAAATATTGACAATGCTAGCAACAGTGCAGAAGAACTAATAAAAATAAATTATTCTGATAATGTTAATTTTGCATTTAATGTAAAAAAAATAGATGACTCTTATGGAATAAAATTAAATAAAGTTGCAAAACAATATTTAGTAGTTGAAAAAGACGGAATAAGTGATTTGTTATCAATGCTTGGAATAAAAATAAGCACAAACAATATAGATTTAGATGCATTAAACTTTGAAAATATAGCATTTAATGAAGAAGAAATTAGCAAAATAAAAGAATTATATTTAAACAACATAAAAAATATAATTGATGATGGAAATTTTTCCAAAGTTTCAACATCTAAAGCAGAAGGATATATGGTTGAATTAAGTAATAGTCAATTAAAAGATATATTAGTTAACATATTAGAAACATTAAAAACAGATGATGTTATGAAAAATAAAATAAATAAGTTAACAGGACAAAGTATTGACGAAGATACCATAAGCTCTGCAATAGATAGTGTAAATGGACAAGAAGTAGAAGAAGGTAAAACAACAATTACTGTATATCAAAATGAAGGCAAATTAAATAAAATAGAAATACAAATTAATGATCAAGTAAAAGTTGAATTTAGCAAGGAGTCTGGGGATGACAATTTAGAATATAACGTAAAAATAACAACAAACATAAACAATGAAAATGCTGAAGTAGATTTAAAAATAACATATGAAGGATTGCAAGCATTAGAAGATGTTAAACAAAATGCTGCAATAACACTTTCTTTTGGAAATGAAGAAAGCAGTAAATATGAGTATAATATATCAAACGAAATTAAATTTATAGATAGTGTTGAAATTACAAGTTTTGGAAGTAAAGATTCTATTACTTTAAATAAATTATCATCAGAAAGATTAGCAAAAATACTAGAACAAATTGGAAGTAAAATAGAAGAAGTAAATAAAGAAAATATGGATGAAGTTGGAATAAATGGAGCAAATCCTCTTATTTATTGGGTACCAGGTTTAAGCAGTGGACTTGAAACATTAAGTTTAAATCAAACTTCAACACAAAATAATGACCAAAGCAATTCATCAAATACTACAGTTACAATGGACGAAGCACAAAGACAAACATTTAACTCTAAATATACAAAATATGAAGGAGATAGTAAAAAAGGTTCAGATGTGAAATCTTTGGTTATGGAAATAATTGCAGGAAATATGGCAGAAGATAGAGAAATAAAAGTTACAGGAGATATAAAAATTATAAACAATCAAATGCCAGAAAATATTGACAACAGCAAAACATATAAAGTGGAATGTAAATATGATGACGAAAAATATATAAATGAAATTAATATAACAGAAAATTAATAGTTCTAAAATACAAAAAAAAGCATATATTATTATATGCTTTTTTTATGCATTAAAAAGAAAAGAAAGGAATTAATCAATTAAATTTTATAAATATTGATTATATAAGAAAATGGATAAAATTGAAGAAATATTAAGGTATTTTAGTAGAAATATATATAATTTAATAATGAAAAAACTAAATGAAAAAGAGAATTTGAAGAACGAAATAACAGAAATAAGAATAAGAGTAGGAAAGCCCATAATACTAAAAACAAGAAACAAAGATATAATTATTAATTACAAAATAGACCCAGAAGAAATATTAGATTTGTTGGGAAGGATATGTGAAAACTCAATATATGCATATAAAAATCAAATATGTGAAGGCTTTTTAACAATAAAAGGTGGACACAGAATAGGGATAACAGGAACAGTAATTATAGAAGACAATAAAATAATAAACATAAATTACATATCAAGTCTAAATTGCAGAATTGCAAGAGAGGTTATAGGATGTAGTAAAAAAATATTAAATGAAGTTTTAGACATAGAAAATCATACAATATTTAACACTGTAATTGTTTCGCCACCTGGAAGAGGAAAAACAACAATATTAAGAGATTTAATAAGAAATTTAAGTAATGGAATAGATGAAAAAGGCTTTAGTGGTAAAACAATAGGCCTTGTAGATGAAAGAGGAGAAATAGCAGCAACTTACAAAGGTGTGGCACAAAATGATGTAGGAATTAGAACTGATATTATAGGAAATGTGTCAAAAACAAAAGGAATAGAAATGCTAATAAGGTCTATGGCGCCAGATATTATAGCATGTGATGAAATAGGATCTAAAGAAGATATACTTGCAATAGAAAGGGCTATGATATCAGGAGTTAAAGGAATCTTTACAATGCATGGAAGAACGCTGGAAGATATAAAAAATAATAAAGAAGTTTATAGATTAGTAGAAAATAAAAAAATAGAAAAAATAATATTTATTTAAGGTTCTAAATATAATTTGTATGAATATAATATAGAAAAAAGGACAAGGTTAAAATGCAAATTATTAAATATTTTATATTATTTTTAATATTTATATTATCTAATATTATTGGAAAATCTATAGCAAAAAAATATACATACAGGTTAGAAGAATTAAAAGAAATGAAAAGTGCATTAAATATATTTAAAACCAAAATAGAATTTACATATGAACCAATTCCAGAAATATTTTTAGAAATATCAAAAAATACAAGCAAAACAATAGCAAATATTTTTGAAATGGCAAAATTAGAAATGGATAAAACAGATGCACAAACAGCATGGCAAAAAGCCATAGATGAATCAGAAAATAATTTTAAAGAAGAAGATAAAAAAACATTAAAAGTTATGGCAAAAATGCTTCGGAAAGTCTGATTTAGAAGGACAAATAAGTCAAATAGACCTAACACAAAATTTTTTAGAAAAGCAAATAGAAGAAGCCAAAAACGAAAAAGATAAAAATGAAAAGCTATACAAAAAATTAGGAACAATTATTGGACTTGCTATTGTAATAGTTTTAATTTAAGGAGTTTTTATGGATATAAATTTATTATTTAAAATTGCCGCAATAGGAATATTAGTTGCAGTATTACATCAAGTTTTAGTAAGAGCAGGAAGAGAAGACCAAGCAATGATGACAACACTTGCACGGACTTGTAATTGTTTTAACAATGGTAATTAAAGAAATAAGCACTTTATTTGATACTGTAAGAACAATATTTAATCTTTAAAGAGGTAAAAAATGGATATTGTAAAAATAGTTGGAATTTCGTTAATTGCACTTATTTTAATAATATTATTAAAACAATATAAGCCTGAATTTGCAATATACATAAGTATTCTTACAGGAATTTTAATTTTATTTTTGGTTATGGACAAACTTACTCGGAATAATAACATTAATACAATCTATAGCAAGTAAAGCATCCATAAATACAACATTTATAGTACTACTTATTAAAATAACTGGAATTGCCTTTTTAGCGGAATTTGCAGTAAGTATATGCAAAGATTCTGGGGAAAGTGCAATTGCAAGTAAAATAGAACTTGGAAGTAAAATAATAATAATTTCTATGTCTGTACCAATAATTTCAAGTCTTTTGGAACTTATTGTTAAAATATTGCCATAAAGAAGGATGTTAACAAATGAAAAAGAAAATTATAATTTTATTTATAGCTTTTTTAGTAATACTTATTCCATGTTCAATTGCAAACAATGATAATACAATTAACGAACAAAAAAATACATTTGAAATTAACGACTTTATAAAAAATTCAAAACAATACATAGGAAGTGACTTTTTAGAAGAAAATGATATTAATCAATTATTAGATGATGCAATAAAAGGACAAGTTAATAACAAAAACATAACAGCTAAAATTTGGGGCATATTCGGTAAAGAATTTAAAAGCACATTATCAACACTTGTAAGTATTTTAGCAATAATTGTTATACATAGTATCTTAAAATCAATAAGTGATAGTTTAGAAAATGATGGGGTTTCAAAACTTATTTATTATGTTCAATATATATTAATAGTTACTATTATTATGACAAATTTTTCAGATGTAGTAAAAATAGTAAAAGAAGCCACAGTTAACATGGTAGGATTTATTAATTTACTTATACCATTACTAACATCACTAATGGTTTTTACAGGAAGTATTACTACAAGTAGTATGATTGAACCTGTAATATTGTTTTTAGTAAATTTAATAGGAAATTTAATACAAAGTGTATTAATACCATTTGTTTTGGTAATTGCAGCACTAAGTATTGTTTCAAAAATCTCAGACAAGGTACAAATAAATAAGCTTTCAAATTTTATGAAGTCTGGTGTTGTATGGGCTTTAGGAATATTCCTTACACTTTTTGTTTCTGTAATTTCCTTAGAAGGAACACTATCTAGTAGTGTAGATGGAATAAGTGCTAAAACTACAAAAGCAGTGGTAAGTTCAGCAATACCAATAGTTGGTAAAATACTAGGAGATGCAGTAGACACAGTTTTAGGATGTGGAATTATATTAAAAAATGCTGTTGGAATAGTAGGAGTTGTAATAATTATTGGAATATGTATAACACCAATCTTAAAACTTGCATTAATTACTGTAAGTTACAAAATCTTAGCTGGAATATGTGAGCCAATAGCAGATGAAAAAATAATGAAATTGTTAGACCAAATTGGTGATATTTTTAAAATATTTTTAGCAATTTTAGCTTCAGTTTCAGTACTAATGATAATTGGTGTCACACTTGTAGTAAAAATTTCTAATAGTGCAATGATGTATAGGTAGGAAATGAAATGATAGAAAATTTAAGTTCATGGGCAAAAGGAATAACTCTTGCTGTAATTGTGGTATCAATATTAGAAATGCTTTTGCCAAATAATAAAACAAAAAAATATATAAAAATGGTAATGGGAGTTTTTATTTTGTTTAATATAATTTCACCATTTATAAATGCAAAAGACCTAAAAAATTTAAATGAAATAGATGCTAGCAAATATGTAAATGAAAATAATAAAAATTATGTTGAACAAAAATCTATGGATGAAAGACTGGAAGAACTTTACATTGAGGAAATAGAAAAAGACATAATAAAAAAAGTAGAAAAAAAGGGGTATAAGGTAAGCATGTGTAAAGTAGATGCCAAAATCACAAAAAATGAAGAAGAAACAGGAATTACCAAAATTAAATTAAAAGTAGAAAAAACAGGCGAAGTAAAACAAGAAGAAAATAGCAGCATAGAAAACCAAATAGTAACACAAGTACAGAAAATAAAAAAAGTAAATACTAAAAAAATTGAAGAAGATAAAGAAACATCACTTGAAAAATCAGATATTCAAAATTTAAAACAATTTTTAATTGAAGAGTATGAGGTGAATGAAAAATGTTTAGAGATAAACTAAATAAAATAATTGGAAGTAAAGACAGTAAGCCAGATGGAAAAGATGGAAGGAAAATAGAAAATTTAGTGGTATTTGCAATAATTTTAATAATAACAATTATAGTAATAAATGTAATATGGAACGGAGATGAAAGGAAAAGCACAAAAGATACAACAAAAGACTATTCTAAAAAACTGGCAAGTAACACAACAACAGAAGAAACAAGTGAAGTTTGCGAAAGCTCTGATCTTGAAAAAAAACTAGAAAATATCTTGTCTAAAATTCAAGGGGTTGGAAAGGTAAAGGTTTTTATTAATTATTCACAAAGTAGTGAAACTGTTGCAATGTATAATGAAAATTCAAAAGTAAGCCAAACAGAAGAAACAGATACATCAGGTGGCAAAAGAGTTATAGAGTCAACAGATTCTCAAAAAGATATAGTGTTTAAAGAAGAAAATGGGGAAAAAATACCAATAACGCAAAAAATTATTCAACCAAAAATAGAAGGAGCAATAATTACAGCACAAGGTGCAAATGATGCAACAACTAAATCAAACATCATGCAGGCAGTAGAAGCTGCAACAGGAATTGCAACACATAAAATACAGGTTTTTGAAATGAATTAAAATGGAGGAATGAAAATATGAAAAGTTTTAAGAAAAATCAAATTGTTATTTATACTTTTGCTTTAATGCTTGTTGCGGCAGGGTATTTAAATTATACAAGTAAAGTTAATAAAGATTCTTTAGAAACAGCAAACCAAGAAACATATGTAAGCGAAAATGAGACATCAGATATAGGGGATGCAAAATTAGTAAATAGCAATGATGTTGTGGACGTAAATGATAAAACTAATGAAAATGTAGAAGAAAATATAACAGATACTAAAGCTCAAAATACAACAGAAAATATAGAAGAAAGCAAATCAGAAAATGTGGTACAAACAGCGTCAAATAGCACAAGCAATTCAGATGACTATTTTGTAAAATCAAAATTAGAAAGAGAAACAATGTATTCACAAATGTTAGAAAGTTATGAAAAAATATTAAATAGTTCCAATTCTTTAGAAACACAAAAACAATCTGCTAGCCAAGAAATTACAAAAATCAATGATACAAAAAATAGTATAATGATTTGTGAAAATCTAATAAAAACAAAGGGATTTTCTAATAATGTTGTATTTGTAAATGGTAAAAGTGTAAGTGTTATAATAGGTACAAATGATTTAAAACAAGAGCAAACAGCTCAAATACAAAATATTATTTCTAGGGAACTTAATTGTGAAATACAAAATATACATATATCTACTAAGTAAAATGGCTTGGATTTACCTTTTGCATAATATATAACTAAAATTAAAAAATAAGTTTCTAAATGGTAAAAAATCTTCCAAAAGTGTTGTAAAATTTATTATTATTGATATAATAATAAAAAACAAAACTAAGGAGGATTTTTTATTATGGTAAAAAAAGTAGCAATAATTACAAATGGAGGAGATGCACCAGGATTAAATGCTGTAATAAGAGCTATAGTTAAAACAGCTGAAACTAACGGTATAGAATGTTATGGTTATATAGAAGGGTATAAAGGTTTGCTAGAAAATAATTATATAAAATTAGACACAAAAACAAATGCATCAGGTCTATTACATAGAGGAGGAACAATTATTGGAACATCAAACAGTACAAATGTATTCAATTTAAAAGTAGAAGAAAATGGTAAAACTGTTTATAAAGATATGTCACAAAAATGTATAGATAATATAAAACAAGCAGGATTTGATTGCATATTTACACTAGGAGGAGACGGAACACAAAAATCTGGAAGAGACTTTTCATTAAGAGGAGTAAATGTAATTGGAGTACCAAAAACAATAGACAATGATGTAGCACACACAGATGTAACTTTTGGGTATAATACAGCAGTATCAGTTGCTACAGAAGCTTTAGACAGACTTCATACAACAGCAGAATCTCATCATAGAATAATGGTATTAGAAGTAATGGGAAGGTATGCGGGATGGATTGCACTAGAATCAGCAATAGCTGGAGGTGCAGACGCAGCATTAATACCAGAAATTCCATATGACATAAATGAAGTTGCTAAAAAAGTAAAACAAAGACAAGAAGAAGGAAAAAACTTTAGTATTATAGTTGTGTCAGAAGGTGCAAAACCAAAAGATGGAGAAATAGTAGTAAAGAAAAAATTAGACGATGGAAAAGGACTAGATAATATAAGACTTGGAGGAATAGGTGAAAAAGTTGCAAGTGACCTAGAAGAGTTAACAGGGCTTGTTTCAAGATGTACAGTTTTAGGCTATGTACAAAGAGGAGGAACTCCAACAGCATATGATAGAGTTTTATCTACAAAATATGGTGTAAAAGCAATGCAACTTGCAATGGAAGGAAAATTTAATGTGTTAGTAACATACAAAGGCGGAAAATTAGATTGTGCATCATTAGAAGAAGTTGTTGGAAATAACAAAGAAATTGGTGCAGCATCTGGTAATACAGCAAACAGCAATATTAGAAAAATTACAATGGATGATCCATTAATAAAAACAGCCCAAAGTATAGGAATTAATTTAGGAAAATAAAATGTTGAAAAATTGTAATACAAGTTGTATAATATAAATATATTTTTAAAGGAAAGGAATGTGATAAAAATGGAAGAAAACAAAGAAAATAAACAACAAGAAGAAATAAAAGAAGAAACAAAGACTGTAGAAAACAAAACAGAAGAAGTAAAAGATGAAAAGAAAAAAACAGAAAATAAAACAGAAGAAATAAAAGAAAAAGTGGAAAATAAGGCAGAAGAAAAGAAAGAAGGATCTTTTGATACAGAAAAATTAAAATCAGAAACAACAAATACTGTAAACCAAGTTAAAGATACAATAAAAAATGTAAATATTAAACAAGACAGTATAGAAACAAAAGATTTTGTGAAAAATCTATTTGTAAAACCTGTAGAAGAAATAAAGAAAGTAGTAGAAGATAATACAGGAAAAACATTTAAATATGCAATAATAATAATTGCAATATGGACAATAATAAAATTATTCAGATTATGCTTTAGTGGAGTATTTAAACAAACAGCAGGAGCTGCAATATGGGCAATAGTTAGAGCAATAATTACACCAGCATTAGGAATAATAGTTTTAGCAGTAATAATGCTTATGTTAAACAAAGAAAAGAAAAAATCGCTAACAACAATGATTACAGCTGTAACTGTAGCACAAATACCTGTTATTATTTCAGCACTTATATCACTTATTAACTTATTAAGCTCATCTGCATACAAAATTACAAGTCCAATTTCAAGCTTATGTTCAGCAATATCAATTGTATTAACATATTTTGCTGTTAAATTTGTATTTAATAAAAAAGACGAAGAGGCAATAAAAACATTTGTATTAGTTGAAGTAATTTATATTGTTGTAGCATTTATTTTATCATTTATAGGAATATATATATAATATTTTTGATAATTACAAAGGAGGAAACATGAAAAAAAAGAAAATAATAATAATATCAATTATAGCGATATTATTAATAATTGCAGTTGCTTTAGTTATAATATTTAGTAGCAATAAAAGCAATAGCACTAAAATACAAGAACAAGACACAGGAATATCAAGGATTAAAGAAATTTGTAGCAAATTAGAAGAAAATCCTACCTATACATTTAAAACAATGCTAAATGATGAAAACCAACTTGTAATAGCGAGAAAAGAAAACAAGGCATATGTTGAAGTGGTAGACGAAGGTGAAAAAAATACTTATATTGTAGACAATAATAATACAACAGTACTTGTAGATAGAACAAAAAAATATTACACATATGAAAATAATAATACATACCTTACAAAAGTTACAAATAATATGAAACAACTATTAAAACAAGACTATGTATCAGGTATGGAAAAAATAGATAATAAAGAATATTACTATGAAGAATATGCACAAAGTTATCCATTTTTAATAAATTATAAAGCAACAATAGATGAGAGCAAAACAAAAACAAGGTTATATTTTGAAGGTAACAACCTAAAATATATAAAAACATATATAGGAGATATAGAACAACTTTTAAAAGTTGAAATGTCTTATAATATAGACAATAGCGTAAGCTTTGAAATACCTAAAGAATATAACAAAGGTTAAATTAAGGAGGAACGAAAGATGAGTACAAAATTTGTATTAAATGAAACATCATATTTTGGAAATGGAGCAAGAAGTGAACTTGCCGGAGAAATAAAAAAAAGAGGATTTAAAAAAGTTTTTTTAGTAAGTGACAAATCATTAGTAGATGCAGGAGTAACTAAAAAAGTAGAAGAAGAATTAGAAAAAGCAAATATAGAATACACACTATATTCAGAAATAAAACCAAATCCTACAATAAAAAACGTAACAGATGGAGTAGAAGCATGTAAAAATTCTAATGCAGATGTTATAGTAGCTGTAGGTGGAGGATCAAGCATTGATACATCTAAAGGAATTGCAATTGTTATGACAAACCCAGATAGAAGTGACATTAAATCATTAAATGGTGCATCAAATACAAAAAATAGAGCAATGCCAATAATTGCATTACCAACAACAGCTGGAACTGCAGCAGAAGTTACAATAAATTATGTAATAACAGATGAAGAAAGAAAAGTAAAAATGGTATGTGTTGATCCAAACGACATTCCAATTATAGCTATAGTAGATTCAGAACTTATGGCATCAATGCCAAAAAGTCTAGCTGCTGCAACTGGAATGGATGCTTTAACACACGCAGTAGAAGGCTATATTACAAAAGCTCATAACGAAATGTCTGATATGTTTCATATGAAGGCAATAAAAATGATATTTAAGTATTTACCAGCAGCAGTTAATGAAAAAGATCCAGAAGCAATTGAAAAAATGGGATTAGCTCAATATATTGCAGGAATGGGATTCTCAAATGTGGGGCTTGGAATAGTTCATTCAATGGCACACCAATTAGGAGCTGTATATGACACACCACATGGAATAGCAAATGCAATGTTACTTCCAACAGTTATGAGATTTAATGGAGAAGTTTGTGCACAAAGATTTAGAGAGATATTAGTAAATATAGGAAGACCAGATGCTGAACATCTAAATGATCAAGATGTCATAAACACATTTGTATGGATGTTATCAGAACTTAGCAAAAAAGTTGGTATAACACAAACAATAAAAGATTATGGAGCAAAAGAAGAAGACTTTGAAATGTTAGCACAAAAAGCAATGGAAGATCCATGTAAACCAGGAAATCCAAGAGATGTATCAAAAGAAGAATTTATAGAATTATTTAGAAAAGCAATGTAGTTATAAATAATAAAATAAAAAATAATAAAAACAATAGGAGAATTTTTATGTTAAAATCAATGGACACATTAGTTGCATTATGCAAAAATAGAGGATTTATATACCCAGGGTCAGAAATTTATGGAGGATTAGCAAATACTTGGGATTATGGACCTTTAGGAAATGAATTAAAAAACAATGTAAAAGCAGCATGGAGAAAAAAATTTATACAAGAACAACCAAATATTGTAGGATTAGATGCTGCAATACTTATGAATCCAGAAACATGGGTTGCTTCTGGACATGTTGGAGGATTTTCAGACCCACTAATTGACTGTAAAGAGTGTAAGACAAGACATAGAGCAGACAAATTGATAGAAGAGTGGGCACATGAAAATGGAAAAGACATGATAGCAGATGGAATGACAGACAAACAATTAATAGACTTTATAGTAGAAAATAAAATTCCATGTCCATCATGTGGAAAAAACAATTTTACAGATATAAGAAAATTTAATCTTATGTTTAAAACATTTCAAGGTGTAACAGAAGATACAACTTCTGAAATATATTTAAGACCAGAAACAGCACAAGGAATATTTGTAGACTTTAAAAATGTTTTACGTACATCAAGAAAAAAAATGCCAATGGGAATTGCACAAATAGGTAAAGCATTTAGAAATGAAATAACACCTGGAAATTTCACATTTAGAACAAGAGAATTTGAACAAATGGAATTAGAATTTTTCTGCAAACCTGGAACAGATTTAGAATGGCACAAATATTGGAAAGATTATTCTGAAAACTTTTTATTAAATTTAGGAATGAAAAAAGAAAATATTCGTTTAAGAGACCATTCACCTGAAGAATTAGTATTTTACAGTAAAGCAACAACAGACATAGAATTTAAGTTCCCATTTGGTTGGGGAGAATTATGGGGAATAGCAGACAGAACAGACTATGACTTAACACAACATATGAACCATTCAAAACAAGATATGTCATACCAAGACCCAGAAACAAATGAAAAATATGTACCATATGTTATTGAACCATCACTTGGAGCAGATAGAGTTGTACTTGCATTTTTATGCAACAGTTATGACGAAGAAGAAATTTCTGAAGGTGACACAAGAGTTGTATTACACTTGCATCCAGCTCTTGCACCATATAAAGTTGCTGTACTTCCACTATCTAAAAAATTATCTGAAAAAGCAGAAGAAGTATACACAAAATTATCTAAAAAATTTATGTGTGATTATGATGTATCTGGAAGTATTGGAAAACGTTATAGAAGAGAAGATGAAATTGGAACACCTTATTGTGTAACAGTGGATTTTGATACTTTAGAAGATGAGACAGTAACTGTAAGAGATAGAGATACTATGGAACAAATAAGATTAAAAATTGATGATTTGGAAAAATGGATAGAAGAAAAAATAGAGTTCTAAACTTAAATTCTTAAGCTTTTAAAAAATGCATCAGTATTGAGCAATACTATGAAAATGTAAAGTTCAATATACTGGTGCTTTTTGTGTGTTCTTAAATTAATTTGTGATTTTTGTAAAAAATAGGAAATTACAAAAAATTACTAGAAACAGTAATAAAAGTAAAGAAAATAGCTTAAAATACAGGTTTAAGCGAAAATGAAATAAAAAACCTACACAATCAAAAATAGAATTTTAATTGACAAATAATGGAAAATATCATATAATAAAAACATTCGCAATTATGGCAAAGACTTTAAGGAGGAATTTTTATGAAAACAGACGAAAGATGTATGACTATTGTAAAACATGCCAAACATGACTTACGGCAAGCAGAACCGGACACAACAATTCTTCAGTTAGAATATGATGGAAGCTCAGTTTTGCATGTAAGGGTAGATCTTAATCACCATAAGGTGAAAATATTTACCATTCATCGTGGCGTTTGTCCAGAATGTGCGGCAGATGTTAAAGAAAATTTAGCTAAGTTGGAAATAGAGAAAGATTATATCTTTTTGTCAAATTTCTAAATTTCCTAAAAAGGCACCAGTATATGGTGCCCATTTTTATTATATATAGTATTTAAGTTATGATTATAATTTTTCATTTAAATCAGAAATACTTACATCTTTTTCTTCAAAAGTATCTACAAAGCCTACTTTAGCAATATTGTTTGAAGTATTAATTCCTTGAATCCATACAGGTCTACTATTATAAAAAATATCAAATTTTTCATCATTATTTAAAATTGATTTAACACGATTTAATTCCATCACAAAAACCTCCTAAAAAATAATTGTTATATTAAGTATATCCAAAATGAATAACAAGTATTCTTAAATTTAAGCACAATCATTTAATAAAAAAATTAAAAATGCTTGCTTTTTATGGAAAAATATAGTAAAATAAATATGCTTTAAAAGCAATACCTTTTACTTAGCTATAAGATTAGCACCTATTCTTAAGCTCAGTTTTAGGAAAATAAATAAAAATAGGAGGTGTAGTATTAAATGACAAAGGAAAGAAAACAAGAAATCATTAATACTTATAAAAGAGAAGAAAACGACACTGGTTCTCCAGAAGTTCAAATAGCTCTTTTAACAGAAAGAATTAATGAATTAACAGAACATTTAAAAATCCATCAAAAAGACAACCACTCAAGAAGAGGTCTTTTAAAAATGGTTGGAAAAAGAAGAAACCTATTAAACTATCTATCTAAAAAAGATTTACAAAGATATAGAGATATAGTTGAAAAATTAGGATTAAGAAAATAATCTTTTATAAAAGGCCCTATGCTAAATAAAAAGCAAGGGCTTTTTGTAAAACAATAAGCTTAAAATATTTAGGTAAGTAGCTTGTATAATGCACTACAAAATAATGTATTATAGAGGTTACAATCTAAATTTAAGCTTATATAATAAAGGTGCAAAAAAGTAGAAAGGAGCGTATGATTTTATCATACAATAAAAAATATGTTTAAAACTTATGAAACAGAATTAGCAGGTAGAAAACTTGTAATAGAAACAGGAAAAATGGCAGGACTTGCAAATGGAAGTGTATTGGTTAGATATGGAGACACTTGTGTACTTGTAAACGTTACTGCATCAAAAGAACCAAGAGAAGGAATAGATTTCTTCCCATTATCAGTAGATTTTGAAGAAAAACTATATTCAGTTGGAAAAATTCCAGGAAGCTTTATGAAAAGAGAAGGTAAACCAAGTGATAAAGCAATATTAACATCAAGAGCAATAGATAGACCATTAAGACCATTATTCCCAAAAGATTTTAGAAATGATGTATGTGTTGTAGGAACTGTACTTTGTGTTGAACAAGACAATTCACCAGAAGTAGCTGCAATGATAGGTGCAGCAGCAGCACTTGCAATTTCTGATATTCCATTTGGAGGACCCACAGCAGCAGTAAATGTTGGGTTAGTTGATGGACAAATTGTTATAAATCCAACAGAAGCACAAAGGGAGGTTTCAGACTTAACATTAACAGTTGCAGCAACAGAAGAAAAAATAACAATGATAGAAGCTGGAGCAAATGAAGTACCAAATGATGTTATGTTAGAAGCAATAAAAACAGCACATGAAGAAATTAAAAAAATATGTAAATTTATATCAAGTATACAAGCTGAAATTGGAAAACCAAAATTTGAATATAAATCATTTGAAGTAGACCATGATGTATATAACTTTGTAAATGACAATTTCAAAGAAGAAATGAAAGAAAAGGTTCAAGAAGCTGACAAAACAATAAGAGACAAAAATATAGATGAATTAACAGAAAAAATTACAAACGAATATGCATTAAAATTTGGAGAAGAAGAAAAAGATGCTCATAAACAAGACATAGGAGAAGCAATATACAAAGTAGAAAAACAATGTGTTAGAGAATTAATATTTAATGAACATAAAAGGGTAGATGGAAGAGCTTTAGACGAAATAAGACCATTATCATGTGAAGTTGGATTATTACCACGTACACATGGAAGTGCTTTATTTACAAGAGGACAAACACAAGTATTATCAATTGCAACTTTAGGAATGGTATCTGAAGAACAAAAATTAGATGGAATAGACATGGAAGAATCAAAAAGATATATACATCACTATAACTTCCCAAGCTATAGTGTAGGGGAAGCTAGACCATCAAGAGGACCAGGAAGAAGAGAAATAGGACATGGAGCACTTGCTGAAAAAGCATTAGTTCCAGTAATACCATCAAAGGAAGAATTCCCATATGCAATAAGAGTTGTATCTGAAGTATTATCTTCAAATGGATCAACATCACAAGCAAGTATATGTGGAAGTACACTTGCATTAATGGATGCAGGAGTTCCAATAAAAAGACCAGTAGCTGGAATATCTACAGGATTAATTACAAACCCAAATGATGACAATGATTATATAATGTTATTAGACATACAAGGGTTAGAAGATTTCTTTGGAGATATGGACTTTAAAGTTGGAGGAACAGAAAAGGGAATAACAGCAATTCAAGTTGATATTAAATGTGATGGATTAACATATGACATAATAGCAGAAGCATTTGAAAGAACTGAAAAAGCAAGAATGCATATTTTAAATGACGTAATGTTACCAGTTATATCAAAACCAAGAGAAGAAATTTCTAAATATGCACCAAAAATAGTAAATACAACAATTAAAGTAGACAAAATAAAAGATGTAATCGGACCTGGTGGAAAAATGATAAACAAAATCATAGACAAAACAGGCGTTAAAATCGACATAGAAGAAGATGGACAAGTATTTATTTATTCACAAGACAGTGAAAAAGCAAATGAAGCACTAGAAATGATAGAAGACATTGTAAGAGAAGTCGAAGTAGGTGGAATTTATTTAGGAACAGTAACTAAAATAATGGCATTTGGAGCATTTATAGATTTAGGATTTGGAGATAAAGAAGGATTATTACATATTTCAAAAATCTCTAATGAAAGAATAAAAAATGTAGAAGATGTGTTACATGTAGGAGACAAAGTAACTGTAAAAGTAACAGACATTGATGATCAAGGAAGAATAAACTTAACAGCAAAAGGATTAAATTAGACATTGGGACGGGGATTTTGTCTTAAGGTTTTTAGCACTTTTCTATATTTAATCCAAAAACTAATAAAAAAGCATATAATATTAAAATCAAATTTTAGAATTGAAAATAATTGAATTAGAAATTTTTATATTAATTTTATGGAAAGAGTTCATCTCCTGATGGAAGGGTGCCATAAAATTAATTTAAAATTTCTTTGATAATTATTTGAACGATAAAATTTTATTTTAATATTATATGCTTTTTTTATTTTAATATTTGATCAGAAAAGTGCTAAAAACCTTAAGACAAAATCCCCGTCCCAATGTCTAAATCAGTTGGAAGATTACAGTATAAATCGAGTGTTTCTTTTGTAACGGGATGAATAAAATTTAAGTGATAGCAATGAAGTGCTTGTCTATTTAACAAATCTGATTTTGAGCCATATAAGTCATCACCGTATAAGAGGATGTGAAATGGCAGCCATATGTACCCTTATTTGATGTGTTCTACCGGTTTCTAAACTGCATTTTACAAGACTATATTTATTATATTGCTTTATTACTTCATAGTGAGTAATTGCTTTTTGTCCATCTTTATTAATACATCTTTCAATAATACTATTTTCTTTTCTAGCTATTGGTAAATTTATTGTTCCTGATTTTTCTGCATTTGCAAATTTACCTGAAACGATTGCTATATATTCTTTTTTAAATGATTTATTAAGCATTTGCTTAGATAAACATTCTTGAATGTATTCACATTTTGCAAAGATAACTAAGCCAGATGTGTTTCTATCAAGTCTATTTACAGGTCGAATTTTCTTTTTTAGACCGAATTTTATCAAAATAATATTTTACTCCATTTGATATAGAATCATCGTAATGTAAAGCAGAAGGATGCACTGCATAACCTGCTGGCTTGTCTATAACAAGCATCCACTCATCTTCATAAACAATGTTTAATTTAATATTAAATGGAACAATATTAGAATTTTCCTCTTCAAATTCCATGTTTACAGTTACTATATCATCTATTTTTACATGTTCTCGTGTATCACATATTTTATTGTTTAATTTCACATTTTTTTGATTTATTAATTTTGTAAGTAATCTGGTTGAAATATTAAATTCCATTTTTAATATATCATTTACACTTATATAATTATCTTTTTTATTTTTAATATATTTTAATTCCATGCTAAAATTATATAACATAATAATTGACAAATCAAGGATTTGATTTTAAATAAGGTATTGCAAAAAAAACGTAATTAGAATATAATAAATTCGAAAATAAAGGAAGGACCTAGAAAAATGAGAATAAGATACAAAAAATGGGCAAGACCAGAGCTAGAAGCAAGTGCATTTTACGAAGATGAACCAGAAAAATGGAAAGGAAAATGGAAAGAACATTTTAAAAATCAAGATAATCCAATTCATTTGGAATTAGGGTGTGGAAAAGGCCAATTTATATCAAAACTTGCAAGTTCAAACTTGAATATAAATTATATTGCTATAGATTTAGTAGATGCAATGCTAGGTTTAGCTAAAAGAAACATTGAAGAAGAATATTTAAATAAAAACATAGAACCACAAAATGTTATTATTACAAGGTTTGATATAGAAAGAATATTGTTAATATTGGAGGCTAAAGATAACATAGAAAGAATTTACATAAATTTTTGTAATCCTTGGCCAAAAGGAAAACACAGAAAAAAGAGGTTAACACATACAAGACAATTAGAAAAATATAAAGAATTTTTAAGTGTTAATGGAAAAATATATTTTAAAACAGATGATGATGGACTTTTTGAAAGTAGTTTAACATATTTTAAAGAATCAGGTTTTGAAATAGAAAAAATAACTTATGACTTACATAAAGAAGATATTTTTGAAGGAAAAAACATAGAAACTGAACATGAAAAAATGTTCTCTGAGCAAGGAATTAAAATTAAAGCTCTTATTGCAAGAAAAATTTAATTATAAATTAAGTTGGAGGAAACAAATGAAAAGTAAAACTTTGAATATTAAAAGTAATTCGGGCATAACACTAGTGGCACTTGTTGTAACAATTGTAGTGTTGCTTATTTTAGCTACAGTTGCTACATATTCTGGAATAGAAGCAATAGATAACACTAAAATGACAACATTTACAGCAGAACTAAAAATAATGCAAACACATGTAAATGAATTATATGATAAATATACAAATGGCGGAAGTGTTATAGTAGATGAAACAACATATTCTGGAAAACGGTGAAAGTAATGGTGAAAATACAACTTTAGGAATACAAGATTTAGGAGATAGTATAAGTGGCTATGGTGTAATAAAAGATGACATTGAGAAAATTATGGGAAACAATAAAGATGATTTTAAGTTTTATTCTAATGATTTATTACAAAAATTAGGAGTTGAGGGAACTAAACAAGGCTTTTTTGTTAATATAAAACAAAGAAAAGTTATTAGTGAAAAAGGATTAAAGTATAAAAATAAAATGTATTATACTTTAGATGAACTCCCAGATGGGTTTTATAATGTAGAATATGAAGATAAAAATACTGAAAGTCCACAAATAGGTAATATAGAGACTATGTCTTTAGATGCAAATTCATGGAAGTTTATTGTAAGTGATATAAAATATGGAGGATATGTTAACAAGGGACAAGTTTTTTATAAAAAAGATGGTGCGGAAAATTGGGAGAAAACTGAAAGTGATTATTTTGTAGTTAGTGAGCCTGGAAAATATGATGTAAAAGTTGTTGATGTAGCTGGAAATGAAAGTGAAATACAAAAAAAGGAAACTAATCCTGCCGATTCACCAGAATGCTGGGAAAAAATTTACAATCCAGAACCATCACAATGGTATAGTTATGGAAACTCAAATGTAAATGAACCAAAGTTAAAAGGTAATATGACCCCAATAAGATATATAGGAGTAGTTGCAGAAGGAGCAAATACAACTAATAACTGGGCAAACACAATAACTGCTGATGGAAGCATGTGGGTATGGATCCCAAGATATGCATATAAAATAACCTATTATACAGATAGCAATTATACAACAACTACAACAAATAAAACACAGTATGGGAAAATAGATGTAGCATTTGTAAAATATGAAAATGGTCAAAACATGTTCTTAAATTCAACTGATAGTGGAGAAATAACATCTGATCCAACTGAAGTTGGTGCTGGAACAGAAAAATGGCTAGTACATCCCGCATTTATAAATGATTCATCAAATAATTTTGCAAATGGAGGCTGGGACAGAGAACTTTCTGGAATATGGGTAGGAAAATTTGAAGCAACAGGAACAAAAACAAAAGATTCAGATGGAAATGTAACAGAAGCAACAATATCTGTTATGCCAGGAGTATCTGCATTAAGAGATATGAAAATAAAAGACCAATTTAAATATGCAAAATTAGCAACATTTGGAGAGAATATATCAGCAGAAAATTTAGGAAGCCATATGGCAAAAAATAGTGAATGGGGAGCAACAGTATATTTAGCATATAGTAAATATGGTACAAATGGATATGATGTAGGAAAAAATAGTTCAGATAATTGTTATACAGGAGGAACAAACACACAAACAAATATATATAGTACAAATTACGGACAAAGTACAACCAATAATCCTTATGGAGTATATGACTTAAGAGGTGGTTCTTATGAATATGTTGCATCATATGTAAATTACGGAAGTAGTGATTCTTATTTATCAATTTATGGAGGAACAACATCAGGAGATTTATATGGAAGTAGTGATGAGCAATCTACTAGTACAAAATATAAAACAGTATACACAGCATCAGGAACATCAGAAAGTGATAGCTATAATCTTCTTGTAACAGGAAATACTACCAAAAAAGGTGACGCGGTATATGAAACATCAACAAATTATCAAAATAGTACATCGTGGAATAATGGTACAGGAAATAGCGCAGATTCCTACTTTCCACACGTTACGCATTCATTTTTTCTACGTGGCGGTGACTCAAGTTATCAGCATACGGGAATGTTCTCTTTTGGTAATAATGCTGGACATTCATTTAATGTCTATTCATTCCGCCTAATCCTTTGTCTGTAATACTAGAAATAAATAATTTAATAGATTAATCTATTGTAATTCTAGATAAAACATGTTAATATAATAGCATATTTTATCTAGAATTTTTATTTCAAAATTTTTAAATCAAAACAACTTATGTATAAACATAAAAATAATTTTTATTCAAAAAGAAGTTATCGTAAAAGATAATGGTAATTTAAATCTTTAAATTAGGAGGTATAAGCAATGGAAGAAAAAATATTAGAACTTTTATTAGATATACAAGCCAGGTTAGGGAGACTAGAAGAAAAAGTAGATAGTCTGGAAGTAAGAATGGAAAAATTAGAAGTTAGAATGGAAAAACTGGAAGAAAGAATGGATGCATTAGAAGCTAGGATGGACAAACTAGAAGAAAGAATGGAAACATTAGAAATTAGAATGGACAAACTAGAAGAAAGAATGGATTTATTAGAAACTAGGATGGACAGACTAGAAGAAAGAATGGAAACATTAGAAATTAGAATGGACAGACTAGAAGAAAGAATGGATGCATTAGAAGCTAGGATGGACAAATTAGAAGAAAACATGGATTCATTAGAAAACAGAGAATACAAATCAGAAGACAGGCTAGACAAAACAGAAGAACAAAGAAGAATTGACTCAAACAACATAGCACAAATACTATATTTACAAGCAGAAATGTTAAAAATATTAAAAGACAATCTAAATATGCAAATAAGAGCATAAAGAAAAAACAATAAAAACGAAATAAAAATAAAATGATAAAATAAAACACTATAAAGTTAAATATAAAACAACTTGTTTATATTTTAAAGTTATAGTGTTTTTTTATGTATTATTCCTTTACTTTTTCCATAAATTACTATATAATATACAGGTAAAATTATAAAAAAGGAGAAATTAGAAATGCAAGAAAATCAAAACAACAATAATGAAGTAGAAGAATTAGATTTAAATCATTTAATGCAAATAAGAAGAGATAAATTAAAAGACTTACAAGAACAAGGAAAAAATCCATTTGAAATAACAAAATTTAATAGAACAAACACAGCAGGAGAAATAAAATCCAATTATGAAAAATTTGAAGAAAAGGATGTAACAGTAACAGGAAGAATAATTGCCAAAAGAATAATGGGAAAAGCATCATTTTGTACAATACAAGATAGCGATGAAAAAATCCAAAGCTATGTAAGTATAAACGATTTAGGAGAAGAAAGTTACAAATTATTTAAAACATATGACATTGGTGATATAATTGGAATTACTGGATTTGTATTTAAAACAAGAACAGAGGAAATATCAGTACATGCAAAAGAGGTAACATTACTTTCAAAATCATTAAGACCATTACCTGAAAAATTCCATGGTTTAAAGGATCCAGACTTACGTTATAGACAAAGATATGTAGATTTAATAGTAAACCCTGAGGTAAAAAAGAGTTTTGAAACAAGAAGCAAAATAATAAGAACAATAAGAAACATATTAGATGAAAAAGGTTATTTGGAAGTTGAAACACCTATATTAAATACAATATCAGGTGGAGCAACAGCAAGACCATTTATAACACACCATAATGCATTAGATATACCAATGTATTTAAGAATAGCTTTAGAACTTAACCTAAAAAGATTAATAGTAGGTGGTATGGACAAGGTATACGAAATGGGTAGAGTATTTAGAAATGAAGGAATGGACATAAGACATAACCCAGAATTTACAGAATTAGAATTATATGCTGCATACCAAGATTATAATGATATGATGAATATAACAGAAGAAATATTTACAAGATGCAGTATGGAAGTTTTAGGAACAACAAAAGTAACATATCAAGGAAATGAAATAGACTTAGCACCAGGTTGGAAAAGAATAACAATGATAGACTCAATAAAAGAAGCATGTGGAATAGACTTTAACCAAATAGAAACTAACGAAGAAGCTGTTGCACTTGCAAAAGAAAAAGGAATAGAAATACCAGACGAAACAAAGCAAACAAGAGGAGATGTTATTAGTTTATTTTTTGATGAATATGTAGAAAAAACATTAATTCAACCAACATTCATATATGATTATCCAGTAGAAATATCACCACTTGCAAAAAGAAAAGCATCAGATTCACGTTTAACAGAAAGGTTTGAAGTATTTATTGGGGGACGTGAATATGGAAATGCATTTTCAGAGCTAAATGACCCAATAGATCAATATGAAAGATTTAAAAAACAAGTAGAAGCTAGAGAAGCAGGAGATGAAGAGGCTGGAATGATGGATGAAGACTTTATTCAAGCATTAGAATATGGAATGCCTCCAACAGGCGGACTTGGAATAGGAGTAGACAGATTAATAATGTTATTAACAGATTCTGCATCAATCAGAGATGTATTGCTATTCCCAACAATGAAACCTTTAAATTAATAAATAGATGTAAGGGGATGTATATCCCCTTTTAAATTAATAAGGAGAAAATATTTATGTTTAATTTTTCATTTGACAAAAGAATAATATATGTAATTTTAGGCTTAATGGTAATAAGGACAATATATCAATATGCAACTGTAGAAGGTGCTTTATTAGCATTGGTATTAACAATACCAGGAGTATTAATAGCGATTACATTTCATGAATTTGCACATGCATTTGCAGCAGACAAATTAGGAGATGATACCCCAAGAAGAGAAGGAAGACTAAGCTTAAATCCCTTTGATCATTTAGACCCAATTGGTTCATTATTGCTACTTGTTGCTGGGTTTGGATGGGGAAAACCAGTACATGTAAATCCAAGAAATTATTCAAGAAAAATATCTATGGAAAAAGGAGAAGCAATAGTATCATTTGCAGGACCATTGATGAATTTTTTACTTGCAATTATTTTTACAATTATTACTTGTATAACATTAAAAACTACAAATTCTTCAATAGTGTTTATAGGAAATCAAATGGGATTAATGGTAACAGACCAAACAATAAAAATAGTATTACAAATATTAATATCAATTATAACCATAAACTTGGGATTGGGATTATTTAACCTAATACCTTTACCACCACTTGATGGATCAAAAATAATAATGCCATTTTTGCCATTAAAAGCAAAACAATTTTTCATAAACAATGAGCAAATATTTTATATAATTTTTGTTGTAATATGGATAACTGGACTTGCAGGAGTTATAATTTCACCAATTTTAGATGTAGTTGGAACAGGAATATTAAAGCTTGGTTTATCAGCATTTGGACTTCCTATTATAAATTATTAAATGTAATAAAATATTGCAAAAGGAGGAAAATTTAGCAGCCAAAAGCTAAAAAATATTATAAAATATGGAAAAAGATATAATAACACTTGGAATAGAATCAAGCTGTGATGAAACAGCAGCAAGCATAGTAAAAAATGGAAGAATTATTCTTTCAAACATAGTAGATACACAAATACCAATACATGAAAAATATGGAGGAGTTGTACCGGAAATAGCCTCAAGAAATCATATAGAAGCAATTTCCCGAGTCGTAGAAAAAGCACTAGAAGAGGCAAAATTAGATTTTAACGATATAGATGCAATTACTCCTACATATGGACCAGGATTAGTTGGTGCACTATTAGTAGGACTATCTTATGCTAAAGCATTAAGTTTTGCAATAAATAAACCGCTAGTTGGTGTAAATCATATTCAAGGACATATTGCGGCAAATTATATTACACACCAAGAATTAAAACCACCATTTTTATGTATGATGATGTCTGGTGGAAATACACAAATAGTGTATGTTAAAGATTATACAAAATTTGAAGTTTTAGGGAAAACAAGAGATGATGCAATAGGGGAAGCATTTGATAAAGTTGCAAGAGTAGTAGGACTTGGCTATCCTGGTGGACCTAAAGTAGACAAACTAGCAAAAGACCGGAAAACCTTCATTTGAATTACCAAAAACACATTTTGAAAATTTAGATTTTAGCTTTAGTGGAATAAAAACAGCAGTTATAAATTTAAACCACAAAACCCCCAATATAAATAAGGCAGATTTATGTTCAAGTTTTGAAAAAGCTGTTACAGAGGTATTAATTGAAAACATCCAAAAAGCAATAAAGCAAACTAATTCAAAAGCAGTAGTTTTAGCAGGGGGAGTTTCTGCAAATTCTTATATAAGAAATGAATTTTTAAAACTTGAAGAACAAAATATAAAAATATATATGCCAGACTTAAAATTATGTACAGACAATGCAGCAATGATAGCATCAGCAGGATATTATAATTTTATAGAAGGAAAAAGGGACGAGTTAAATTTAAATGCAATACCAAATTTAAAATTAGGTAACTAATCTAAAAAGCAAAAAAATAATAAGGTAGACAAATGTTATAAGTAAATAAAAAAATAACAAATTATTTTTATTAATAAAGGTATGATTTAGATAGTAAATAATAAAAAGAAAGGAGAATTTATGGCAATATATACAATTGGGGATTTACACTTAGCATTTAAAGAAAATAAGCCAATGGACATCTTTGGGGAAAACTGGAAAAATCATGAAAAAAAAATAAAACAAAGCTGGGTAAAACAAGTAACAAATGACGATTTAGTTGTATTACCAGGTGATTTTTCATGGGCAATGCACTTAGAGGACACAGATATGGACTTTGAGTATTTAAATAGCATGCCAGGAAAAAAACTAATGCTAAAAGGAAACCACGACTATTGGTGGGGGACACTTTCTAAAATGAGAAAATACTTACAAGAAAATAATTATAACAACATAGACTTTGTATATAACAACAGCTATAAATTTGAAAATTACATAATAGCAGGAACAAGAGGATGGAACATAACAGAAGACGAAGAAGATAAAAAAATATACAATAGAGAAATACAAAGATTAGAATTATCACTAAAAGATGCAATACAAAAAAAGCATAACCAAGAAGAAATAATAGTATTTATGCATTATCCGCCAATAACAAATACAAATATAGCAAAAAATAAGGAAACAGAATTCATAAAATTAATGCAAAAATATGACATAAAAAGATGTTATTATGGGCATTTACATGGCAGCTCAATAAAGGACGCAGTAGAAGGTCAATATTTTGGAATTAACTTTAAATTAGTAAGCTGTGATGGACTAAATTTTGAAGTATTAAACATCACGAAAATTGCCAACGGTTCCGGGTTTAATTGGCAATAAATTGCCAAACAAACCCGGAACCGTTGGCAATTTTTTTATAGGAGAAAAAATGGTTGAATTAGATAAAGATGTAAAATATATAAAAGGAGTGGGACCTAATAGGGTTCAACTATTAAATAAGTTAAATATAAACACATTAGAAGATTTAATTACTTATTTTCCAAGAACTTATGAAGATAGAAGTATACCAAAAAAAATATATGAATGCATAGATGGTGAGGAAGTATTAATTGAGGCCATGGTTGCAAGTAGAATGCAAGAAATTCGTATGCATGGAAAAACAATGTATAAATTACTTATACGTGATGACACAGGGATGGCAACTGCAACATGGTTTAACCAAAGTTACTTAAAAAATAAGTTTGAGGTTGGAAAAAAATATAAATTTTATGGGAAAATAAATAATTCATTTGGAAAAGTTATTATAAATTCGCCGGTATTTGATGAGGAAGGAAAAGATGCAAATACAGGTAAAATAATTCCTATATATCCTCTTACATACAATTTATCACAAAATGTTTTAAGAAAAATAATGGAAAATGGAATTAATACAGTGAATGGAAATTTAGATGAGACATTGCCAGAATACTTAATTCAGGAATATAAGTTATTAGATATTAATTCTGCAATAAAACAAATACATTTTCCAAAAGATTTTGAAGAATTTAAAAAGGCAAGACAAAGACTTGTTTTTGAAGAATTATTAACGACGCAATTGGCTCTTTTACAATTGAAAAATAATTATACAAACAATGAAAAAGGAATTGCATTTAATAAAGAAGTAAAAATATCAGAATTTATTAATACTTTGCCATTTAAATTAACAAAAGCTCAGCTAAGAGTTATAGAAGAAATAGATAATAATATGGAATCAGATAAGCCGATGAATAGACTTTTGCAAGGTGATGTTGGATCAGGAAAAACGGTAGTTTCTATGGTTGCCGCATACAAAGCAGTAAAATCTCGGTTATCAAGCAGCAATTATGGCGCCAACTGCTATTTTAGCAACACAACATTTAGAAAATTATAAAAAAATGTTTAATCAATTTGGAATAAAGTGTGAGCTATTAATATCAGCAATTACAAAGAAGAAAAAACAAGAACTATTAGAAAGACTTGAAAGCGGAGAAATAGATATTCTTATTGGAACACATGCTATCATAGAAGAAAATGTAAAATTTAAGAATTTAGGACTTGTAGTAACAGATGAGCAGCATAGATTTGGTGTAAAACAAAGAGCAAAAATTGTTGAGAAAGGGCAAAATCCAGATGTATTAGTAATGACAGCAACACCTATTCCAAGAACACTTGCACTTATTTTATATGGAGATTTAGACATATCTATAATTGATGAATTGCCACCAAATAGAAAAAAAATAGACACATTTGCTGTAAAAAAAGGACTGGAAGAAAGAGTTAATAACTTTGTAAAAAAACAAATTAATGAAGGAAGACAGTGCTATATTGTTTGTCCATTGGTAGAAGAGTCTGAAGAAATGGATTTAAAATCTGTTATTGAATTATATAATACATGCAAAGAAGATACATTTAAAGAATATAAAGTAGAATATATTCATGGTAAAATGAAACCTAAAGAAAAAGACGAAATAATGGAAAAATTCAAAAATGGAAAAATTGATATTTTAATTTCAACAACTGTAATAGAAGTTGGTGTTGATGTACCAAATGCAAGCATTATGGTTGTAGAAGATAGCCAAAGATTTGGGCTTGCACAGCTTCATCAGCTTCGTGGTAGAGTTGGAAGAGGAAAATATCAATCATATTGTATTTTAAAATATTCTGGGAATGGAAAAACTATAAGAGAAAGAATGCAAGTTATGTGTAGCACCAACGATGGATTTGTAATATCACAAAAAGATTTAGAACTTCGTGGTTCCGGTGATTTTTTTGGAACAATGCAACATGGAATTCCAGAATTTAAAATTGCAAATCTTTTTGAAGATATGCCTACTCTAAAGGCAGTTCAAAATGTAGCTATGAAAATAATTTTGGATGATCCTAAACTTGAAAAAGAAAAGAATAGATTACTTTATAATTTAATAAAAGATAAATTTTTGAAAAGAATTGAAATATAAAATATTGACTTTTACTTTAAACAATATTAAAATATGTTCATAAATATAAAAAAGGATGTAGAAAATATGTTACAGATAATATTAAAAATAATTGGGGTACTAATTATACTTGCAGGTGTGATATTAATTTATGATAGTAGGTTAATAACAAAGAAGTTTTTTGGCTTTGGGGATCAAAACGAGGCAACAATTGGAATGAAATTGATTGGATTTATTATTGCAATTATTGGTGCAATTGTTATTTTTGCTGTAAATAGATTATAATTTTAAATTTTTACAAAATTTTATAATTAAATTACAATAAATATATTGACATTTTGTTTATATATGTGTTAATATATTTATTGTTAAATATATGCGGATGTGGCGGAACTGGTAGACGCGCTGGTCTTAGGAACCAGTGCCAACGGCGTGGGGGTTCGAGTCCCTTCATCCGCACCAAAGCGAGTTTTTGTCGAACTCTTTATAAGTATTGAAATAACTTAATTTCAAACTAATAAAAATTTGACGAACACAAAAATCTTAAACCGTTTCAAAAAGAAACGGTCTTTTTTTGACCCAAAATATTGAAAAAAGGAGGTTTTTGTGGTATTATGTTACATATAATTAAACAAGAAATCAATATGAGTAAAGAATTACTCTCTAAAATCGAATGGGCGTGCCATTTAAAATTTAAAGGAAAGGAACAGCCACAAATAATAAATGGTTGTCTAAGAATTATTGAGCATACCAATTTAGCGTATGTAGAGCCCCATAGAGTAATTATTAAAGATAGCTTGTACCTATTCTTTAATGAACACGATTATTTCTATGTAAATGATTTAAGTACAAAGTATCCGTTATCCAAATTACAAGAACATATCAGCGGAAATACATAACATAGAACGGCAAAGCATTTTAGAGTTTTTAAAAAATTATACTATATTGGTTTATTTGTGTTATTATAAGAAAATTAAAGAGATAGTAATAATAAATATAAAAACTCTAAAAGTGCTAATAGCTAAAACTATGCTATGTGGCACTTTTTTGTTGCCTTTCTATTCATAAAAATTTGGAAGGAGGATATGTAAAAATGAACGAAGAAAGGAAAGTAGCAGGAATTTATATTCGTGTTAGCACAGAAGATCAAGTACGTGAGGGATTTAGTTTAGGAGAACAGGAGGAAAAATTAAAACAACTTTGTAAGTATAAAGATTATAAAATCTATAAAATTTACAAAGATGCAGGAATTAGTGCAAAGAATATGTCAGGTAGACCAGCATTTCAGCAAATGCTAGAAGATATGAGAGCAGGTAAAATCAACTATATTGTAGCCTATAAACTAGATAGAGTTACAAGGTCTGTAAGAGATTTAGAAGTTCTAATTTCAGAACTAGAAGAACATCATTGCTATTTGGTATGCGATAGGGACGATGTAAATACCTCGACCGCTAATGGAAGATTTTTTGTAAGAATGTTGACAGTTTTATCTCAGCTAGAAATTGAAATAGTTAGTGAAAGAACAAAATTTGGTTTAACAGGAGCAATAAAGTCAGGTCATATACCAGGTACTTGTCCATTAGGTTATAAACGAGATACATCGAAGAAAATGGTAATTGATGAAACTACAAAAGATATTGTTATTAGAATATTTAATTTATATTTACAAGGAAAAAGCTATCAAACAATAGCAAATATTCTAAACGAAGAAAAGGTTTTGGAACCTAAAAAATGGGATGACTCTACTATAGAAAAAATACTCAATAACAAAATCTATGTAGGAGATTATGAAAGATTTAAAAGAGTAGCGAAAGAACAAGGAAAAGAACCTGTAATATATTCTAATGTTGTTGAACCAATAATAACAAGAGCAATGTTTGAAGATATACAGTTGCAGAAAGAGAAAAATCAAAGAGCATATTGTAGAGATAGAGTATATATCTTTATGCAAAAAATGAAATGTCCTAAATGTGGTAAGTTGATGGGCAGTAAAGGAACAGGTGGTAAAAAGAAGAAATATATGTATTATCATTGCTCAGACTGTAAAATCTATCTTCGTGAAGATTTAATAGAAGAACAAGTTATGCCAATGATAATGGACTTAATTGAATATGATATGACAGTAAAAAAATACTTCTATCCTGTTTTAGCAGATAAAAAAGAGAAAAACACAGATAAATTAGACAAAGAAATAAACACATTAAGAAATCAAAAGAGCAGAATAAAAGAAGCTTATTTGAAAGAAATTGTTGATGTAGAAGAATTTTCAAAAGAATATAAAGCTATTGACGAAAAGTTAGAGTTATTAGAACAAAAACGAATTGAAACGATAGACCTAAATAAACAGAGTTTTAGTCAACAACACTTAATGGCAGATAGAGATGTAGAAAAAGAAAAGCTAATACGTTCTAATAAGTTTTACGATATGTTAATGACAGAATGGAAAAGTAAGGATAAAGAAGAAAAACAAGAATTTATTTCAAAGTTTTTAGAAAGTATTACAGTTGAAAAAGATAGCAAAGGTAATTATAAGTTAGTTAATTTAAAATTAAGAAAAACATTTATTAACCAGATATTCAAGTTAATGCAAAATGGAATGTTTGATATGACTATTGCAGATGAAAAAGATAAAGAAGTTAGAACAACAGTTATGATGGACAAGCGAGAACTAGAAGAATATATTGAAAGGTTAAATGAATATTACGAAGTATCTTATTATGAAGTAGCAAGACTAGATGAACAAAAGAAAGGTTACCAGAAAAAATATCTTACAATAGACGAAACAAATGATAATGAAGAAAAGCTATTTAAATTAGTTGAATTAGTAACAGATGATAAAAAATATCCACAGAAAAAAGTAAATAGAATTGTAGGAGCAATTAGAGTAAAAGAACGAGAAAAAGTTAGTTAAAAGATTTATAAATGGAGGAATTGAAAATGGAAAATAAAGAATTAAAAACAAATAATATTGAAAATAAATATGGAATTGAATACACAAAGGTTGGAGATTACTATCTACCAAATTTAGTTTTAGAAAAAGAAAAAATTGTGTTAAACAAATATGGAAGAATGAGATTAAAATTTTTAAAAGAAAACAGAAAAGCAGAATATACAATAATGTTTGTGAATGGAACTTTGAATAAACATTTAAAAGAGATTCAAGAAACAGCACAAGATAGAATTGACATTATAATAGAGCAATTAAAACAACAAAATAATTTAACAGAAGAAATGAAAAATACAGCTCAACTTTATTGGGTTAGTATGATGAATAATTTTAGAAATACGGCAGAAGAAATTGTACTAAATGAACTAATATATGTATAAAAAATTACAAGTAGGAGCAAATATGCAAATGTATTGCCATATTTAATGTCTATAAGTGTAGCGAGCATAGGTTTTGTATTGCCACAAAACCGACAGCTTACGCTGAAAGGGGATTTTTATCCCCTATAACCCCTACCTTATGAAACGAAAAAATTAGAAAAATAGATTTAAAATTAGATAAGAAATTAAAAATTTTTAAGGAAGTTTTTACAAAAAATAGAGCGAAAATTTATCAAAAAGGAAGTGAAAAATTATGAGAAATAGAACAATAGGAATTAATGTTAGAGTAAGTGAAAATGAAAAGAAAAAGTTACAAAGAAATGCTAAAAAGAGCAACTTAAACTTATCATCTTATTTAAGAAAGTCAGGCTTACAAAAAGAAATTTATTCAATACCAGATGAAGAACTTCGTAAAGTTTACAATGGAATTGTTGAACTAAAAAATGAATTTCCTTATATGAGTAATGAAGAAATAAAAGAAAAAATAACAAAAATGCAAAGTGATTTTTTAGACATTTATAATTATAAAAGACGGAGATGATGTTGATGGCAACAACGAAAATATGGGCAATTAAAGATAGCATATCACGAGTAATAAGCTATGCAAAAAATCCAGAGAAAACAACATTTGCAGACTTAAAACAAGTATTAAAATATGCAGAAAATGATGAGAAAACTGTTGATAAAAACGAAAAAACTATGTATGTAACTGGAGTGAATTGTAAAGCCGAAACAGCTTATGAAGAAATGATACTAGTTCAAAATAGATTTGATAAAACCACAGGAAATGTTGCGTATCATGCATATCAAAGTTTTAAAACAGGAGAAGTAACAGCAGAATTAGCACACAAAATTGGAGTAGAACTTGCTGAAGAAATGTGGAGTGAATATCAAGTAGTAGTTGCAACACACCTTGATACTGGCACATATCCTAACCATTTTATAGTAAATTCAGTTAATATGTTTACAGGAAAAAAGTTTAACTGTAACAAAGTAGCATATTATCATTTCAGAGAGTTATCAGATGATCTATGCAAAGAATATGGACTAACAGTTATTGAAAAGCCAACAGGAAGAACACCTAGAAGCATATATTTTGCAGAAAAACGAGGAGAGCCAACAAAGTATAATGTAATAAGAAAAACTATTGATGAAGTAATGGAAATGTGTATCAATTATGGGCAATTTAAAAAAATAATGCTCAAAAAAGGTTATATTATCAATGATGATTACAACAGAAAGTATCCTACAATTCGTTCAGTAAATGATAAAAAAGCAATAAGGATGTATCATTTAGGAGAACAGTATTTGCCCAAGAATATTGCGAACAAAATTGAACACAATCCATATTATTATCAAAATAGATATATGGAATTTATACACCCTAAAAAGAAAAAACAAAAATATAAAGTTTATAAATATAAAGGCAAATTTAAAGATATTAGTAAAATGAGTGGAATTGATGTAATGTTTTTATTACTATTTCATTTGTTAGGATTACTACCAAAACGAGAAAACTATCAACCACTATCTCCAGAAATTAAACAAGAAATAAGGAAGATGGAACGATATTCTAATGAGATTAGACTTATTGTAAGCGAAAAACTAAAAACAACAGAAGATGTAAAAAGCTATATTTCACAAACTGAAAAAGACATTGATAATGTTACTAATTTAAGGCAAAAATACAGAAATAAGCTAAGAAATTGCACAGATGATAAATTAATAGAAGAATACAAAGAAAAGCGAAATGAATGTACTACAATGCTAAATAAGCACAGAAAAAATCTGAAAACAGCAAATTATATTTTAGAAGATACACCAAAGGTTAAAGAAGTAATAAAAATCGAGCTGCAAATGAAAAATGGACAAGAAGAGATTACTAAAACAAAGAAAAAAGATAGAGACGCAAGATAGAAAAATAAAGGTTGTTATAATAAAGATAACAGCCTTTAACTATTTATATGGAAATATCAATAAAAAGCTATGAAAATATTGAAAATTGTGTTATAAATATAGAGAAAGAATAAAAGTTAAAGAGAGGTTTTATAAATTATGAAAATTACAAAATTTCCACAATCATGTTTGTTAATTGAAACAAAAGGAAAGAAAATTTTAATAGATCCAGGAAACTTAAAATATAAAGAAGAATATTTTGATATTTGGAATAATGTAGATATTATTTTAATAACACATAAACATCCAGATCATTGTAATACAGAGATATTAGAAAAACTAAATAAAAATATAATAATATATTCTACAAAAGAAGTTGCAGAAGCAAATAAAAGTTTAAAAATAAGTATTATTAAAGAAAATGATATTATAGAATTAGATGATATAAAAATAGAAGTAGTGCATGCAATACATGGGTATCAACCATTATTAAAAGGTGCAAAAGAGGTACATGAAAATATAGGATATATTATAGATGATGAAAGCAATAGATTATATACAACAAGTGATACTATTTGTTTTAAAAATGACTATAAAGCAGATATTTTGTGCATTCCTGTAACAGGACATGGATTAACAATGTCAGCATTTGAAGCATCTTTATATGCAAAAGAAGTAGGAGCAGTACTAACAATTCCAATTCATATGGATAATCCAGCATTTCCACCAGATTTTAACTTTATAAAAGAAATGTTTGAAAAATATGAAGTAGAATATGAAATATTAGATAATGATGAGAGTATTGAAGTTGAATAAAAAGTTATAGGTAACGCAATGAAAATGGAGGAAAATTAACATGGAAACATTAGAAGAATATTTAGACTTTGCAAAAGATATAGCAAAATATGCTGGAAAAGTAATGATGAAATATTTTAAACAGAATAATGGTGCAAGTTATAAAGGAGATAAGACTATTGTAACACTGGCAGACACAGAAATAAATTCATACTTAATAAAACGAGTTAAAGAAAGTTATCCTTCTCACTCAGTAGATGGAGAGGAAGAGCAATTTGGTAAAAGTGATTATGTATGGGTATGTGATCCAGTCGATGGAACAGCAATGTATGCTAGACATATTCCAGTAGCAGTATTTTCATTAGCATTAGTTATTAAAGGAGAATCAAAAGTTGGAGTAGTTTTTGATCCATTTACTGATAGTTTATATACTGCTATAAAAGGAAAAGGAGCATATAAAAGTGGAGAAAAAATAACTGTCAATAATTATGAACTAGATGATATGAAAACAGTATGTCATTATGATTTATGGGTTGGAGCAGATTATAATATATCTAATGTACTACAAGAATTAGGAAATAAAACATATATTATAGGATTAGGAAGTATTATAAGAGCTTGTATGTGTGTTGCTTCTGGAGATTTCACTCTTGCTATTTTTCCAGGTACAAAACATAAGAATTGTGATATTGCAGCAGTTAAGGTTATTGTCGAAGAAGCAGGTGGAACAGTTACAGATTTATTTGGAAATGAACAAAGATATGATGAAAGCATAAATGGAGCAGTTGTCAGCAATGGAAAAGTGCACAGTGAAGTAACTGAAACAGTAAAGAAATATTTAAGAGATAGAAAATAACAAGATATTAATTGGAGGAAAAGTAAATGGGAAATTATTTTATAATACATGGAAGTTTTGGAAGCCCATTTGGAAATTGGTTTAGTTGGTTACAAGATTTTATATCATCAGATGGAAAACAAGTATATGTACCACAATTTCCAATAGGAGTAGGTTATCAAAATTATGAAAATTGGAGTAAATTGCTTAAATATTATTTAGATTTAGGATTAATCAATGAAAATACAACAATAATAGCACATAGTATTGCACCAGTATTTGTTAGCAAATTTTTAGTAGATAATAAAGTGAAAGTAAGAAAACTAATATTTGTATGTGGATTTAACAACTATTTAGGAATAAACGATGAATATGATACAGTAAATAAAACAATGTATTTTAACAACTTAGAAGATGTGAAACAATATTCAAATGAAATAATATGTTTCTACTCAAATAATGATCCATATGTAAAATATGAAGTAGAAAAGGAATTTGCAGATAAAATTGCAACAGAACAAGTTTTAATACCAAATGCAGGACACATAAATAGTGAAAGTGGATATGATACATTTGAAGATATAGTAAATTACATTTAAGGAGGATTGAAAAATGAGAGAAAATAAATTAACAATATTTATCAACAAACCTATAAAAGAGGTATTTGATTATTCATTAGAGTCAAATAATGTTCCAAAGTGGATTACTTCAATTAAGGAAGAAATTCCAGAAGAAAGACCAGTTAAATTAGGAACACAATTAAGAAATATTGGAATAAATGGTAAAGAATGGAATAAATACAAAATGATTGAATTTAATCCACCAAAGACATTTACATTAAAAAGATTAAATGGTGATTATTTTGTAAAATATACTTGTTCTGAAAAAGATGAAGGGACTGAATTTGAATATTTTGAATGGGCAGAAAATGGGGACTTAGATGGATTAATGGAAATGTCCGCACTAGAATTATTAAAAGAGCAAATTGAAAATATGTAAATGATAAAGGAGAGTGAATAGATGAGTGATATAGTAAAACAAGATGCAGTATTTGGAAGTTACTATAATAGGATAAATTCATTGATTTTAAAGACAAAACAAAATGTTATTAAAAATATAAATTATGAAATGGTAGAATTATACTATTCCATAGGTTCTACGATTAATGAATTGATTGAAGAATATCATTTAGAGGCTTCTCAGAATAAAATATTAAAATCTTTTTCAGAAAAGTTAACACGAGAATTTGGAGAAGGTTATAGTGTACCTAATTTAAAATTAATGAAAAAATTTTACTTAACTTACAAAGATGGTTACACACTGTGTAACCAATTAAGTTGGAGCCATAATCGTCTAATAATGAATATTGATGATGAAAATAAAAGAAACTTTTATTTAGAAGAAACAATAAAATCAAATTGGAGTGTTAGACAGTTAGAAAGACAAATAAATAGTTTTTATTATGAAAGGCTTTTGTCAACAAGTGAAGAACATAAAGAAGAAGTGAAAAATGAGATAAATCTTTTGGAGAAAAAAGAAAAAATACAAGATTTTATAAAAGACCCTTATGTTTTGGAGTTTTTAGACATAAAGGATAGAAGATTTTTAGAAAAGGATTTAGAGGCTAATTTACTTCAACATATATCAGAATTTTTACTAGAACTTGGGCGAGGTTTTTCTTTTGTAGCAAGGCAAAGAAGAATTGATGTAGATGGAGATAACTTCTATATAGATTTGGTGTTTTATAACTATGTGTTAAAGTGTTTTGTTTTAATTGATTTAAAATTAGACAAGCTAACTCATCAAGATATTGGACAAATGGATTTTTATGTTAGATATTATGATAATGAGGTAAAAACAATAGATGATAATCCAACAATAGGAATAATACTATGTTCAGATAAAAAAGATACAATAGTAAAATATTCTGTTCTTAATGATAATAAAAATTTATTTGCATCAAAATATCAATTATATTTACCAACAGAAGAAGAATTAGCAAGAGAAATAGAAAAACAAAAAGAAGAATTTGAAGATAAGAAATAAAAGAATGATTATATAGTGCTTAACTGACTTAAAATAATATATATTTCTTAAAATAGTTAATAAAGGTGTCATAGATGGAAAAAGAAAAGTTTTATAAAATGCTAAATAACAAAGAGTATGAAGAACTAGAAAAAGAATTAAAAAATGAATATAGTGAAAATAGAAATCTTGAAACGAAATATCAATTGGGAATATGTTATGGGGAGCAATTTAAAAAAAGAGAAAATGCAAAAAAGGTCTTTAAAGAACTTATGAATACAGATTTTAAACCTCCTTATATATACTCATTTAATGCTAAGTATACAAGTGGAAATTTAGAAAAACTAAAAATTGTTAGAGAAGGTCTAAGAAATTATCCTGATAGTAAAATGTTAAATAATCAATTGCTATTTTATTTAGAGAACGATGAGAAAGAGCAACATTATAAAGAATTAGAAAAAAAGGGAATTTTGAATGTTCCAAGCATTATGGAAATGATAAGTTATTATTTTGAAAGAGGTGAGTTTTCAAAATCAAATAATATTTTTAAAGATAAAAAAACAGATATAGATAATGGAGAGTTTAATTTAGAAGATATTGGAGTAATAAGGATTTTATCAGCCTATCTAAGTGACAAAAAAATAGATTTGAATGAGATTAGCTCATTAATAATTACAGATGATAATACTATTAAAGGGATAATATTAAGATTAGTAGAAATTGATATAGTTTCAAAAGAAAATATGTCAAAAGCGAAAGAATTACTAGGTCAAGTTAATTATAGATCTAAATATCCAGAAGATTTTTTAGAATTAATCAATTTTTCAGATTATACATCTTCTTGCTTTACAATAAGTAAAATTTTATTTGACATTATAGATAAATTAATTCTAAAATTTGAAAATGATGAAGAACAGAGAAAACTAAGATTAATAAAATCATTACATTATCTATATTGGGAAGAAGATAATATAAAGAAAGCTGAGTTAAGAGCAATCGAAAAGGACTTAAAAGAAGAAATTAAAAGTACAGAAAATTCTGAATTATATCTATTCTTATTAGATATATATGAAAAATTGAGTGATAACAAAAAGTATTTTATTACTTTTATTAAGACAATAGAAAGTTGTGGAAATAAAGAAAAATATACAATTGAGTTTTGTGATTTTAAAGAATTAGAACTGGATTATGTAGTTGATTATATATGCAATAATATAAAAATATATCGTTTTAATCAAAATATATACCAAAGGTTAATAGAAACGATTATAGAAGAATTGTTTAAGAGAAAGAGATATGATGTAATAGTTAGAATAACAGAAAGTATTGATTTTAAACAATTAGATTACTTAAAATTTGGATTTGAACTAGCATATTCGTATAAAGAATTAAAAAAGGATAAAGAAGCAAAAAAATTTTATGAAGAATATATGGATAAACATCCAAATAGCGATGCAACTATAAATAATTTAGGTGTAATATATGAAAAAGAAGGCAATTTAGAAAGAGCATTAGAATTATATGAAAAAGCTGAAAATATTTGTCACGATAAAATATATACAAATAATATTGATAGATGCAATAATTTTATTGAAGAAATGAAAAAAGAAGAAGACAAATTTTTAGAAGCACTAGTTTTATTTGAAAAAGAAAATATATGGGTTATAAATGAACTAAAACTATTTTATTTAGATTGTGATGAAAATAATAATGTTATCTGTTCATATAAAAGATTGCCAAGTTTGTTAAAATGTAGTGAGGCAAAGTCACAAGAACTTTTAAATATGTTTCTTGATAAGAATTATATCTTTAAAAATAAAAATCATAATTATAATACAAACTCTAATGTATATAAAATAAATACAGCAATTTACGATAGAATAAAGCAATTAGAAAAAGAAAATATATTAGTATCAAATTTTACGGATAATCTTAATAATTTTACAATAGAAAACTTAAAGAAATTAGATTATATAGAAACACAGCAAAAATTGTCAGAAATAAATAATCAAAAGGTAAAGGATATATTTATTAGAGATTATAATGAAGTAGTTTATAATTATTTATCGGATCAATCAAAAACTGTTGTTTTAATGAGTGGTACAATAATTGAACTGTTATTACTATATATACTTGAGTTGAATAGCATTTCAAAATATAATGTGGGTTCTAAGAGCAAAAACAAAAAAATTGAAGAAATGGATATATCAGAAATGTTAGAAGTGTGTACATCCGAAAAATTAATTCATAATGCACCTAAAAAGTTCATTGATGGTATGAAAAATTTTAGAAATTTTGTACATCCTGGAAAAGAAATGAGAGAAAAATTACTAGAAATAGACAAACAAACTGTTGACTTATTAATGTCAATAGTTAGATGGCTAATATTAACATTAGACTTGAATAACTAATGATAAGGTGATAATGATTTTAATCTAATTTATTAATCAAAAGGTATTGCCAAATACAAAATTTTATGTTAAATTAAAAATATAGTAATAGACAAAAAAACACCGATATGGGTATACACATCTTTGAAACTATTGCTATAACTAATTTTGAAACGGATAATAGAGTGCTTTTATGCAATGTATTTTTCGCATACGTCCTTTGCTAAGGCACCAATGACGTATCTGTTCGAACTAATAGAACAGATAGATGCAAATATCATTCTTAAAAAGGATGGTATTTTTTTATTGTAAAATTGCCATCCAGAAGGAAAGGATGGTGTCTGAAGTGAAGATAATTAAGCAAAAACTAGAATTTGAGTAATGTCTAAAACAGCGATTGGAATTTATATGTGAATTTTCTAAAGTTACTCCTACTTTTATCAATGGTAGCATTAGAAAATTAGAGAGAACTAATCTTACATATAAGAGATGTCAACGGTACTTGTGTACTTTGATGTCTCTTTTTTGTTAGGAGGTTTGAAAATTGAACGAAGAAAAGAAAAAATGTGGATTGTATATGAGAGTTTCAACAGAGGATCAAGCAAGGGAACGGCTTTAGTCTTCCAGAACAAAAGGAACGATTAGAACTTTTTGTAAATTTAAAGGTTATGAGATAGTAGATTATTACCAGGATGCTGGAATAAGTGCAAAAACTGGTAATTATAGACCAGAGTTTGAAAGATTAAAAGCTGAAATAGATACTGCATTTGACTATATTCCAGATGAGAGTAATGATAGTGTAATATATACAAAAGAGCCTATTGCTATTTCAGTAGGTGTTAAGCCAGTAAAATTCTGCGAAGAAAAAGCAAAATAATTGTTGCAACTATACAAAAATAATCTACTATGTTGCAACAACAAATTAACGAGAACAAATTCGTATTTGTGATTAGCAAATATAAATTTTGTAGCGAGTTAATTTAATAAATTTTAGCTCTGTGAGATAAAATTTATTGCCTCGCAGAGCCCCCGAGTTTTGATAGAATGTCAAAACTCATAGGGGGTTAGGACTTATGGCAAAGCCAAAGTCCATAGCTACTAGGAAATTTCAAAGGAGGTATTTTATGGAGCAAGAATTAGCATATTCTTTTCACTTGGGTAGTGATAAAAACAAAAGTAAATTAGCAAAGAAAGTTGCAAAGGAAAATGTATCTGGCACAACTTCTCTAGCTAATAATGCAATTCAAAATGCAAAAGATTTATCAGATGTAAACAAGCATAACTTATTAAGAGATTATGATAATCAAACAGAACTAATTAGAACGATATATGGAACAAATGATATTGTAAATGATGTAAAACAAGTATATTTAGAAGAATTTGAACAAGCTAGAATTGAATATAACAATAATCAAACTAGAAATGATAGAAAAATAGATAAGTACTTTACAAAAATATGTGAATCCCAAAATGATATAGCTTGTGAAATTATAATAGAACTTGGAGATATGGATTTTTGGAATGATAAATATGAGAGATATAAGTTTAAAATGGTTGATGTATATAATGAACAAGTAATTGAATTAATTAAAATTGTACCAGATTTTAAGATAGCAAATGCTACAATACATTTTGACGAAACATCTCCCCATATGTACATTGTAGGTGTTCCAGTAACTACAAAAAGCAAAAAGGTAGAAATCAAGACATCAATGTTAATGAAATCGGCAATTTAAAAAAGGAACTATCTACTAAAGAAAAATTATAGGCAAGTTACAAACCGAAAAAGAAAAACTAAAACAAGAATTACAGAAATTCAAAGGCTTTTGGCATAGTATTATGAGCCATTTTCACAAAAGAATTTGCTATGACAAAGTAAATATGGAAGAATGAGATTAAAGTAATTGAAAGAACACAAAAAAGCTGATTATACTATAATGCTAATGGACGGAACATTAAATACACATTTAAAAGAAATACAAGAAACAGCAGATAATAGAGTGCAACAGATTGCTAGTGAATTAAAGGTTAAAAGCAATTTGACAGAAGATATGAAAAATACAGATATGCTTTACTGGGTTGGCACAATGAACTCTATTAAAGCACAAGCAGAAGAAATTGTTTTTAGTGAATTAATTTTTATTTAAAGATTGTTAAAAAACGAATGAGGGTAAAATCCTCATTCGCTTTGATGGTTATTTACTTGTGAAAAAATAATTTAATCTTACTAATAATTTTCCTAAAAAAGGACTCTTTATAAGGAGCTATTTCAGTGCTTTGTGTCTGTGTTTCAATGTATTCATTAGCTTTTTGTCTATTTCTAAATATATCGTCAGGGTTATATTTTTTTCTTAATTCTTCTTGATATTTTAATTCATTATTGCTCAATGTCTTTTCTAATTTGACTCTTTCTATATCATCACATATAAAATCTCTATATAATACTGTTAAAAGTTCTTTTGTAGTTGGTAATAGGTCTTGTTTTTCTAATGGTAATGATTTATCAATAGCCCAATTATATTCTTGTGATTTATTATTTTCAAAATAACTAATAACTTTTTTTGGTATTCTAGCTTTCAAGTTTGGTATCATATATTTTAATATTTCATTTATTTGATAAAGTGCATTTGAATATTCTATATTTTCCATACTATTCTCCTTTTTCTTCTGATTTATCTTTGTCTTTTTCTCTATCAGGGTGTAACCATTTTCCTATTTTATCTTTTAAAGATGAAGAACTTTTCTCTACTGTTTCTGTTCTTTGTTCTGATGCAATTTTTTCTAAAGCTTCTTTGTCAGCCAAATATCGTAAATCTTCAATAGTTTGTCTTTCTCTATACAATGCTAATTCTTCTACTAAATATGTTTCAACATCTTCTTGACTATGCCCTTTAGCATATTCTGCATATTCTGGTGATTGAATAACTGGTACTAAAGCTTTAATTTCATCACCTGTTAAGCGACATAGTTTATGCATACAAAGTGCATCTAAGTTTTCTCTTCCTTTAGAAGTATCAAGAATTTCTAAATAAAATTTAGGTACTATTTCTCCGTTTAATATTAGTTTCCAAATCACTTATTTGAACATTCCAAAATTCTGCTGGGTATTTACCACCCTTACCAATACAAACACTTTCATCTAATCCTTCTTGTTGTAAGTATTCTCTATATTCTTTTTGAAATTGTCTTGCCATTTCATCACGATGATCTACTAATTGTTTATTCATAAGGTCTTCTTGAGTTAATTGGTCTAATAATACAAATGACAACCCTCTATCTTTAAACATAAAGCTATAATCACTTGAAATTGCAACATTTCCTTTTTGCATTTCAGCATATAATGTTTTTATCAATTCGCTACTTTGTTCATTTGTAGATATTAAATCAAAATTTCCTCCACCATTAAAACCAGCATACCATAAAGCAACCACTTCAGGAGAGTCCATATTAGCACCAAGTTTTGACATAAATTCTTCATTACGTTTTCTATCATCATTATTGATATATCTATCCATAATTTCGTGTCTTTCTTCTTCTGTTTTTCTCATCAAACTAGCATAATTCCAACCATCGTTTGTTAGCCAAACACTCCCATCGCTAAATTCCATTAAATTAATAGCTTGGGGATTTTCAACAATTTCTCCATTAAACGGATGATTTTTATTTTTATCTATAATCTTTTTAGATTTCATCTGTTCTTCACCTGTATATCCATGTTCGTGTTCAGAATAAAATCCATATCCTGCATTAAATCCAACTAATTTACCATCTCTTTTTAAGACCTCTTGTCCATGATAAGCATATCTACCCATATCTATTTCTCCTTTGCTTTAAAACACTACTTATTTATTGCATACTTTTATGTAATTTATATCACGATATTTTACTTTTTACAATAAATATGACAACAAAAACATATTTGTCATAAAAATTTAATATTTTTGTAATATTTCTGATTAATTTTTTCGTTATATGGTCAATTTAAAAAATATACTTGCAAAATTGTAAACTTTATGTTAAAGTAAAGATAATAAATTGATTGATATTTGTATCAATCGTCAAGAGAGCTAACGAGTTGTAAATATCTACGTCGTTGGCACCACAAGCAATTTTCGTCGAACTTTTTGAAAGCCTTGATATAACTTAATTTTAAGGCTATAAAAATTTTGATGAACACAAAAATCTTATTCCAACTCTTAGGAGTTGGAATTTTTTTGACTTAAACTATTGAAAAAAGGAGGTTTTTGTGATATTATGTTAAACATAATCAAAAAACAAATCAATATGAGTGATGAATTACACTCTAAAATCAAGTGGGCGTGTCGTATAAACTCCATTAAACAACAACCCGAAATTATAACTGGGTGTTTAAGAATAATTGAACATACGAATTTAGCGTATGTAGAGCCCCATAGAGTAATCATAAATAACAAATTATTGTTATTCTTTAACAAACATGATTACTTCTACGTAACAGATTTAAGGACAAAGTATCCAATGTCCAAGTTACAAGAATACATATCATAGGAGAAAACGGCAAAACATTTTAGAGTTTAAAAAAATTATACTATATTGGTTTATTTGTGTTTTTTAAAAGAATTAAAGAGATAGTTAATAATAAATATAAAACTCTAAAGTGCTAATAGCCAAACCTATGCTATGTGGCACTTTTTTAGTTGCCTTTCTATTCATAATTTGGAAGGAGGAGTATTTATAAAAATGAATGGAGAAACAAAAAAGGCAGGAATTTATATTCGTGTAAGTACAGAAGATCAAGCAAGAGAACGGATTTAGTTTAGGAGAACAGGAAGAAAAACTAAAACAACTTTGTAAGTATAAGGAATATGAGATATTCAAGGTTTACAAAGATGCAGGAATTAGTGCAAAAGATATGGAACACAGACCAGCTTTTCAGCAAATGCTAACAGACATGAGAGCAGGAAAAATCAATTATATTGTAGCCTACAAGCTAGATAGAGTTACAAGGTCTGTAAGAGATTTAGAAGTGCTAATATCAGACCTAGAAAAGCACAATTGCTACCTCGTTTGCGATAGAGATGATGTAAATACCTCGACTGCTAACGGAAGATTCTTTGTGCGTATGCTAACAGTATTATCACAATTAGAAATTGAGATAGTTAGTGAAAGAACAAAATTTGGCTTAACAGGTGCAATAAAATCTGGTCATATCCCTAATAGGTGTCCACTCGGCTACAAAAGAGAAGGCAAAAAAATGATAATTGATGAAACTACAAAAGATTTGGTAATTAGAATATTTAATATGTATCTTGAAGGCAAAAGCTATCAAACAATAGCAAATATTCTAAATGAAGAACGAGTACCAACATCTACTAAAGCAAATTGGAAAGATTCCACCATAGAGAAAATGATAAACAATAAAATCTATATGGGAGATTATGAAAGGTTTAAAAGAGTTGGCAAAGAACAAGGAAAAGAGCCAGTTATTTATAGAGATGTTGTAGAGCCAATTATTTCAAGAGCCATGTTTGATGAGGTACAAGCCCAAAAAGAAAAAAATCAAAGAGCATTTTGCAGAGATAGAGTTTATATCTTTATGCAAAAGTTGATTTGTCCTAAATGTGGTAAGCTAATGACTTGCAAAGGAGCAGGTGGAAAAAAGAAGAAATATATGTATTATCATTGCACAGACTGTAAGCTATATTTAAGAGAAGATTTAATTGAAGATGTAACAATAGATTTAATTATGAATTTAATAGAATATGATATGACAGTAAAGCAATATTTCTTCCCTGTTTTAGCAGATAAAAAAGAACGAGATACAGCAAAACTAGATAAAGAAATTGCAAATTTGAAAAAACAAAAGGATAAAATTAAAGAAGCATATATAAAAGGAATTGTAGAAGTAAATGATTTCTCTGAAGAATATAGAGTAATTAAAGAAAAATTAAATCTGTTAGAAGAAAAAAGAATTCAAGCAATAGACTTAAATAAGCAGACCTTTTCCCCACAGCAAATAATGGCTGATAGAGATGTAGAAAAAGAAAAATTAATTCGTTCTAATGAATTTTATAATATGTTAATGCTTCAATGGAGTAATAAAACAAAAGAAGAAAAACAAGAATTTATTTCAAAATTCATAGAAAATATTACGATTGATAAAAACGAAAAAGGCTCCTATGAATTAGTAAATATAAAATTTAGAAGTAGTTTTATTGAGCAAATTTGTAAAATTTTAGAATATGGAATGTTTGATTTTGCATCTCCTTGCACCATAGGAAAAGAAGAATCTACAATTACTACAACAGTACAAATGTATAAGAAAGAACTACAAGAATATATGAACAGATTAAGCGATTATTATGAGGTTTCATACTATGAATTAGATAGACCAGACGCACCTAAAAAGGGTTACCAAAAGAAATATTATAGGATGCAATACAAAAATGAAAAAGGAGAAAGATTATTCAAACTCGTAGAATTAATTGCTAATGACAAGAGCTTTCCTATTCAAAAAGATAATCATATTATAGGCGAAATTCGTGTAAAAGAACGAGAAAAAGTTAGTTAAAAATAAAATTATGGAGGTAAAATTAAATGGAAAATAAAGAGATAAAACAAAATAGATATGGAATTGAATATATAAAACAAGGCGATTATTATATGCCAAATCTAGTATTAGAAAAAGAAAAACTAGAATTAAATAAGTATGGTAGAGCAAGATTAAACTATCTAAAAACAAATAAAAAAGCAGAATATATGATAATGTCTACAAAAGGAACACTTAATAAACATCTAAAAGAAGTACAAGAAATAGCCGAAAAAAGATTAGGTTTTATGATAAATGAGTTAGTAAAAAAAGAAGATATAACAGAAGAATTGAAACAAAAAAATCAATTAGCTTGGGTATCAGCAATGGACTCTATTAAAAGTATTGCAGAAGAAATTATATATAACGAGTTGATTTATGTATAAAAATTTATCTTAATTTATAACTGATTTTCGGTAAATCACGAATAATTAGCAAATATGAAGTGTGAGTACATTCTAAAAATATTGATTTAGCAAGCAACGTATTTGTACTCACGCCACAAATACAAGTAAGAATGGGACAAGTCCCAAACCCTAATACAAAAACAGAAAGCGAGATGAAAAGTTATAAGAAATAGAAATATAAAAATAAATATCTTTTTGAACGAAGAAGAAAATAGAATACTAAATGAGAAAGTAAGAAAATCGGGATTAAATAAATCAGAATTCTTTAGAAAAATAATTTTAGATTATCAGCTAAAAGAAAAACCAGACGAAAAATTTTATGAAACATTATCACAACTTCGTGGCATGGCAACAAACCTAAATCAAATGTCAAGAGTTTATAATCAGTATAAAGGCTATGTGAATGAAAATAAATATGCAACATTATATAATCAAATACAAAACTTTATATTATCATTAGAAGAGGTTTATCTTATACCACAGAAATCAAAAATGTTAGTGGGTGGTAATAAAATATGGCAGTAACAAAAATATGGAAAGTAAAAGACAGACTAGATATTACAATAGACTATGCAATAAATCGGAGAAAAGACAGAAGAAAGATTATATGTATCAGGTATAAATTGTATGCCTGATACATCATATCAAGAAATGATAAATGTAAAAAAGCAATTTTTCAAAACAGATGGAATACAATGCTTTCATGCAGTACAATCTTTTGTAAAAGGAGAAATAACACCAGAGCAAGCACATGAGATTGGTATGAAACTTGCTGAAGAACTATGGGGAGATAAATTTCAAGTAGTAGTTACAACACATTTGAATACAGATAATTTGCATAACCACTTTGTGCTAAACTCTGTTTCCTTTTTAGATGGTAAACGATTTTGTAATACGAAAAAAGATTATGCAATTATGAGAAAAACATCAGATAGACTTTGTGAAGAATATGGACTAAATGTATTATCACAAGAAGAGAAATACAATAAGTATGCTACTAGCAGTTTATATAAGGAACTTATGAAAGATTCTATTGATTATGCAATAGCAAATGCAAAAGATTATAATGAATTTATAAAAATACTTCAAGATTTAGGTTATATAATTACAGATAAAAATAATTCTCTATCTATAAGGCATGATTCATATAAAAGAAACACAAGGATTGAAAGGCAATTTGAAAGCAAATACTCAAAAGAAAATATTTACAAAAGAATATTAGAAACACAGCCCCTATACCCCTATTCTTCTAATCCTATGGTGCTAATTACTAGAACTTATGAAAATTACAATAAACAAAAAGAAAAACATTATAAAAATAAAGGCTCTATTGGCTATCTTATATATCAATATGAGAAATTATTTGGTATCAATACAGAAAATACCTTAAAATTGAAAATGACAAGAATGACACCTGAATTAATATCAGAGATAAAGCAAATGGATGAATTTTCTAATCAAGCAAGATTTTTAGCAAGGTATAATATAAATACAAGTCAAGACTTATTAGAATTTGAAAAGTTAGCTTATGAAAAAGCTAATCCATTAAAGAGCAAACGAGAAAATCTTTGGAAGAAGCATAAAAGAGTTAAAACAGATGAAGAAAAACAAATAATAGAAAATGAAATTGTAGAGATATCAAAGCAAATTACTCCAATTACAGAAGAAATAAGAATTTGCAATAATATAATGCAAAGAGTAAATAAAATTAGGCAAGTTCAATTACATGAGCAAATAGAACAAGAAAAAGAACAATTTGAGAAAGAACAGAAAAAGAATACAAAAAACAGAAACAAAGCAAGGTAGAATATTTTATAAAAATAAAACAAATTTTCGCAAAATATCTTGTAATTTATAGAAAACTATAATAAAATAAGACATATTGAGAAATGGAGATGATTTTCAATGAATAAACCAGAAAAAAATGAAAATTATAATAATAAAACTTTTGAAGATATAAAACACATTGATGAAAATGGAATTGAATTTTGGTATGCTAGAGAACTAATGAATTGCCTCAATTATAGTAAATGGAGTAATTTTAAAAAAGTTATTTCTAAAGCTATGGAGTCCTGCAAAAATAGTGATATATCAGTGTTTGACCATTTTGCCGACGTCGGCAAAATGGTACAAATAGGTTCTGAAGCACAAAGAGAGCAACAAGATTATCAATTAACTCGTTATGCTTGCTACTTAATAGCACAAAATGGAGATTCTAGAAAAAAGGTTATTGCTCTTGCACAAACTTATTTTGCAGTACAAACTAGAAAACAAGAGATTAGCGAAAAAGAATATAGCGAATTAACAGAAGATGAAAAAAGATTTTATCAAAGGAATTTAACTAGAAAAGGAAATTACTCACTTAATCAAACTGCTAAAAATGCAGGCGTAAAAAATTTTGATAAATTTCATAATTCAGGTTATAAAGGCTTATATAATGGAGAAACTGCTGATGACATTGCTAAAAGAAAAGGATTAAGATATAGAGAAGATATTTTAGATAATATGGGAAGTGAAGAACTTGCAGCAAATCTTTTTCGCATCACACAGACTGAATCAAGATTAAAAAAAGATAATATTTGTAGCGAAAAAGAAGCAAATAAGACACATTATAATATTGGAAAAAATATAAGAGAAGTAATTGCAAAAAATGGTGGTACTATGCCAGAAGACTTACCAACACCTAAAAAAAGTTTGAAACAATTAGAAAAAGAAAATAAGAAAAGTTTGAAAAAGAAATAATTATATTTGATATTGTAAAAGGCTTAATCAATCATTTTCATAATACATTTGCAAATTATGTAAAATTGTTGTATAATATAGGTATGCAGACTTATTTTATTAGTCAGCTAGCCATATTTCAAAAAACAACAATAATTAAGGAGGAAATTATTATGGCAACACAGGTTAGTTTTAAAGATGTTTTTTCTTGCGACGGTTCTCTTTGTTTTCGGTTTGACGACGGCGAGGCTTTTAGCGTAAAGTCTCTCAACAACGGCATTATGGTTATTGACCCTATTTGCGGTTGCACTATCCATTCTTTTGCCAAGAATGTTGCTGGTTGTTTCGAAGAAGGCTCCAACTTTAATGGCTTGAAAGCTATTGAGTTTGAGTTTAACGGAGCATATGTCTCGGCAACGGCAAAGAATGCTACTCCTGAAAAAATCGTCCAGCTTTGGAACGAAAAAATGGAGGAAAATCGCATTAAGTACGAAAAGGAACGCGAGGAGTACATGAAAACTCCTGAATACCGTGCAGAAAGGGCAAAAGCATTGAAGGTTGGATACCGCCGTCAGAACGTTGAAGAACTGGTTAAGCATTCTATGCAGACCGAAGAACTTCAGTTCAAAGATGAAGAAGCACGCAAAGTCTGGGACAATTTTGTTGAGGTTAACTCTAAGAACGGCTACAGCGCATGTGTAGTTCGCTATGCAGAATACTGGGCAAAGTTCATGCAGTACCTCATGGCTAAACACGAAGGTGTTACGGTTGCAAAAATTGCCGATAAAGCATCCCATGCTGCTGACATCGATGGAGTTACTGGTTTTATGTACGGTTGTGCAGTCAATGTTTTATCTCAGGTCTGGAAACACGGTGAAGAGCTTCGCAAATGGCACAATAAGGAATATGACTATGAAGGAGATGGCGTTGTCAATCCTGCTGTGCTGACTGTTAGTGTAGGTTAATATCCTACATAAAAAGAAAAATATTTCTTTTCCTCGAAAGAGGTTTCTTTTTTTTACTTTAATGCCGTTTCAAAAATGAAGCGGTTTTTTTCTTCAAATATTGTATTTTATTATAAGTATGATATAATTTTAATAAACTAAAAAATCGTTTAATAAAATTTTATTAATAAAAAGGAGAAAGGTAAAATGCCACTAATAATTGGAATTTTTATAATACCATTAATAATATTAATAATTAACAAATCAAATTTAGTTACCACAAAAAAGAAACACCAAATAATGCTAAATATATTATTAATATTAATTTGCATAATATATATTGTATTTTGTTTTGAAATAAATCTTGAACCATTTAAGTTTGAGGAACAGTATTCAAAAGAATATATGATTTATACTGGAAGATATATATTATATTCTGGAATTATTTTTGCATTTACACCATTTATGTGGATTGTATTAGCACACTTTTTGAAAATGCTGTTTAAATCAATTAGAATAAGAAAAAATGCGATAATAAAGAAAAAAGAAGAATACTTATATTATAGAGACGACCTTGATAAAATATCACCAAGTATAATAATGTTTACTTCAACATTTGAGGTTGATATGAAAAAAAGTATATCAGCAACTATTTTAAAGTTAAAATTAGCAGGGTATATAAAACAGGAAAATGAAAGATATATATATACAAATAAAGATGAAACTGATTTACTTGAAAGTGAAAAACTTATTTTAAAAATGATAAGATTTAATAGTTTTGATAAAAATGAATATAAAAAAGTTATTGAAAAAGAAACTTTAAATAGAAAATATATAGTAAAAAATAAGGGTGGAAAACTATTTAGAATATTAAAAATAATAATAGCTATAGTAATTCCAATTTTAGTTTCTATATTTAGTATTCAGCTAGATGAATATACTTTCAAAAATTATCATATTTGGCCAGAAAATGATGGTCATGTTTATATTGAGTTAAAAATTAAAGAAGATAAACAAAAACTTTTTGAAGAAGTAGAAAATAAAAAAGATTATAGTGTTTATATGAATGATGATGGTTCTTATATATATAAATATGCAAGAGCTGATAAATTAGAATACAGTATTGTAAGGAAAGCATGTTTTTTAAATTTATTAACAGCATTTATTATTGGATTTATTATTGTTTTTTATATAATTTCTTTATATATTATAATAGAGCAAATTATTTACTTTAATAAAAATTATAGAAGAACCATTAAAGGAAAAATCCTGATAAATAAGGCATATGCTTTAAAAAATTATTTAAAGGATTATTCATTAATAAAAGATAAAACAGAAGAGGAACTAATTTTATGGGAATATTATTTAATATATGCTGTTATATTAGATGTTAATGCCCAAATTAATGACAATATAATTGAAAAATATGTAAATAAAAGCTTTTAATAAAAAATACCAAGATATTATCTTGGTATTTTTTTTGCTTTGTAGTAAAATTTAAAGGCTTTTTCTACTCCTGGCATTTTTTCTAGTAAACTACATATTGCAGGAGATGTAGGAGATATATGAAATTCCTTAATGCCTTTTAAGTTTACCAAAAGCTCGAAGACTTGTTTGATATATGAATTATCTTTAAGACAAATAGAGACAACTTTGGCCGTAGATTTTTTTATTATATAAAAATAAACAACACCTACAACATTATTATCATCTTCAACAAAATAGATAAATTCAGCATTTGAATTTAAAATTGCCAAAAATTCATCTTTAGAATTAAATGTTGGAGAATACTCATTTAAAGTCTCATCATCAAAATTAAATTCATTATCTAAACAAACTTCGTTTTGTTCATTGCTATATAACATTTCGTTTTCCAAATTGTTATATAAACTGCAGAACAATTCGAAATCTTCAGGTTCAGCTAACCGCAAAACCATAGTGATTCCTCCTTTCAATAATATTAATAATTTAATTATAATGCAATTAACATAAAAAGTCAAAAGCAAGCTTGAAAATAAATAAATTATTGTATATAATATATAAAAAATATGAAGAGGAAAATATGGAAAAAATTGAAATTAAGAAAAATGATGAATATATAGTAGATGTAATTGATAATGGTTTTGAAGGAGAAGGTATTGCTAAAATTAATAATTTTACAATATTTATTCCTGGTGCTATAAAAGGTGAAAAAATAAAAATATTAATAGTGAAGGTACTAACTTCACATGCTTTTGGAAAAATAATAGAAATAATAGAAAAATCTGAAAATAGAGTACAAGCAGATTGTGCGACATTTAAAAGATGTGGAGGATGTAATTTAAGACATATAAAATATGAAGAGACACTTAAAATGAAGCAAAATGCAGTTCAAAGTTTAGTTAATAAAACTTTAAAAAACAAAATAAGAGTAGAAGAAACAATTGGTATGGACAATCCATATCATTACAGAAACAAAGCACAATATCCAGTAGGACTTGACAAATATGGTAAACCACAAATAGGGGTATTTGCAAATAGAACACATGAAATAATACCAATTGAAAAGTGCTTTATTCAACATCCACAGTCTGAAAAAATTGCAAAAGAAATTTTAAATTATTGGGTAGAAAATAAAAATAGTATTTATGATGAAAAAACTAACAAAGGGCTATTGAGGCATATTGTAATAAAAATTGGGTTTAAAACAAATGAAATTATGTGCATTTTGGTAATTAATGGGAAAAAGTTTCCAAATGAGGAAGGATTGGTAAAATTTATTACAAATAAATTCCCATGTGTAAAAACCATAGTTAAAAATGTAAATATGAAAAATACAAATGTTATTTTAGGAAATGAAAACATTAATTTATACGGTGATGGCTATATTTATGATAAATTAGGCGAGTTTATTTTTAAAATTTCTCCTCTTTCTTTTTATCAAGTAAACCCAGTTCAAGCAGAAAAACTTTATAATATAGGAGTTAAGCAAGCCAAAATTAATAAAAACGATATAGTATTTGATTTATATTGTGGTATAGGAACTATTTCTCTTTTTATGTCTAAGTATGCAAAAAAAGTGTATGGTGTTGAGATTGTAGAACAAGCTGTTTGCGATGCAAATGAAAACGCCAAATTAAACAATATTGATAATGCAAATTTTATTTGCGGTGATACAGAGGTTATTTTGGATGATTTAATTAATAATAAAAAGATTATTCCTGATGTTGTGATGGTTGATCCTCCAAGAAGAGGATTGGATGTATATTCTATTGATAATATTTTAAAAATTAAACCTGATAGACTTGTGTATATTAGCTGCAATCCAGCAACTTTAGTAAGAGATTTGGTAAAGTTTGAGGATGTATATGAGGTTTCTAAAATTCAACCTGTTGATATGTTTCCTTTTACAAGCAACGTTGAATGTTGTGTGGTGATGGGTCGTAAGGAATGTTATAAGTAAGCTATGCTAATTCAATTTTGCAAATTTAAAATAGTAATAATTTAAAAGATTGTGAGGAAAAAATATAAAATAATATGTATTGTATTAACAACAATTTATATCATTATTAAATATTCACTATAAAAAAATTGAAGTTTGTACTTATTCTTATCAGGAATTTTTTGAAAATTATATTTTAGATAAAAATATAATAAAAAATGTGCTAAGAGAAGATTTATACAAACAGGCAGTAGAAAAGTTAGGAAAGCTCGATTATGAAGATATATTTTTCTTTACTCCAGCCTTAGTTTTAGGCGGTGGAGAAGATATAAAATATATAAAAAAAGGAAATGGAGCAGTTCACCATCAAGTTTTACTACAAATTGGTCAATAATTATTGTTTATATAAGTGATTAAATTATTAAGCCAAAAAGTGTAGATAAGAAAAAATTAAAAATTAGATGAAAGGAATTAGAAATATGAGTTTATTTAATAAAATAAAAACAGAACAATCAAAAGTTCAAAAAGAAGTAAAAATCGAAGATTCGCAGTCAGAAAAAATAATTAGAAGAGCGAATTCAAACTCAAAAATAAAAAAACAAAACATTGCTTGTTACGAAGAATTGCCTTGTATAGAATCAAGCAATGAAGTAAAAATAAAAAGTTTGGACGAAATTTGTAAAAGAGCACTAGCAAGTTTTCTAGTAATACAACTTGCCTGTGATATTAATAATGGTCAATACGATGAATCAGTTAAAATTATTTCAAAACTATTAGAAAAATTTAATGTATCTGATTGTTTAAATAAAAAAGAAAAGAAATTAATAGATGGCACATATGAAATGCAAGATGCAATTGATATTGATTGGGAATATGAAACATATTGGTCACTAGTTTGGGCATTAGGATTAGTAGAAGATATATCTGATGCAAGCAATATATGTGATTGTAATTATGCTATTAAATTGTTTAATGAAAGTAATTCATATGAGGATTTTAAAAGTAAATGTAAATTAAGGGAAGTTAATGAAATTCTTGATATGTTAGATTTATATTATAGATATCACTGGGCTTGTGTTGAAAAAAGGATAAAACCTGAAACATCAATTGGAAACTTAAATTCAAGTGTTGTTATTGAAAGACGAAGAGGATTAGAATGGATTATAAGAGAAATACAAGATTGGTACGACATTTCATTAGATACTTAGATTATAATTAACAATTATATTATTAATTATTTTGATAAAAAGAAAAAAATGCAAGGAGGGAAATAAATTGAAAGAAAAAGAAGAATTAAGTTCAAGTGGATGGGATGCAATAACAAATGAATGTAATAGAATTTATCCAAACCAAGAAAATCCAAAACATTATGGAACACTCATAAGTTGGAAATTTGGAGGAAATGATCCATTGGATGGAATTAGTATATATGATGGAGGAAATTATTGGCATTTTGTAACTTATGGATTATCAGAGTTATACGAAAAAGAAACTGATGACACAGAATATAGTGGTTATGGAATGGAATTTACTTTTAAGCTAAAAAAAGACAATGATGAAGATGAAGAGCAAGAAATTAAATGTATATGTGGAATTTTACAAACTATAGCAAGAATTACATTTAATAAAGGTGAAATATTTAATCCATTTGAATATTTATATACAGGACAAACTGTAGGAATTGATGCAAAACAAAAATCTAATATAACAGGTTTTATAACTGTTCCTGATGATAAGTTTCAGACATTAAATACACCAAATGGAAAAGTAGAGTTTGTTGAGTTTGTGGGTGTTACTAATAAAGAAATAGAGGCAGTAAAAAATAAAGAATTGAAAGTTAAAGAATTATATGAAAAATTAGGAAGTGGAATTACAGATTATAATAGACAGTCTGTACTTTAAAAATGATAGGAGTTGATATATTATGGATAAGAGTAAATATGGTCAGATAATAATGTTAATAGAGAGCTATAATGGAGCTATGGAGTCTAATAGAGATTATTATTGTAAAGAAATAAATAGGCATCCTGCTGATTTTGTAAAAATTGGTGCAGAATCTAGTTATGAAGAAAAAGAGATTATAGATAGTCGTTTATCAGCATTAGAAAAAGAGTTTCCTAATATTGAGTTTTCAATAAATGATGTGGAATTATTAAGTAAAATTTATAATAAAAAGCAAAAAAATTCAAGTGAAATTAATAAAGCAAAATTAAATATAGAATGGTATGGATATCGTAGTGCGGTATCAAACGGAGATATAAAAAGAATGAATGATGCTGAAGAAAAGCAACCAGAGTTAGAAAATAAATATACAAATGCTTATACTAGTTTTTTTGAAGTATGTGAAAAATTAAGTAATCCAGAAGTTCTAGAAAATCCAGAATTTGATTTTGAAAGTGAAATTTTTAGCAAAATGTATGAGCAAGGATTTTGTTTAAGACCACAAAATCCAATTTTGAAAAAATATTATGAAACATACAAAACAGCTAGAAATAAGGAAAAAGAAAATAAAAATTTATCTAAAAAAAATTCAACGTTGTCAGAACAAGTAGAACAACTAAATCAAGAAAACACAGAATTGAAAAATGATAATAATGAATTAAAGCAAAAAAATAGCAAATTACAAAGTATGTTGGCTAAAACATTGCAGTTTTGTGATTATGTTAGAGAAAGTAAATTTGGTAAATTCTTCTTTAGAAAGAAAATAAAAGAATTACCTGAACCACAATCTATTGAAGAAGAAAGATAATTAGTTGTAAATAGATTGTTAAATTATTAGTAAATAAAAAATATATAATATATTAAAAAATATTAGGAGGAATTAAAAATGAATTTTATAGTTTTTGGTATCGTAATGATTTTTGTTGTAATAGTTATTATATTAGGACTTAAAAGAAAAAAAGAATGTGACGAGATGGTTTCAAAATTAACAGAGGAACAAAAAAATATATTAATGTCAACAGAAGTAAATTTTGTTGAAAAAAATGCATGGGTACAAAAAGCAATGGTAGCTAAAATAAATGATAAGGGAAATAAATTAGACATAAGCTTATTATGGTTTAATAAGGTAATACAAAATGGTGAATATAATACAATTACAATTGCAGATGTATCAATAACAAAATCAGAACAAGAAGAGCATAATTTAAAAGAGGGGGATTTTGTAAAATTCTACTTTGCACCAGAAAAAAATATAGGTAGAACAAAAATAATTTGGGATTAATACTGTTAAAAAGATAAATAAAAGATTAAATATGGAGTGTTTAACTAGAATGATAGATAATAATGAAATATTAAAACATACAATAGAAAAATATAAATTAAATTTAGATAAAAATTTTAATTTTGAAAAAAATAAATAATAAGGAGGAAATATGAATATAACGTATCTTAATACTTTACCAGAAGTAGAGAACAAATTTAATATAAAATTACAAGATGGGGAAAAAGTGATTTTTACTGCAAAACCTACTTGTTTTGGAACTGAAACAGGTAGATTACTTGGAAGTTCAAATTCAAAAATTACTTTAACTAATAAAAGAATTATTGCAGACAATAATGTTGGTGTATGGACAGTTGATATTGCTGAGGATATAGTTGATTATACTAAAGTTGAAAGTGGAGCATTTATTTTTAAATCTACATACATTCTTGTAAATTTAAATAAAGAAATAATATTTAATAATGAAACAGAAAAGATGAAAGGATTTCGATTTTATTTTAATAAAAAAGATATGGTGAAATTTGAAACAATCATGAGTATAGGTTTACAATAGATATGTCACAGTAAAAAAAATGAAAAATGAGAAATACCAAAAATATGATAAAATGTTTTTAACCACAAAAACTTTTTATTGGAGGTATTTCTCATGAATAGTATAACACAAGATATCAAATTTAAGCAATCAGTAATTAAATATTCTTATAAACATGGAGTAACATAATCAGAGTTTTTCTCAATAAGGGAAGTAATTTTGAATTTTGGAAGAATGATAAGTTATTCAATTTTATTATTTGCAGGAATGAGTGGAAGTGTAATAGCACTTAATATAAGTTTGATTATTTTAACATTATCTATTACGGTAATGGGATTTATACTAAAGGAAATAGAAAAATTCGAATATGGAAAAGAGGATTTTACAAAGTAACAAAACTTTAATCATATAAAAATTATTTACATAAAAAAGGAAGAAATAAGATGAAAAAAGAAATAGTAATTGCTTCTGGAAATAAAGGAAAAATAAAAGAAGCACAGGAAATCTTAGATGAATATAAAATAATTCCAATGAAAGATATTGGAATAAATATAGAAGTTGAAGAAGACAAAGAAACATTTAGAGAAAATGCAATAAAAAAGGCAATGGAAATATCAAAAGCACTTAATGGAAAGTGGTGTATTGCAGATGATTCTGGAATAGAGATAGAGTGCTTAAATGGATTTCCGGGAGTAAAAACAAAAAGATGGCTTAATGGGACTGATAGACAAAGAAATTTAGCAATAATTGATAAATTAAAAAATATTCCTAAAGAAAATAGAAAAATTAAATTTATTACTGCAATTGCTTTATCAAATGGTAAAGAAGCGGTATGTACATTAGGAATTTTAGATGGCTATGTTGCACAGGGGGTAAGAGGAGATAATGGATTTGGATTTGATGAAATATTTGAGTTGGAAAATGGAAAAACTCTTGCAGAATTAACAAATAAAGAAAAAAACGAAATAAGTGCAAGAAAAAAAGCAATAGAAGAATTAAAAAGCAAATTAGGGAGTGTAGAAAAATTGGATTAATAGAATTAATAATACTAAGCATAGGACTTGGAATGGATGCTTTTGCTTGGATATTTTCTTGGAACAACATTTGAAGGTGTAGTTACAAATATTGATCATTGGATAGCATTTATTTTATTAAGTATTATAGGAATAAAAATGGTAAAAGAATCATTTAGTAAAGAAACCAAAAATTATAATGATGATGTGAGTGTTAAAACAATGCTTATCCTTTCAATAGCAACAAGTATTGATGCATTAGCAGTTGGAATAACATTTGCATTTTTTAATGTAAATTTGGTTCTTGCAATTAGTTTAATAGGAATTATTACTTTTATTTTATCTGTAATTGGAACGAAAATAGGAAATAGATTTGGTGATAAATATGAAAATAAAGCAGAACTTCTTGGTGGAATAATATTAGTATTGTTAGGAGTTAAAATATTAGCAGAACACTTAAATTTGTTTTAGAAAACAAGTAGAAATATAAAACTAAATATGATATAATAAATATATGGTGAACATAACCAATTTTAACTTAAAGGAGTGAGGTTAATGAAAAAGACCTTAGGCATCATTTGTGAGGGATTGTCTTTAATCTTTGCATTTGCAGCATTTACTATAATGCTTATATTTGCAAAAGATAGCGAAAGCTACAAAAGCAAAGGAGATAAGACCTTTTATAAGTTCACTTAAAAAAAGGAAGGGGAAATTCCCTTCCTTTTAAATTTAATATTGTTTTTTTATATTAAATGTTGTATTATATACCAAGGAGAGTGAGAAAATGGTTGAATTAGAAGAAAATTTAAAAACAATAAATAACCTAAAAGATAAAATAAAAGATTTGAGTGAATCTCTTTGACATAGGTAAACAAAAAAATGAATTAAAAAAATTAGA
>OGYD01000002.1_pt1 | contig 195104 bp, 209 predicted proteins | sample 1576441 | NCBI WGS metagenome assembly OGYD01 (sample SAMEA3541537, study PRJEB24748) | human gut metagenome | biome: human gut; feature: human-associated habitat; material: faeces | place: China | collected 2012 | reverse complement strand
CTTTAAATTGTTCTCGTTCTTCATCTGTTGTTTTTTTCTTATATGGGTTTATTAATTTGGTTCCCATAGTAAACCAAGCATTATATATATTTTTTTCTTCCTCATTTTCTGATCGTTGCGATGGTAGTCTTGGGGTCTCCTGCCTTTTTATCCATTCTAGTATTCTTTGTGCATTTAAATAATGTGTAGCAGTAGAAATTTTTATTTCTTTTATTATTTCTAATACAGCATCTATTTCTGGATGCTCTTCTTTAAATTGTTCTCGTTCTTCATCTGTTGTTTTTTTCTTATATGGGTTTATTAAACAGGTTCCCATATTACTCCAAGCATTATATATTTTCTTTTCTTCCTCATTTTCTGATCCGTTTCGATGGTATTCTTGGGGGCTCCTGCCTTTTTATCCATTCTAGTATTCTTTGTGCATTTAAATAACGTGTAGCAATAGAAATTTTTATTTCTTTTATTATTTTTAGTACATCATCTATTTCTGGATGCTCTTCTTTAAATTGTTCTCGTTCTTCAGCTGTTGTTTTTTCCTTATATGGTTTTATTAATCTGGTTTCCATATTATTCCAAGCACTATATAATTTTTTTTCTTCCTCATTTTCTGATAGTTTCGATGGCATTCTTGGGGGCTCCTGCCTTTTTATCCATTCTAGTATCGCTTCTGCATTTTTTAAATAAGTTGACCTACCTGTAATTCCCTTGATTTCTTCTAATAATTTAAAAAAATCTAAAGTTTTGCCTTGAATTTTAAATATATCTATATCACCTGGCTGGCTTTTCTCACTCTTCTCACCCTTCTCACCAATTATTGTATTTTCATGACTAATATCTTCGTTTCGTCCATTAACCTCTGCATCTAAATTGTTCTTCACATAATTGTTTACTAAATCAAATATTATTGTTTGCTCTCCTGATGGATCAGATGACAATGCTCTTCCCAACTGTTGTAGATAAACTATTCTTGAATCTGTAGGCCTTGCCATTATAACTCCAGAAACACCTTCAATATGTACTCCTTCATTTAACATATCAACACAAAATAATAATTTTAAATGCTCAGATTTTGATGTTTCAAAATTTTTTATATCTTCATTATTTTTTCTTTCCGTTTTGCCCGAATAAACAGAATATGTTTCTGGTTCACTATCAATTTCGCCAAACCATTCTGATACTTTACTTTGTAGCAACTCCATATGTTCTTTGTCTTTACAAAATATTATATATTTTCCGTCCTTTTTTTGAATATTGTTTTTAAAGAGTTCTGGAATTCCCTCTGCCTCTTCAACTATTCTTCTCATTTGCTCAACTTTTTTTTGAAGTTCGCTTTTCGTTTTCTCATCACTACAACTATCTATTGCCTCTTTTAAACCTTCTATATATTCTCCTAAAGCATAATCACATTTTACATATTTGGGTGATTTTAGAATTCTTCTTCTTAATGCTTCAACAAGTGTAAGCTCATAGCTAATATTTCCTTCGAATAATTTATCAATAACATTTTGCTCATCCATTCTCTCAGGCGTTGCCGTCAATCCCAAAATTTTTGCATTAGGATTTTTTTCTAGTAATGTATTAACTTTTTCTCCCCATTTTTCTGCTCCTGTTCTATGTAATTCGTCCATAATTATTATATCTGCATGATATTTTTCCATATCCTCATCACTTACTTTTAATAGTGTTTGATATAATCTTATTTCTAAATTTGGAAAATGTTCTTTGGCAATTTTTTTGGCAGGTCGTTCTGAATTTGGCTCTTCACCAACTATATATTTAGCAATATAATTATACATCTGATTTCTTATAGCAATAGTAGGTGCTAAAAATAATATATTTTTGTCTCTATTATCTTCCATTAATTTTAATGCAATAAAGGACTTCCCGCAACCTGTAGGAATAACTACAGCTGCTCTATTTCCTTGTTCATACGTTTTTTGCACAGCTGTATAAGCATCTTGTTGATGTTCTTGTAATTCTAGTTCTTGTTGTCCATTTTTTATCATATGTTTCCTCCCTTTATACAAAACTTATATAATTTTTATTATTTCAAATTAATTGTGTAAGTATTGTATTTATTTTCTTTTGCTATATATTTTTTATTATTATATTTGATAAACTACAGTGTTTCAAAGTTTTAATTATAAAATGGTCCATTTTTCGCTTGTAAAATACTATTGTTTTATATCTCCCTAATCCTTTTCAAAATTATTCTATCATTAAAAATATTTAATATCAATAAATTTTTTAGTATTACTATAGTTAGTCTATTTTCTTAACAATTTATTCAGCTAACCAATTAGCAATATCAAAAATTTGTATTCCTTCGTATTGATAATTATCATGTCTTGTTCTAGCAATTATAATTTTAGGATAAGCATCTTTAATTTCCAATAGAGGCTTAACTTCTCTTTGCAAAGTTTGTTCATCAGAAATATTGTCAGATACCTGAATATATATTTTTTCATTTCTTCTTGATGCTACAAAATCTATTTCTTTATTGTATAAAGTTCCTACATATATTTCATATCCTCTACGTAATAATTCTATTGCTACAATATTTTCATATATTCTGCCATAATCCATGTTTGTTGTTCCTAATAAAGCATATCTAAATGCATGATCAGAAAGATAAAACTTATCTTGTGTACTTAATAATTTTTTGCCTCTTATATCATATCTTGAAACTTTATAGAATGCAAAAGCATTACAAAGATAATTAATATAATTAGTTATAGTTTTATCCGTAATTGCAACATTGTTATTATTAAGTACATTTGTTATATTATTAGATGATGTAAGATTTGATATATTATCCATTAAATAGTTATTTAAATTATTTAACACATCTATATTTCGGATTTTATATTTTTGATTAATGTCTCGAACTATTAAAGTGTTATACACATCTGAAATATAATCATATTTTTCTTTTTGCGTTTTATATAAGTATGAACCTGACATTCCGCCTTCTTTAACATAATTATCAAAAGCATCTTGAATATTGTTATATTTATAATATTCTAAATATTCTTTAAAAGAAAATGGATATACATCAATACAAAATGTTCTTCCTGTAAATAATGTTGCTAAATCGCTACTCATTAAAAACGCATTAGAACCGGTAATATAAATATCATATTTTTCTAGAGCATGTAAACCATTTATAGCTTTTTCAAACCCGTCACACATCTGAATTTCATCAATTAATATAAAATTTTTTTTATTGTCTATATATTTTTCTTCTATATAATTGTATAAGTTATGATATTCCATTAACTCTTCAAATGTTGGAATATTAAAATTTATATGAATTATATTAGATTCTTCTATATTTGTATTTATATATTTTTTGAAAGCTTCCAATAATTTTGATTTTCCACTACGTCTAATTCCAGTTAAAACTTTTATATCTGGGGTATCTATAACATTAATTAATCTTTCTAAATAATTATTTCTTTTTATTAATTTCATTTAACTCACCTCTATAACTATTATATTATTCTATTCCGAAAAAATCAATTTTTTTGAACAATTCGTAATAATATTATGATCCTTTTTTAGAATTTAATACAAATTTCTAAAATTCTCATATTTATCATGTTCTACAAACAATAAATTATAAAAAAAACTCACTCTTACACGAGTGAGAATCTAGCAATATTAATTTATTTGTTCTTTTCCCATATTTTTCTTATAAATTTTAAAGATAATGTCGATAGCGAAAAACCAATAACCGGAACAAGTGAACTCAAAAATATATTATCATAATTTCTAACAAGATATGAATATATAATAACTACTATATATGTCAAAATCATTATCCCAATTCTTCTTATCCAGCTTGTTTCCCAAGCTTTATCTAATTCTACCTTTTTATTTCTTTCTTTTATTTTTTCAATTTCTTTTTCTAGATTATTAATTTCCATCTTATACAACTCCTTTATCATCCATTATGCATATGCATTATAGAGTTTAATAATTATAGTTTGCATTTACTTATTATTCTCTAGTTTTCTTTTTGCAAATTCCATTCCTACAATTACTAATCCACCTACTATAAAATATATTATATTAAAAGTACTAAAAGATAATGGTGCTTTTGGAGCTTCTAGTGTTGTTGCTCCCATGATAATTGCATAAATTGATCCTACCATTAATCCTAAAATTAAATATATTGTTTGAGATCTATATTTCTCTAATGCTTTTTTTACTAATTTTATAACAAGTGCAATTCCTGTTAAAATTCCTAAACCAAAAACAAATAATACTGGTATATATGCTAAATTTAAATGTAACGTCTCTTTAATTCCCGTTATAATTGGAACATATAATCCAAATATTAAAAGTAATGTTGACCCAGATATTCCAGGTAATATCATTGCAGATATTGCTATCATTCCAGCTACAAACACATATATTGCTAATCCAAAATTCAAATTTGTTATATCAATACTTGTTTCACTTCCTGTTTGTGGATTGAAATATGTAATTGCTGATACAATTATAATTCCAATAATCGTAAATATTAAATTTTTATATTTTCCCTCTATATTCTGTTTTTCTTCTTTTATTATTAAGGGTATTGCAAAGATTATAAAACCTATAAATAAAGAACTTACTTGATATATATGTGTTTCAAACAAATTTGACAATATGAGTGAAGCTATAGCCATTCCTATAACCCATCCAATTCCTAATTTTATTAAAAAATTTATTGAACTTTTTTTATCTTTTTTTCTACTAATTAGTGTATTTAATGAATTTATAAATTTATCATAAAATCCAAGAACAAATGCTACTGTCCCACCAGAAACTCCTGGCACACTATCTGCTAAAGCCATCGAGAATCCTTGTATTAAATTTTTTATAATTTCTTTCATTATTTTCTCCTTTTCTTATTTAAATTTATATTATATCTTTTAGTTTAAATTTTTTCACCTTCTTTCAAAATAATAAAATAATATTTATATAATTTATATCATATAATAATTTTATATATACTGTCAATTATTTCTAAAATGAAGAATCTATTTTTATAAAAAAGAGTTGATCCTTTAGCCTGTATCTACACTATAATAAAGAAAAGAGCCTGCAGACAAAGTGTCTTTTAGGCTCTTTTAGAGGAATAATTGCAATCAGACAGTATTACCAATTAACTGCAATATCCAACTGATAAGGATCAATTGCTGTGAAGTCACCAGTGTCACAAACAATTCCTTTTCCCAACGATGTTTCAACAATTGTTCCAAGAGGACGAATGTTAAGATCTGCTGCACACATTACATAGCATCCCAACATTTTAACTCCATCCTCTCTAATCCAATATTGATATTCGTGGCCATTATTCTGCATTGCTGCAACAACATTGGTCATATCGAGGTTGTACCATGTCTCGTTACCAGAAGGACCAGAAAAAGTTCCTCCTTCCTTGGTGAGCCCAGGCTCTAAAACATTTTCTTCAGCTTGCTCAACAATTTTAAGAACTTCTACTTCTTCAGTAGTGGTACTTAAAGCAGTTGTAGTGCTTGCTGTTTCAAAAGTTTCAGTTTTGGTTTCAGGTACGGTCGTTGTTGTAACAGTGGTCGTCGTAACGGTTTTTGTCGTAGTAGTCGTTGCTGTTGTCTCTTCTGCAGTTGTACTTGCTGTAGTGACTGGATAATTTTGATTAATCGGTGTTGCCATAGTAGTAACAGATTTTTTCAAAGTCATTCCAGTTCCAAGCAGTATAACTGCAGACAGTGTTGTTACTCCTATAACAGGAAGTAACAAACAAGTTTTTTTCCGTCTTTCCTTCATTTCTTTTTTCCTCCAGATTTTACTTACTGCTAGTATAGCATTACTATAATTATAGCATGTTTTAGCATATTATTCAAATTACTAACTATTGACATTGGATTTATTAATGATAGAATTAATTAAAAACGATATAAAGGAATGATATTAATTATGGTAAACATAGAAAATAACCCAAGCTTTTTAAATTCTTTTTTAGATTATACTGCTACTATTTTAAACAAATCTCCTAATACTATAAAAGAATACAATTACGACTTAAATAATTTTTTAAAATTTATTTTATACCATTTTAAATTAACAAATGAGAAAGATATAAAAAATATAAATATTCATGATATGACAATCGAAACAATAAAGAAGATTACATTAGATGATATTCATGCATATTTATTCTATTTAAAAAATAACTATCAAAGCAAAGCTGCTACTCGTGCAAGAAAAGTTGCTAGTATACGCGTGTTTTTTAATTATTTAACATCAAAAACCAATTTACTAGAAAAAAATCCTGCTCAAAATTTAGAAACTCCAAAACAAGACAAGCGTATTCCAAAATATCTATCTTTGGATGATAGCAAAAAACTTTTAGAAATAGCAATGAGCGATGATGACCGAAATAAAGAAAGAGATTATGCAATAATTACATTGTTTTTAAATTGTGGTATGCGTTTATCTGAACTAGTTGGTATTAATATTAGTGATATTAATTTTAAGGATGAAAAGCTTAATGTTATTGGTAAAGGAAATAAAGAACGTACCATTTATTTAAATAAAGCATGTATAAACGCCATAAACTCATATATGAAAGTACGTCCAAGAGATGCTGTTAAAACTGATTCTCGTGATGCTTTATTTTTAAGTGAACGTAGAGAACGTATTAGTAATAGAACAGTTCAATATATTGTAAAACAAGAACTAAAGAAAGCTGGACTTGATACTAATAAATATTCTGTTCATAAATTACGTCATACTGCTGCAACTTTAATGTATAAATATCGGAAATGTTGATATAAGAGCATTACAAGAATTACTTGGACACGAAAGCATTTCTACTACAGAAATATATACTCATGTTGATAATTCTCAAATTAGAAATGCCGTTGAAAGTAACCCTTTGGCAGACCTATAATCATTTTATAGGTTCTTTTTTTATTTAATAACAAAGATATGAACTTGAAATTTCTTTAATTGGTTATTTATATTGTTGGAATCTTTATTTCTTGTCCTACTGATAAATTAGATGATTTTAACTTATTTACTTTTTTTATATCATTTATTATTTCTCTTATTTCCTTATCTTTATAATAACTATTTTGGTTTTGTTGTTCTTCTGCTATATTCCATAAAGTATCTCCAAACTCTATATATGTTTTGGTAAACGTTATTTCCGAACGAGATAATGTACATCTGGATATAATGCATAGCACTATAAATATAAAAAACAATATTATTATATTAGTAGTTATAAACTTTTTCTTATTTATTATTTTCATAACATGGCTCCTTACCAAACATCTTTTTGTATATCTGCATTATATACGAACAATAGTTCTTTTGTCAATACTTTTCTATTATAAATACAATATATTTTTTGTACATTTATTAACATAATTTCATATTATATATAAGAATTTATATTGAAAGGAGGAATAATTACTTTGAAATTATTAAATAAAAAAGTAGGTTTTACTTTAACAGGTTCCTTTTGTACCTTTAATAAAGCCATAGAACAAATGGAAAATATAAAAAAGCAACAAGCTAAAATTATTCCTATTATGTCATATAATAGTTATAATTTTGATACAAAGTTTGGAAACTCTAAAGATTTTATAGATAAAATTGAAAATATTTGTGAGACAAAAATTATTCATACAATACAAGATGCTGAACCAATTGGTCCAAAACAATTAACTGATATAATGTTAATTGCTCCATGTAGTGGAAATACAATAGCAAAACTTGCAAATGGTATTACAGATTCTCCTGCTTTAATGGCTGCAAAGTCCCACTTAAGAAACTCTAAGCCATTAGTAATTGCAATTTCTACAAATGATGGACTAAGTCGGAAGTGCTGAAAATATCGGAAAAATACTTAACAGAAGAAATTACTATTTTGTACCATTTAGACAAGATAACCCTATTACCAAGCCTCGTTCATTAGTTTTTGATCCAAATTATATTGTAAAAACTTTAGAACATGCATTAGATAATGAACAAATAAGCCCTATATTATTATAAAAGTCAATTTTTCATGTTTTTACACATATATAATAATATCCAATATATAATAAATGAAACTTTTTAAAAGTTCTTACACTAATAAAAAAATATATACATATTAAATTCATTTAATATGTATATATTTTTATTTATATTTAGTATTCAAAAATCTTTTTTACTTTTGGTATTACATAATGGCTTCCACCACGATTTTTAACATCTTCTATCATACTAACAACAAGCATTTGCTTTTGACTATTTTCATCTGCTATAAAAGCATTAAACCATCCAAGTTCAGTACCAGATTTATCTGATGTTGATTTTTTTATTTCTGCTGTACCTGTCTTTCCTGCTAGTTTTACTCCTGAAATTTGTGCACTATGTCCTGTACCTCCTGGATTTTCTATAACTTGTATTAAGTCATCTTTTATAGTATTAGCAGCTTCTTTAGTAAAGGCTCCACTAACCCAATATTCTGGAGATGAATTTTCTTTATATTCTAAATATGGTTTTATCATACTACCATTATTTACAAAAGCTGAATAAATTGCTGCCATATGTATTGGATTTACTAATACTTCTGCTTGGCCATAACCTGTATTGGCTAGTTGTGCTTCTGAAGTTATTTTTCCACCATTTGCGTACTGTGATTCTGTTGTTGTTAAACCACAAGGAATTTCTGTATTAAATCCTATTTTTTTAAATTGTTCTATTAATGTAGATGTTCCAATTTTTAATGCTGCTTTTGCAAAATATATATTATCTGAATATATAAGTGCATTTTTTAAGTTTGCAACACCTCCATATGTTGCAAGAGTTGTAACTCTGAAGTTTCCCCAACTAGAATCTTTTTGCCAACTTGTTCCACTCTTTCCAAAATTATCATCAGCTGCAAATTTATTTGTTGTTAATCCTATTGCACCAATTACTGGTTTAAATGAAGAACCTGGTGCCCAAGTAGCTTGATATCTGCAGTAAAATGGTTTATTTGCATCATTAGTTAAAGTATTCCACTTCTCTTGTGAAATTCCATTTATAAAATCATTTGAATTATATGATGGTGTACTTACTAAAGCAAGTATCTCTCCTGTTTTAGGATTAATTACACAAGTAGCACTTTTTTCTGAAGAATAATCTTCATATATTTTTGTTTGTAAATTTGAATCTATTGTTAATTTTATATTCTCTCCGTCTTTACATTCTCGTTTTACTATTGTTCTTTTTTTATTACCATTACTATTAGCAATATATATTTCAGCACCAGCTGTTCCTTTTAATCTATCTTCATAATATTTTTCTAGTCCACTTTTTCCTATTACACTATTACTTGTATATCCTTTATCTTTATTTTTTTCTAAATCTTCAGCACTAATAGTTTGTATATATCCTATTAAATGTGCTAACTTTTCACCTAGAGGATATTCTCTTTTATCTGCATCTTTTATCATTACACCTTTAATTTGTAAAAGTACATTTTCAGTTTGTTTATCTAAATTAGAAATAGTTTTTAGTGGTACAAAAGTATCATCTTTAACATATGAAGCATTTAATTCAGATTTTATTGTATCTGCAGATATATTTAATACTTGTGCAACTTTAGAAATTACTTCTTCTTTATTTTCTATCTTTCCAGGAACTAATCCGAACAGATGATGCTGAACCTTTTCCTGCTAAAACAACACCATTTCTATCTAATATTTGACCTCTTTTTGCTTCTATTGTATTTACTCTAATTTTGTCATCTTGTTCCAATTCTGGATAAATAACCTTAGAAGACCAATTTAAATAATATTTTTTATTTTCATCTTTCAAAAAATCTACAGTGTTGCTAAAGTTGATTTTTCCTGCTAATGTATTCATGTATGTTGTGTATGTAATTTGTGTCTTGTCATTATTTATTTTATTAACTTTCGTTACAGAAATTTTGATATCACTTGCTTCTATTCCTTCATAAATATTTTTATTTCTAGAAATAAAATCTTCTTTTGATATTAATTTTTTACATTCGTTTGTTAAATACTCATACATTTTTTCATAATTTTTGTTTGATAAAGCTTCAACATATTTTAATAAAACTTCATTTGGATCATTTTTACTAAAAGTTTTATTTTGGTATAGAAAAAATCCTCCTATAATCAATCCCATAATTAAAATTACAACCAAAATTATAATTATTGTCTTTTGCAAAGTATTCACTCCTACTCCTCCCCTTTATAACATATATACAATAATATATACTTAATAATGATTTTTGTAAATAATTATATCGACTATTTTTTATAAATTTTAACATTTTTTTACTTTTTTAGTATCAAACTATTTTTTCTTTTATTTAGTTTTACAATTATTATAAAAAAGTGATGCATATCTTAATATATGCATCACTTTTATTATATTCTAATTACTCTAAAATAGTAGTTATATCTTCTACTCCCAGTAAATTTGTTACTTTTCCTTCTGAACTTACAAAATCTTTAGTAAGTCCATTCTTTTTTATTACAATAAACCCTTTAGAGGTTTTTGTTTTTAGTGCATAATAATCATCCAAATCGCCTAATTGTTTTTCAACTTCTTTTTTATTTTTAATATTATCTGTCCAATCTTCTGCTATAGATACTGCTTGTCTTTTATTTTTTGGAAAACTTCCAATAGTTATTAGCAGTGCTTGATCTACACTTATGTTAAGATCTCCTTGAACTTCAAATTCAGCAACATTTAATATTCCTGTTGATTTTTCTAGTTTTGTTACATCTCCACTAACATCTACAAACCATTTTTCTTTATTGTTTTTATTTACTAAAATAGTTCCTAGAAAATATGTGTTTCTGTAACTTCCTGTTATTTTAAAACAATTATCTAATTTTTCTCCTATTGCATTTTCTACTTCTGTCTTTTTAGATTGATCTAAAGAGTCTATCATACTAGAATCACTACTTAAATTTAATTTGTCTGAATCTGAAAAATCATTTTTTATTAAAAGAATAGCTTTTTCTTCTGTTAATTCTTCATTATTTATATCTGGTTTTGATGCACTAGTTGACACTATTTCGTAATTATCTTGCACTTTTTCTATAACAAAATACATAGATTTATTTTTTATAGTATCTCCTTGTTTTTCACCATTGTCATTTATCCAAATAGTATTATCTATAGATGCTGGAACTACATCAAATGTTGATAATATTATAAATTTGTCGTCTTTTTTACTATTTAAACTAATACTATTTATTTTATATGATAATATTTTATTTGTTATTTCCCTGTTAGCTCCCTCATAGTTCTCTAACCATTTCGTAACTAGATTAAATCCTATTTTCTCTTCTTCATTTAATAAATTATCTGCAGATATTTGATTAGTGTATACATTACTATCTTTAAAACCTTTAAAATTAAAGATATTATCTTTAAATATTATAAGAGAAATTATTATTATTATCACTATTAAAACAACTAAAATAAGTCCAACTAGTGGGATTTCGACTCTTTTAGAAAAGATAGTTTCTGATTGTTTATTATTATCACTATTGTCACTATTATCATTTTTTTTATCTTTATTTTTTCTTTTAGTTTTTTCCTTTTTATTTTTCTTTTTTTCTAACTTTTCTTCTGTATTAGTATTTGTTTCTATACTTTCAATAGTAGTTTCGTTATCTTCTTTTGTTTCGTCTTGTATACTATTATCATCAAGCAATTCGTCGCTGTCTTCTATATCTTGATCTAATATTTCATTTTCCTCAATATTATCTATATCATTGTTTATATCATCAGTTTCTAAGTCATTATTTAAATTTTCATTTTGGTTTTTAAGTATATCTTCTTTTTCATTCATTTCTTCTTCTGTCTTTTTCTTTTTCATAGTTTCCTCCTCAGTTTAATACTTCGATAATATTATAACATAATGTCTAAAAAAAAATGTAACAATTATATTACATTTATATTACAAAGTTAAACAAAAAAAGACAAAAGCAATTTTACTTTTCTACTTTTGTCTTTTTGTTTAATTTTTAATTACTCGCCTATTGTTCCATCAAATCCTGTACATGTTTGAAAGAATATTTTTGAATTTTCTTTTTCTTCATGTAATATTATTTCTTGCCCATGATTTAAAGTTAAATAATAATCTGTTCCATATTCGTTAGATATTTTATATCCATCCTTTATTATTGCTTTTGTAAAACTTAAATCGCTAACCATAAAAGCATATAAATCTATATCTTTTTTATAATTATTACTGAATTCTTTTTTTATTTCTTCTTTAGAATATGTATAATCTAATTTATCTTTCAAAAAGTTTATTAAATCGTCTTCTTTAATAACATATGTATCTATTTGAGCTTCTCCTCCTAGTTCTTTCCAAATCACTTTGTTTTGCTCATTTGTAGCTATAGAACTATAAGAAGATTTTACAATAGCATATTTTAAAACATTTTCAGGTTTATTTATGTTAGAATTAGCATGTTTAAACAAATCATCTGGACCATCATAATTAAATAATATAAATGGATTATTCTCAGTTTGATTTAAAAAATTTGTTAATTTAGTTTGTTCTGCTGATGTTAAACTTTGTTTACTTTCTTTATATGATTCTATGTTGATTAATTCAGTATTTGATTCTGGACCAGCCAAAGAATATATTTTTGCTGCAACATTTATGTTTTTATTTTTATCTAAGTAAATATTTTGATTATCTGCATTACAATTACTTGAAGATATTGTTTTATCAAAATTTTCTTGATAAAACTTTTTATCTTTATTACTTTGTGTTGATATCCATTTTTCTACAGTTCCATATTTTGATAAAAAGATGTTTTTGCAAGCATTTATTAATTTTTCTTCAAAATCTTTTTTAGTCATATTTTTAACTTTTAAAATGTCTTCATTACTTAATTGCTTTCCAGTTTTAATATCTATATTATATGTAATATAATCTTTTAACTCTTCATCATATACTACTCCAATTAAAATAGATAAAATATTATTATTGGTATAATAATTATAATATACTTTAAACAATGCTGTATAATCTGAAGTATTAATATCATTAATAGCTTTTTTCGCTTTAGTTGTAACTTTACTTTCTATTTCAGAATTTATTTTGGCTACATCTTCAGAATTAATATTTATTTTAGGTACTTTATATGAAATTGTTATGTTTTCTTCGATTTTTCCTGTATATGTGAAAGCATCTGTTACTAAATCTTTTGATGTATTTTCTTCTTTTTTATTTATTAAATTAACAACAGCTGATTCATCTGTTATTCCTAGTTGCTTCATTTTTTCTTTATAAACACTTTCTCCAAATTTATCTTTTAGATCTTTTTCTATATTATATAACCCATTATATATTTCATCAGAAATTTCATCATTCATTTTTTTGTATGTTGTATAATCATTGTTTAATTCTTGTGTTCCTAACTCTGATAGTTTAAAGAAAAATACTGGCAAAACCTCTAATTTATTACCATTCGTTCTATAAAATGATAATTCTATTTCTACATACTCTGAATTTTGTGAAGTCGTTTTTCTAATTAATATATCTGAAAACTCTCCTTCGATTGTCTGTTTAGCATATTTTGTTCCTTCTGCAATATCATATTTTACATTATATTTTGTTCCATCATATTTTACAGATAATTTTGATGCATCTTTGTTAACAGCTGCCCTTTCACTTTCTGGTTCTAAAAAAGTTTCAATCTCAATTTCATCTTCTTCCGCTTCTTTGGTATATGTATTTCTAAGAAATTGATTTAATTTTTCAAAGTTTTCAATTTGATTTTCTTTTATTGTAACTTTCTTATCAAAAGCTTTGTTATTTGCCACTATATTACTATTTTCTATATTTTTAGTAAATATTGCATTATTACCTAATAGTCCATTTCCAATAAAAACTCCTATGCCTATTACTACTACAGCTGAAACTGCAATAGCAGATATTTTTAGTGCTTTTTTGTTTTTTATTTTTTTCTTATTATTGCTTTTGTCACTTTCATTTTTCATTTCCGCTTCTTGTTTTTTTACTTTTTCAAAATCCTCCATAATTATCCCCCATAAATTTTTTGGAACTTCTATTTGCTCCATATATTCATTTACTTTCTTTTTAACCTTTTTTTCAATTTCTTCATAGTTATTACTCATAATTAGTCACCCCCTCTTGTGCATCAATTATTGCCTTAAGTTTGTCTAATCCTTTGTAATACCATGTTTTAATTGTTCCTGTTGGTTTGTCTAATATAATAGAAATTTCGTCAAATGTAAAATTTAAATAACATTTTAAAATAATAATAGATTTTATATTAGTTTCTAATTTATTTAACGCTTTTTCAAAATCTAATCTCTCATCTATATTGTCTATAGATTTTTCTTTTTCATATCCTTCAATATAAATTACTTTTGAATTTTTCTTTAAATAGTTTTTAGATTCATTTATAGCAATTCGTATAATCCATGTTTTAAAATATTCTGATTGTTTTAATGTATGTAGATTCGTATATGACTTATATATAACCTCATCTAAAATATCAATTGCATTTTCTTTATTATTAACTATAGTATAGATAATTTTATATACTGGCTCTCTAACCAAATTAATAATCTCCACAAATGAATCTTTATTTCCATTTTTAAATTGTTCAATTAGAATTTTTATTTGTTCATTTATTTCCATTTCCTCCTCCTCTTATTTTTTATACTTATTAGACAATTTAGCCAATTAAAAAGTTTTAATTTTAATATATTTTACCATAATTAATAAAAAAGACTGTAACATTTCTGTTACAATCTAATTACATTTTTTTTATTAAGTTATTTATTTTACTAAATTTAAAGTATCTCTTGCTATTACTAATTCTTCGTTTGTAGGAATTACATATACTTTTACATTAGAGTCATTAGTAGATATTTCTGCCTCTTCGCTTCTTACTTCATTTTTCTCTTCGTCTAAATTAACACCCATAAATTTCAAATGATTACATATACCCATTCTTCTATATTTTTGGTTTTCACCAACACCTGCTGTAAATACTATAACGTCTACGCCTCCCATAGAAACAGCATATTTTGCTATATATTGAGCAATGTTTAAATCATAAGCTTTTAATGCAAGCTCAGCTCTTTTGTTTCCTTCTTTTGCTGCTGCTTCTATATCTCTTATATCTGGTGATATTCCAGATATTCCAAAAGCACCAGATTCTTTGTTTAATATTCTATCCATTTCATCAGATGATAAGTTTTCTTTTTTCATTAAAAATGTTACTATAGAAGGATCTAAATCTCCGCTTCTAGCACACATCATAATACCACCTAATGGTGTTAATCCCATACTCGTATCTACAGATTTTCCTCCTTGTACTGCACATAAACTTGCACCTTGTCCTATATGGCAAACAATTATTTTTAAATCTTCTAATTTTTTGCCCATTACTTCTGCAACTCTTTTTGATACATAAGAATGACTTGTTCCATGGAAACCATATTTACGAACTTTAAATTTATCATAATATCTATATGGTATAGGATATAAATATCTTTCTTCTGGAATTGTTTGATGGAATGCTGTATCAAATACTGTAACCATTTTTTTGCCTGGCATTAATTTTCTACATGCCTCTATTCCCATTAAAGCTCCTGGATTATGTACTGGTGCTAATGCTGCACATTCTCTTATTCCTTCTATTACCTCATCTGTAACTAAAACAGATTCTTTAAACTTTTCTCCACCATGTACTATTCTATGTCCAATTCCATCTATTTCATCTAAACTGCTAATAACTCCATATTCTTTATTTGTTAATTGATCTATAACAATACTTATTGCTTCATTATGTGTAGGTACTGCTTGATTTATAACATATTTTTCTCCATTAACTTTATGTGTTAAGAAAGAATTGTCTTGACCTATTCTTTCATAATAACCTTTTGCCATTACAGATTCATCTTCCATATTCATTAATTGATATTTAAGTGATGAGCTTCCACAATTTAATACTAAAATTTTCATATACTAATAACATCCTTTCTATTTTTGTTTTTGTTGTAAAACATTTGTTTTTTCTTTTTACTTTTTATTATTATATTCGCATTATATATTTAAAGTCAACATTAATAGTTATTTTTTATAAGAGCCAATGTATCTCTAGCAATTAATAATTCTTCATTAGTTGGTACTACATAAACATCTATTTTTGAATTTTCACTTGATATTTTTACTTCTTGATTTCTAATTTTGTTCTTTTCTAAATCTAAGTTAACCCCTAAAAATTTTAAATAAGAACATATTTTCGTTCTTGATTCTGGTCCTTTTTCACCAACACCTGCTGTAAATGTTAATATATCAAAACCATCCATAGAGACAGCATATTTAGCTATACAACCGAGCTACTTGATATGCAAAATTTTCTAATGCCATAATAGCTTTATGGTTTCCTTCTGCATATTCGGCTTCTATATCTCTAAAATCTACAGATACTTCAGATATTCCATATACACCAGATTTTTTGTTTAATATTTCATTCATTTCTTCTGGAGTATGATTTCTTAATTTAGCTATATATGTAACTACAGATGGATCTAAATCTCCGCTTCTAGTTCCCATAGGAATTCCCCCTAATGGAGTAAATCCCATACTCGTATCTACAGATTTACCATTTTTTATTGCACAAACACTTGCACCTTGTCCTAAATGACAATTTATTATTTTTAATTCTTCTATAGGTTTATTTACAATTTGAGCTACTCTATTTGCTACATACTCATGTGATACTCCATGAAATCCATATTTACGTATTTTATATTTTTGGTAATATTTATATGGTATAGGATATATATATGTTTCTTCTGGAATTGTTTGATGGAATGCTGTATCAAATACTGCCACATTTACTTTTCCAGGCATTACATTTATGCATGCTTCTATACCTAATATAGCTGCTGGATTATGTAATGGTGCAAGTTCTATACAATCTTCTATTTCTTTTATTACTTCATCATTTATTATTACTGGTTTTGTAAATTTTTCTCCACCATGTACTATTCTATGTCCAATTCCATCTATTTCATCTACAGATTTTATAACACCATATTGTTTACTTAAAAGTCTATCTAATACAAACTTTATAGCTTTTTCGTGATTAGAAGCGGGTTTTTCAAAATTATGTTTTTCTCCATTAACTTTATGTGTTAAAAAAGAATTGTATTGCCCTATTCTTTCGTAATTTCCTTTTGCTAAAACTTCTTCTGTCTCCATATCTATTAACTGATATTTAAGTGAAGAACTTCCACTATTTAGTACTAGTATTTTCATAGTTATTTTTCCTCCATTTCGATTCCTGCTTTCTTAGTTTCTTCTATTACCATATTATTTCTTTTTCTCCAATTTTCCATAGATTTTTCTTTAGAATCTTCATCAATATTGCTTTTTAAGCTATGTGTATGTACTTCTAAAAACTCTGCTAATTCTCCGCGAAGCCTCTTTTTCATAATTTTCACATAAATTTGGATTAGTTGATAAAGATTCTAAATATGTTTGAAGCGGTAATTTATTTCTCATTTCATTCATTTTAGATAAGTATTCTTTTTTGTCTTTTCTATCAATTATAAGTATTTTTTCCTTTGGTGCAAGTAACATATTTATAAGGTTTCTACTTGTTCTTCCATTTGAATCTCTAAACGGATGGATAGATATATATCTAAAATGTAGCATTCCAACTTTCTTTATATATTCTTCTTCAGACATATTTGGTTCTTCTTTAATTAAGTTTACTATACTTTCACTAAGATGTTCCATAGCTTTTTTTATATTATCACCTTTTTTATGTAATAGTACATCTTTTTTTCCAAACCCAACATTAACCGTTCTATAACCGTTTTCGTCAACTTCATATGATCTATCATTTAACTTTGTTTCATTATATAGATAATACCCTTTTTGTAATATTTCTTCTACCTGTCTTGGGTTTTTATCTTTTAAGTTTACAGAGTTCATATATAATTCTGCAGAAACTCCTGATAGTATTGTAGCTAATTTGGTTAAATCTCCATTACATTTGTAAAAATTATTTCTAGAAGATGTATTTATCATATTTAGTGCATTTTCTATTTCAGCTTTACTATTCTTAAATATATTATATTTAGAGTAAACTTGTAATGCTTTCGACTGAATCAAAGTTTTTTGTAATTCTTTATCATCTAATTTTAGAATGTTATTTAAATAATAGTCTGAAACTACTTTGCTATTCATTCCGTTTGGAAGACCATGAGAAATTATTTTTTCTAATTTTTCTCTTAGTTCTTTTGGAACTTGCAAACCTTCAGAAGACTCATTAATTTTTTTTTGATTTTTTCTTAGATATTTATAATATGGTTTTAATACTTTTTTGTTTATTTGATTTTGAGTCTTATTATTATCTATTACATTTTTACCTATAAAAACTAACTCTGGAAAATCGTATTCAAAATTTACTGTTCCATCATTTGAAACCATTCTATTTATATTTAATTCTAATCCATCTACTTGTTTTTGTTGTAAAATTTGAGATATTTGAGAACTTGTTAGTTTTGGATTAGAACTAAATAACTCTTTTATAACTTTTTTTAAATCATCTTGCAGTATAGGATTTTCTCCGTGCAGCAAACAATTTTGTTTCCCATTCTGGTCCATCTCCTAATATATAGCTTGTTTTTAATTCATTAACGATTAATTCTATTAAATTGTTAACACTAGTATTATTTTCTAACTCTAACTTAGAAAATCCGCTTCGATGACAACCTATCTATTATCATTTGTCCAGTATTCATACTTTCTCCTATAAATTATATTATTCTTGTCCTTGAACAGCTGTTATTGCAATAACTCCTGCAATATCTTGACTTGAACAGCCTCTTGATAAATCATTTACTGGTTTTGCTATACCTTGACATAAAGGTCCATATGCTTCAGCTTTAGCAAGTCTTTGTACTAGTTTATATCCAATATTTCCTGCATCTAAATCTGGAAATATTAAGGTATTTGCTTGTCCTTTTACAGGACTACCAGGAGCCTTTCTTGCAGCTATTTCTGGTACTATTGCACTATCTAATTGTAATTCACCATCACAGATTAAGTCTGGTTTTTTTTCTTTTAGAATTTTAGTTGCTTCTACCACTTTTTCTGTAAGTGGTGATGTAGCACTTCCATAAGTTGAATATGAAAGCATTGCTACTTTTGGTTCTTTTCCAACTAATTTTCTAAAACTTTGACTAGAAGATATGGCAATTTCAGATAAACTTTCTGCATCTGGGTATTCATTTAAACCACTATCTGAAAATATAAATGTTCCATTTTCACCGTATTGGCAATCAGGTACTACCATTAGAAAAAATGCTGAAACAAGTTTTGTTCCTGGTGCAGTTTTTAATATTTGAAGTGCTGGTCTTAATGTGTCTGCTGTTGAATGTACAGCTCCAGATACTAAACCATCTGCTAATCCTTGTTTTACCATCATCATTCCAAAATATGTTTCATCTTTAATTATTTCTTTTGCTTTTTCTATAGTCATTCCTTTATTTTTTCTTAATTCATAAAAACTATTTACAAATTCATCATAATTAGGACTGTTTAAAGGATTTATTATTTTTGCTTTTGATATATCAAAATTATGTTCGTTTGCTGTTTTTGTTATCTCTTCTTCATTTCCAAGTAGTATAATATTTGCATATCCTTCTTCTAATGCTATTTTTGCTCCTTCTATTGTTCTTATATCATTTCCTTCCGGAAGAACAATTGTTTTTATATCTTGTTTTGCTCTTTGTTTAATTGTTTCTATAAAAGACATATTAATTTCTCCTTTCACTTTTATGTCTTTATTATTATATAGTGAAAATATTAAAAGCACAAGATTTTTTTGTTTTTATTAGTATTGTTGTTATATAACATACATTTATTTTGCATATTTTAACTTTTTATAATAAGTTTGCAAACATTGACCACATGCTATAATTTGTGATAATATATTACAAATTAACTAATTAATTTAAAGGGGTAATTTAATATGGATAGAATTGATAAAACAAACTATTATTTAGATATAGCAGAAACTATTTTAGAAAGAGGAACATGTCTTAGAAAAAACTATGGTTGTATTATAGTAAAAAACGATGAAATTATATCTACTGGATATTCTGGTGCTCCTAGAAATAGAAAAAATTGCCTAGATTTAGGATATTGTGTAAAAAAGAAATTTTATCCAGATTTAAGGCATGGTGGTTATGATGCTTGCAGGAGTGTTCATGCAGAACAAAACGCTATGCTTAGTGCTGCTCGCAAAGATATGATTGGTGGTTATATGTACCTAGTAGGTATTAGAAAAGATACAGGTAATTATGAAGAAGGAGCTAATCCTTGTCAAATGTGTAGAAAACTAATTATTAATTCTGGTATTGAAAGAGTATATGTTAGAATAGATAAAACTCATTATGAAGAAATTTTAGTTGATTCCTGGATAGAAAATGATGATTTATTAACTGGTAAAATAACTTATTAAAATATGCTTATTAGATTTTTAGAAAGTGTAGATAATTATTAAATCTACACTTTCTATTTTATAATTATTCCAATTAATCTAGATAATTCTAACGCCTGATATTCACTTACTATCGCTCCTTTTAAATCTTCTATTCTTACTGTTATTCCGTTTATATTATTATCTCTAAAGTCAATTTTGTTTAAATTTGTTTTAAAAAGATTAGATAATACAAGTTTACAGTTTTCAAATGCTGTTTCTTTAAGATTACATTCTTGCATACTACTAGATTCTAAATTAGTACTATTAAATTTTACTTTTTTCATTGTAGCTTCAGATAAGTTAATATAACTAAAATTACAATTTTCTATTAATACGTTATATAATGTAACATTTGAAAAATTAGATCCTATAAATTTGCAATTTATAAATTTTACTCTTGCTAAATAAGATTCACTAAAATCTGTATTTGAGAAGTCACAATCTTCAAATATCACGTCTGTTAAAGTACTTTTTATAAATTCTGAATTTAATATTTGACAATTTTTAAATTTACATTTATTAAATTCTATTTTGTATGTATTTATGTTTTGTTCTATACAACAATTAAATTCTAGATTTTCTATATCTTTATCTTCATTATTCTCTATTGCGTTTTCTATACTTCTATTTACTTCTAATTTATTAATTACTGGTTTTAATATTTCCATATTTATATTACCTTTCTTAATTTACATTGTCTTATATATAATCTATCATGCTACTTTTTTACTTTAATAATTTTATTTATATTTTCTATTTTAGCATAAATGTTTTTTTATTAAAATATATTCAAACCAAATTTTATTCACATTTGATTTTAATCTACTTTTTATATATAATAATATAAATTAAAGTTGGAGGTTATGAAATTGAAATTAAGTTGTGTTTTACGGCAAATTCACTTCTTTTTTTAACGTTAAGGAGGTTTTAAAAGTAAATTTTGAAATTTCAGATCGTTTATTGTTAAAATTAAAAAGAAATAATAAAATTTTTTTAAATGGCAATATTTGTCGTATAGATGAAAGAGTTAATGTTGGTGATGAAGTTTCTGTTTTGATAGATTTTGAAGAGGATAATAGTAATATAGTTCCTACTAAAATGAATTTAGATATTATTTATGAAGATGATGCTTATATTGTTATAAATAAACCAAGTGGAATTCCTGTACACCCTTCTATGTTACATTATGAAAATAGTTTATCAAATGGTTTAAAATATTATTTTGATTCTATCTTTTTAAAAAAGAAGATTAGACCTGTTAATAGATTAGATAAAGATACTTCTGGAATCGTTATTTTTGCTAAAAATGAGTATGTTCAAGAAGCTCTAATAAAGCAAATGAAAAGTAAAACTTTTAAAAAAGAATATTTCGCTATTTGTGATGGTTCTTTTAGTAGTGATTTATATTCTGGAACTATAAATGCACCTATTGCTAGAAAAGAAAATAGTATTATTGAAAGATGTATTGACTTCAAGAAGCGGAAATACAGCAATTACACACTATAAAGTTTTAAAAAGTAATTTAAAATATTCTTTAGTTAATTGTTTGTTAGAAACTGGAAGAACTCATCAAATTCGTGTTCATTTAGCATATATTGGCCATCCTATTGTTTCTGACACATTATACGGAACCAAATCTGATGACATTAATAGACAAGCTTTGCATGCGTATAAAGTTTCTTTTATTCATCCTATTACAAAAAAGAATGTAACATATATATCAAATTTACCAAATGATATGCAAAATATAATAAATAATATGTAACTAAATTATATATTTTCTAAAAAATTAATTATATAATAATTTTCATATTTTTAATATATCTTAAGTAATTTTTTACATTTAACTATTAATTATTTAATATTGTGTATAAACATTTGTTTTTATACTTATAATATAAAAAAGATAGACTATTTTGTTATATCTTATAACTATTTTTTAATCTATCTTTTTATATTATCTTTTTCTTGTTTTTTACTTTTTCCTAGATCTTTATATATTCTATTTGCAGTATTTTTTATATCACATCCGTTTACAGGCTCTCCATATGGATTATCTGTTCCGTAACAATATTTTCCTATTTTTTCTATAGTTGGTCTCCATATATCTAAATTCACTGTATCTTCATAAATAAATTCATTTAATTCATAATTTCTTTCTTCATCTTGCTTTAGTAATTCTTTATTTACTATATATCTATTTATATAGATTTCTCTGTTTTCTTCAGGTATAGCTAATATTAGTAAATATTCAAGTTTTTCTTTTTCACTAGTATTACTATCTTTTATTTTATTAAATATTTGGATTTTTCTTTCTTCTTCTTTACTTAATATATCTTTAGATTGAATTATAGATAATTCATTTGCAACTTTTATAATTCCTCCAAATAAATTTATATTTTCTATCCAAACATCTGGATTAATAGTACCATTTGGCATTCTGAACTCTATTGTATTAATATCCATTTTAGAGCCATCATCTACATTGCTAAAATTTATTCCAAAATTTCTGGTTTCTTGAAGTACTTTTATTTTATTAATAAATTCTTTATCATTTAAATACTTTAATGTTTCTATTTCTTCTTCATTCATTTCTTGACATCTATCAAAAAACATCTTAGATAAAGGTTTAGCATATCCACAATCTAATACAGTTTCTTCTCTTGGTTTTGTTCCCTTTTCATTACTAATAATATAAAGTAATTTTTCTGTGCTAAAATACAACTCTAATAGATTAATATATGCATTTCTATCTTTCATAAAAGCTGCATCAAAATGTATATGTCCTCCATCTAATCTAGAAACTTTTTGTTTATTTGCTTTTAAAAAATTACAAGTTCTATATATATCATTTACACCTTCATTATTATTTGAAAGTATTGGTGAAGAAAATTCATTTCCACTTCCATCGTTAACAACTGTCCAATTATTTAATTTTTCTATTTTTAAATCTAATATATTTTTCAAAAATTCTTTAACATCTTTATTTCCGTGATTCTATTTCAATCCCAAATTTTAAATTTGGAGGAATTGAAAGTCTTTGCTTATTTTCAGGATTAGTTTCAAAATAGTTTGCATTTCCAGTTGCAAATTGTAAAACGTTTTTTTCATAATCTTTTAGTTCTTCTTTTTCTGTTTTTAAATATTCTTCTATATTTTCAGGATTGTCCATTTTTAAAATTACTGATAATCTACCAATTCTATTTAATCCTAAATTTTCATTAAATAAAACATCTTTAATTTCTTCAAAACTTGAATCTTTATAAATATTACATATTAAATTTATTTTTTCATAATCTGAAATTGTTTTTATATGACCTCTTTTTATACATTCAGTTATATATTTTTTATCATTTATTTTTTTTAATAACTTAAGCCTATTTATACTTTTTATCTCTTTATTTTCTATACATTGTTTTACATAATCTGTATCATTTAGATGTTCTAATAAAAAAGTTCTGTTAATCCCAGATATTTTGCTATTTTCTATACATTGTTTTATATAATTTTTATCGCCTAAAGCTTTTATTATATATGTTTTATCAATTTTGTATTTTTTATTACTCTCTATAACATTTTTTATAAACTCCATGTCACATGTTGCTAAAACTAAATTTGTACATTTAGCTATGTCATCTATGGTACTACTTATTACCTCCATTCCAGACTTTATTATGTCGGAGTTTTTTATTAACATTTTTACTTTTTCATCTATATTTAGTAAATTGCTATTACAAATCAAATCAGCTTTTACAGATGCTGTAAGATTTAAGTTTTCTATTAAAAGTTTTACATATTCAATTTTTTTAGGATCATTTATACTAACAATTTTTTTATGAATTTTCATTTGTATATAATTATTATCTTTAAATATATAAGATACTCCACTTTCCTTATTTTTGCTTAAACTTAAAAGTAAATTTAACTTTTCTATATCTCCTTCTTGTATTGCTGTATTTATTATACTTAAAAGTTTTATTTTAAGTATGTAATATATGGATTTTCCAGTTTCTTTTTCTAAATCTACTATTTCACTATTGTACATTTGAAATTTATTTTCTAGTTCTTCTATATTTTGACATTGTAGTACTATTTCTAAAAGATCCAATTCCTTCATATTTTCTCCTTCTATATATTTATATATACCTATTATAAATAATATTTTTTATAAAGTAAATGAAATGTTTTTATTATTTATCTTAAAAAATTATGTTTTTTAACAACTTGTATATACTAAAGTTTTAATACTAATTCAAATTTTAAAATACACTTTTTTATATTTATTTTTTCATTTTTATATCTACAATTTGTATTTTCTTCTATAACAATATACATGTGTCCCAAGATGAATTTTTATTAATTTAGAAAATAAACAAAAAAGATAGGCTTAAAACCTATCCTTTTTTGATGATTATAAGTAAATCTATAAGCCGGGTTCTGTCGTGAATAGTCATTTATCTAGTACATATATTACTATATGTCTCAAGCCACCAAATTAAGAAGATGACGAGCAGTCTTAGCCTTCTTTTCTCGGTGTTGCTCCAGATGGGGTTTACATATGCCCAGTATGTCACCATACTGGCGGTAAGCTCTTACCTCACCTTTTCACCCTTACCAAATACTATTTGGCGGTTATTTTCTGTTGCACTTTCCTTAAGGTTTCCCTTACTGGACGTTATCCAGCATCATTGCTCTAGTGGAGCCCGGACTTTCCTCGTACGCTGCCTTTCGACCTTGCTATACGCGACTATTCAATTTACTCTAATGACTATTTTAAAACATTCATCTATTTTTGTCAAGGAGTCTTCAGTTTTATGTTGCCTACCTTTTCTTTTTATGGAATTCTTTTCCTTGGACATTGGCACTAAACTTAACATAACTGAAAAATAATTTTCATGCGCGTCAACTCATTATGGTTACTTCTTTTATATGTTATACTCTACTCTTATACATTTTTTTATACTATATATCAAAAAATGTATGTACTCACACACATAGTTATTTATTATATTAATCTGCTTTACTATAAAAAAACGTAAGTATACTATAAAGTTTACTTACGTTTTTTACTTACAACATATTTAATTCTTGAATTGCATTTTTGTATTTTAGAAAAAACATTGTTTTATCTTTCTTTTCTACTCCATTTTCTAAATCTCTTAAAAATAAATATGCTCTATCTATATTCACTTTTTTACTTTCTACATTATCATTTATCATTTCAAATTCTTTTCTAGATTTTCCTATTTCCTCTTTTATATATTCCCAATTATCTGTATCTGTCATACTATATGCATTTAATAAGTATGACTTTGTTTGTAATACTCTCTTTCCCATTTCGTCTTGTGCACATACATCCATATATTTAGGTAAAAAAGTATATAATTTTGCAAGGCTTTCTAATGATTTTTGTTTATCTTCAGATTTAACAGCTTCTGATAATTTATCTAATTCATTACTAAATTCTAATATATCACTATTATTAGTTCCTATACTTTTTAAATCTATTGTTGTAGTTGCCCATATTGTATATAAATTTTCTACATTACTTTTTATTTCGTCCCAATTGATATTTTCTTTAGAATTTAATGACAAAATATTATTCTCACTTAATTTAAAAGTTTTATTTTTTTCTTCATTATTTGATTTATCTTCTACTCCAGATTCATTATCTCCAGAATCTTTCTGATTATCTGTTGATAATTCTTCTCCCTCTCCATCTTCAGATGATGAGCCACTACTGTTTTTATTCTCACTTTTAATTTCTTCCGAAACTACTTTATAATTAGTAAATGATATATTATTAAATAAATTCATAAGTGATATAAATTTTGTATCTAAATATTCTATTTCTTCCATTACTTTTTCTTTTTTTAGGTCTTCTTCATCTTGTTTCTTTCCGCAACCAGTTAATCCAAAAAGAATACTTATAATTATAAGAGTAGTAATTATTTTTTTAAAAAAATTTAATTTTGTCATTACTAATTTATCACCTCAAAGAATATTATTCCAAAAAAATTACCTTTTATTCTCTGTATAGATATATAAATAAAATATATACTATATATTAATACTAAAAAGGAGATTTAATATGAATTCTATAGTTAGATTATATAGTAATAAAAAAGGAGAAATTTCACGTTTTTTAAATGATTTTCTTGGTCAAAATTTGCAATTAGATAATGATTTAGAATGGGAAAAAAATTTTGAAAACCCAATAGAAATTGTTGATATTATAGGTGCTTTTATTGAAAATAATGATTTATATAAAATTAACATGTGGATTAGTATTGATAAAGATTGTTTTATCAATGTTACAGATGATAATGCTGACGAACTTATTCGTTATTTATATGAAAGATTTCCTTATTAAAAAAATAGAATATAGATTTTTAAATACATATAAATCCATATTCTATTTTAAATTTATTTTTTCTTTTTTTATTAATTTTCTAATAATATAGTTACAGGTCCATCATTTATAAGCTCTATCTGCATATCTGCTCCAAATTCTCCTGTTTGTACATTTAGATTTTCTTTTCTACATTCATTTATAAAATATTCATACAATGGTTTTGCATGTTCAGGTTTTGCAGCTTCAATAAAAGATGGCCTATTTCCTTTTTTACAATTTGCATATAATGTAAATTGAGAAACTATTAAAAGTTCTCCTTCTATATCTTTAATTGATAGATTCATTTTATCATCATTATCTGAAAAAACTCTCAAATTTAATAATTTTTTTACTAAATAGTCTGCATTTTCTTTTGTGTCTTCATTACTAACACCTAACAAAACCACAAAACCTTGATTAATTTTTCCTACTATATTATTTTCTATAGATACATTTGCATTTTTTACTCTTTGAACTACTAACTTCATAAATTTCCTCTTTTAATTATTTATCTTCTTCATTTTCTTTTTTAACATTTGATACATTTTCACTATTTTCTTCTTTATTTTCTAATACCTCTTTTTGTTCTTCTCCGCAATTAGGACAAAATTTATATTCGAGCTCCATTTCATAACTGCATTTTTTACATTGTTTTAAATCTTTTAGTTTCAAAATTTCTTTTCTTGTAAGTTCTATTTCATCTGCATATGCATCAATTTCTTTACATATATCTTCTATTTTTGAAACTATATCTATTTTTTCTGCTCTTACATGATTTTCATATAACTTTTTTCCTATTTCATTATATAAATCTTCTACTTTTTGCTTATCTTCATTCATTAAAGCTTTTAGTTTTGCAATTTTTGCAATTTTAGTTGTTTTTTCTTGTGTATACTTATATGTTTGACTTGAAATTTGACCTAATTTATCTAAAAAGTTCATTATAGGATTCCTCCTTTTTATAGTTATTATGTATTATTATTATAAAATTTTATTTTTTTATTCACATTTTTTTTCACGAGTCATTAACATTTCTACTGCTTTTTGAGGCTTCAAATTATTGTAAAGTACATCATATACAGCATTAACTATTGGCATTTCTACATTGTATTTTTTAGAAAGTTCATATGCTACTTCTATATTATCAATACTCTCTATTGTCATTCCAATTTCTTTTTTAGCTTCTTCTACACTTAAACCTCTTCCAATTAATCTTCCTGCTCTCCTATTTCTACTATGTTCACTTAAGCATGTTACAATTAAATCTCCAAGACCAGATAATCCATAAAAAGTATTAATATCTCCTCCCATAGCTAAACCTAATCTTTTTATTTCTACCAATCCTCTTGTTACTAATGCTGCAAATGTATTATCTCCAAGACCAATTTCAGCTGCTATTCCTGCACAAAAAGCAATAATATTTTTAGACGCTGCTCCTACTTCTACACCTGTAACATCATTTGATGTATAAATTCTCATACATTTATTCATAAATAAATCTTGTATATCTTTTTTTACATCTTCATGTTTTGATGCAATAACAATCGCTGTTGGAATTCCTAGAGCCACTTCTTCTGCATGACTTGGTCCTGATAAAATACCTGTTTTTACATTTGGAATTTCTTCTTCCATAACTTGACTTAATGTTTTTAAAGTTCCTGCTTCAAATCCTTTTGAACACATTATTACAGGTTGATTTTTTATATATTGCTTATATTGTTTTATAATATTTCTTACAAATTTTGATGGTGTTACATGTAATATAACATCTGTATCTTTTAAAGATTCTTCTATATTGGTAAAACATGTAATTCCTTCTGGTAAATTAACTTCTGGTAAAAATTTGCATTTTTTTTCGTTGTTAATTAAATCTGCTTCTTCTTTAGCAAAAGACCATACTTTTACTTTGTTTCCCATTTTAGCTAAATGAATGGCTAAAGCAATTCCCCAGCTTCCACTTCCTATTATTGATATATTTTTCATTTTTATTTCCTCCATATTATCTTATGTTTATTTTTTAAAACTTATTTTATTCTCATTTCCTTCTAATATTCTTTTTAAATTTTTTCTATGATTAAATACAACAAGTAAACCTACTGCTATACCAAAAATAATATAATTTCCTGGTTCTATATAATTTGTTTGAATAAATATAGTTAAAACTGGAAATAATATAGCGGCCATTATAGAACCTAATGATACCATTTTTGTTATAATTATTAATATAAGCGCAAAGGCTAAACAAATTAATCCTATTTGCCAATTTGTTAATAATATTACTCCTAATGCTGTTGCAACTCCTTTTCCTCCTCTAAATTCAAAAAATATTGGAAAAGTATGTCCAAATATTGCAAAAAATCCTGCTATTTGAACTAGTATTGCTTTATTTACATCCTTTACAAAATATCCTATTAGTAATGCAATTAATATTGAAACAATTCCTTTTAATATATCACAAACAAGTGTAATTACTGCTGCTTTTTTTCCTACTGTTCTTAACATATTAGTTGTTCCTGCATTTCCACTACCTTTTTCTCTAACATCAAATCCTGCAAATTTTCTACTGAAAATTACTGAAAAATTAATACTTCCTATTGCATATGCAATAATTGCTATAGCTATATATGCTCCCATAAAACTTTCCCGCCTTTCTTTTATCTAATAGTTTTTTATAAATCTTTTTCCTTTTTTTCTCTTACAATCATCCTTATTGGTGTCCCAGTTAATACAAACTCTTTTCTTAATTGGTTTACTAAATATCTTTCATATGAAAAATGAAATAATTTTTTATCATTAACAAAAACAACAAATGTTGGTGGTTTTGTTGATCCTTGAGTCATATAATATATTTTTAATCTTTTTCCTTTATCTGTTGGTGGTTGCACAATTGCTATTGCTTCATTTAGAACTTGGTTTAAAACTGCTGTAGAAATTCTCATGGCATTTTGATTTGCTACTGTATTTATTAGTTCATATAATTTATTTACTCTTTGACCTGTTTTAGCAGATATGAATATCATAGGTGCATATGATAAATAAGATAATTTTGAATATACTTCTTTTTTATATTTTTCTAAAGTTCCATTTTCTTTTTCATATTCATCCCATTTATTTACAGCTATAATTATTCCTTTTCCGGTTTCATGAGCTTCTCCTGCAATTTTGGCATCTTGCTCTGTTACACCTTCATTTGCATCTATCATTAAAATGCATACATCTGCTCTTTCTACAGCAAGTAGTGAACGCATTACACTGTATCTTTCTAAATTTTCTTTTACTTTACTTTTTCTTCTAATACCTGCAGTATCTATAAAAACATATTTTCCAAATTCGTTTTCAAAAGAAGAATCTATTGCGTCTCTTGTTGTTCCTGCAATATTACTAACAATTACTCTATTTTCTCCTAAAATTTTATTTACTAATGATGACTTTCCTACATTAGGTTTACCTATAATTGCTACTTTTATAACAGTATCATCATCTTCATTTAAATCTTTTTCTGGAAAGTGTTCATAAATTGCATCTAGCACATCTCCTATTCCTATTGCATTAACAGAAGAAACTGCATAAGGTTCTCCTATTCCCAAATTATAAAACTCATAAATATCATCTGTAACTTTTCCAAAATTATCTGCTTTGTTACATACCAAAACTATTGGTTTTTTAGATTTCTTAAGCATTAAAGCAATTTCTTTATCTGCTTCTGTTATTCCTTGTTTTATATCTGTTACAAAAACAATAACATCTGCTATATCTATTGCTATATCTGCTTGATCGCGCATTTGAGAAATAATTATATCTTCTGATTCTGGCTCAATTCCTCCTGTATCTATAAGAGTAAAATTTCTGCCTCTCCAATTAGCTTCTGCATATATTCTGTCTCTTGTAACTCCTGGAGTATCTTCTACAATTGATATTCTTTTTCCTACTATATAATTAAAAAATGTTGACTTTCCTACATTTGGTCTTCCTACAATTGCTACAGTTGGCTTTCCCATATTTTTTTCACCTCTATTTTTTCTTTTTATTTAATATTTAACTATTATAACACATTTTTTTATAAAAAACAGCTTTTTTATAAATCATTATAATTATACTTTTATTTTCCAAGATTATCAAGCTATTTACTTTAACTAACATATATTTATTGGCTATAAATTTAACATAACTGAAAAATAATTTCTATGCGTGTCAACTTATTATGTTTTCTTTTTGAGAGTTGTTAGATCTACAAAAAACACCCTTAGAAAGAGAAAGTTTATATTTATTATTTAACACTTTTATTTTGTTAAAAATATATCCTTTCTTCTTTTTTTGGGTGTATTTAGTTAATTAATTTATTTTTTGGCCTATATAATAATTTTTCTTTCCTCGTTTAACAACTATATATGTATTATCTATAAACATATCATCATTTATTAAAGTTTCTATGCTGTCAACTTTTTCACCATTTATAGATATTGCTCCATTTGTAATAAATTCTCTTGCTTCTCTTTTACTTTTTACAGCTCCTATTTCTGTAATAAAATCAATTATATTTACATTGCTTTTCACTTCTTTTGTATCTTGATTTCCAAAAAGTTCTACTATATCTTCTTTTGATAAATCTTTAAATTTGTTATTAAATAAACTTTCTGCAAGCTTAACTGCTTTGTTATATTCTTCTTCTCCATGTAAGAAAGTAATAATTTCTTTTGCCAATCTTTTATGTGCTTCTCTTAATTCTGGATGTTCATTATTTTTCTTTTCAAGCTCTTCTATTTCTTCTTTTGATAAAAATGTATATATTTTCAAATAATCTATTACCATGCAATCTTCTACATTTACAAAAAATTGATATAACTTATAACTTGATGTTTTATTTTTATCTAACCATAAAGCATTTCCTTCACTTTTTCCAAATTTTTTTCCTTGTGAATCTGTTACAAGTGGCATTGTAAATCCATATACCTCATCACCTGTTGATTTTCTAATCAAATCAATTCCGTGCAGTAATATTTCCCCATTGATCTGAGCCAGCACATTGCAAGTCTACACCTTTTTCTTCATGTAAATGTTTAAAATCTAATGCTTGCAATATCATATATGAAAACTCTGTATAAGTAATTCCAGATTCTAATCTTCTTCTAATAATATCTTTATCTAACATGTAATTTACATTGAAATATTTTCCATAATCTCTTAAAAAGTCTATTACATTTATATCTTTATACCAATCGTTGTTGTTTACTACTTCAAATCCAAATATTTCTTCTACTTGTTTTTTTAAACTATTAAAATTTTTAGTTACTTCTTCTTTTCCTATCATTGCTCTTTCTGTTGTTGGTCTTGGATCCCCTATCATTCCAGTTCCGCCACCTACTAATAATATTGGATGATGTCCTGCATCTTTCAATCTTTTTGAAATTAAAAAACTAGATAAATGTCCTACATGTAAACTATCAGCTGTTGGATCTGTTCCTATATAAAAAGTTAATCCACCTTCATTTAATTTTTTTTCTAACTCTGGACTAGAAATATCTTTTATTATTCCTCTCCATTTTAATTCTTCAAATAATGTCATAATAATCCTCCTATCCTTTATAATTATTTACATCCATAAACTAATTAACCATATTTTTGTGCAGTATATATTTTTTTTATATGTTAATTTACATAAAAAAATAGAGTTTAAATTATCCTTTTAAAGGACGATTTAAACTCGTGGTACCACCTTTATTTACAATATATATTGCCTTATTTATAGCTATTCGTTGCTAACGTTATATTACTATAAGAAATGTAATTCGAAAATTTATATACTAATAGTTTACACCAAAACCACTATCTCTCTTTAAATTTTTGTAACTATAAAATTTCTACTTTTTTTCTTTTTAAACCGTAATTAAAATTAAATTATTTTTATTATACTACTTGATATTTTTTATTGTCAAGAGATTTTATACTTTCTTTTATGATGTCTGCTGTTTTTTCTACTCCAAATGTATCTACATTAATTGCCAAACTATAATTACTCATATCTCTCCAATTTTTATTTGTATAATATTTATAATGATTTTCTCTTGATTTATTTATTTTTTGAATTTCTTTTAAAGCATTTTTTTCATTTAAACCATAGTATTTCACTGCTCTATTTACTTTTGATTCATCACTATTATATAAAAATACACTAAATACATTGTCATTATTTTTTAATATATAATCTGCACATCTACCAACTATAATACAAGACTCTTTTGATGCAATTTCTTTTATAGCGTTAGATTCAGCAATAAATAAATTGTCATCATTGCTTAAATTATTGTAATATTGTGAATTAAAATTAGCTAATAATTTTCCATTTATTGTTTGTTCATTTTCTTCTATATACTCTGCAGATAATCCACTTTCATCAGAAACTAATGAAATTAAACTTTTATCATATAATTTAATTTCTAGCTTTTCTGATAGCAATTTTCCAACATATCTACCACCAGAACCATATTCTCTTGCTATAGTTATAATAATATTTTTATTTGTAGATTGGTTAATACCAATATTTTCTGTTACATTGTTTTCTGTGTTTGAAACTTCTTCTTTTTCCTTTTTATTTAAGCTTCTTCTTTCAAATATTAATAATGTTGCTGACACTAAAAATGCTAGTCCATCTGAAACAGGTCCTGCATATAAAACTCCCATTACGCCAAATATATTAGATAATATAATTGCTGCTGATGTAAAGAATAGTATTTGTCTTGATAGTGTTAAAAACGCTGATTTTGCTGGTTTTCCTATTGCTTGGAAGAAAATTCCTGATGCTATTTGAATTCCATTAAATAATGTTAACATTAAGAAAACTCTAAATGCTAAACAAGCAAATTCATTATATAGCTCATCACCAGATCCAAATATGCTAATTAATTTTTCTGGTATTGTTTGGAATAATATAAAAGCAATACAAGAAACACACAAACTTGATATTAATACTATTTTTATAGTTTCTTTTACACGTTTATACTTTCTAGCTCCATAATTAAAACCAACAATTGGTTGACTTCCTGCTGCAATTCCAATTATTATACTTGATAAAATCTGATTAATTTTCATAACTATACCAAGAACAGTAATAGGAATATCAGCACCAAATTTACTATTTACTCCGTATTTTTTAAATAGTTTATTTTGAACACAAATTACAATTACAATTGCCATTTGTGTTATAAAAGATGAAACTCCAAGCATTGCAACTGTTTTTGCTCTTAAAAATTCAAATTTAAAGCTTTTTTTATCTACTTTTATTGACTTAAATCTCTTTATGTACATTATATTTACTATAAAACTAACAATCTGACTAACTATTGTTGCAATTGCTGCACCTTTAACTCCCATATTAAAAGTAAAAATTGCAATTGGATCTAATATTATATTAATAATAGCACCTATAACCATTGACACCATTGAATATTTTGGTGATCCATCTGCTCTAATTATAGAATTTAGCGTAGTTCCTATCATCATAAAAGGAATTCCAAGTGCAATAACAAAGCCATAATCTAATGCATACTGTCTTAATGAATCTGTACAGCCAAATATATTTAACAACTGTGGTAAAAATATTAATATTATCGCACATAATATTATTGAAATAATAGCACATGCAAGAATTCCATTACATACTCCCTTTTTTGCTTCTTCTTTTTTATTTTCTCCAAGCTTCAAACTTAAATATGCTGATGAGCCATCACCAAACATTAATGCAAAAGCCAGACAAATTACAGTTATTGGAAATACAACATTTGTCGCACCATTACCTAAATATCCAACTCCCCATCCTATAAATATTTGATCCACTATATTATATAATGCATTTACTATTAATGATATAATACATGGAACTGAAAATGATAACAATAATTTACTAATTTTTTCTTTTCCTAAATCTACTTTTTCCATTTTTTCCTCCTTTTGTTTTTATCATTATTATTGGTTTAGCAAAATAAAAATAATAACAGTTACTATATTTTAGTACTATTTAAATTTTTAGATTTTTGCCTTTATTTTTAGTTATTTCATATATAATTACACTTTTAGCAAATTAAATATGAAAAATTATATACTGCCAAAAATATAATCTTAAATTTTTTGCAATATAAAGAACAACACATTTTTATGTGTTGTCCATTAATAATAATTATCATTGACATTGATTTGTCTATGATAATATAAATTTAATGTTATTTTTGCATTTACATAGCTTTGTCAGAGTAATTATTTTATAATATATTACAATTTTTGTCAAGAAGTCTATTTTTTTTACTATGTAATTTTTTTAATCCTAAATATATTTGCATCTACCATTTTTTTCCTGGATAATATGTATAATTTTGCATTTTTTCTGTACGTTCCATTTTATTTTGTCTTTCTTTTATTACTTCTTTTTGAATTTCTTTTAACTTTTCTTCAACTTCTGACTCGTTTGTGTTTTGTTTGTTTTCTTCTTTCTTTTCTTCTTTTTTATTATCTTCTTGCTTAGTTTCTTGCTTTTCTAATAATTCATTTTCTTTTTCTTCTATTTCTTTTTTTAATTTTTCTGCATCTTCATTATGTCCATTATTATCATCTCTATTTGCACACCCATGTTCAAATAGTACCTCTTTTGCAGAATTTAAAATTGATAATGTTGTTTTTTTATTGTCTTCGCTTTCATCTTTTTCATCTATTTTTTTTAACATAGCCAAAGCTAAATTAATTCTTATTTTGCATTCTCTATCATGTTTAGGATATAGTTTTAGGGCTTTATTATATTCTTCAATTGCTTTGTCATAATTGTTATTTTTATATAATACATTTCCATAATTATAATGCGCAATATATGGCTCTAAAAAGTTCCCAATAAATAGCTTTTTTACAAAATTTTCTTCATATTTTTTTGCATTATACTGCATTATAAAAATTTCATTTATTGAATATGTGCAAATTAATTTGAGCCATATTACTACAAATATTATAAAAACTGCAATAACTCTTTTTTTCATAAAAATATTCTCCTTTTATAATTTATATATTCATATATTAGTAATATACAAAGAGGTATTACAAATATAAAATATGTATCTTTATATAAACTTTTGTCAGAATCTGATAAATCAGTCTTTGCACTTTTCTTTATCTTTTTTATTTTTTCTTTTATATTTGAGCTATTTTGCATGTTTATATAGTCAATTCCAATATCTTCAGATATTTTTTTCAAATTATTTTCGTCTATTTTTGATATTGCATCTTTATATGGATAACTAGTTCTATCTTGAATATAATTTTCTGTTTTTGTCAGACTGTCTGTTATTTTCATTTTTCCACCGCTACTTGTCCCATATCCTAATACAGCACCATCGTCTACATATTTTTTAATACTTGAAAAAGAACTTAATTTTTCCTCACTTGTTATTTCTCCATCACTTATAAAAAATAAAATTCTTTTTCTGTCTTCTTTTTTACCAGAAGATTCTAGCGAGCTTTTTATATCATCTATAGAAACATTTAAAGAACTTCCTCTTGCATATAGTTCATCTACTGGAGTTAGTGCATTTATTGTTTCTATAGTTAACTCTGCATCTTTTGTATATGGAGTTATTATTTGTGATGTATTATTAAATTTAATTACAGAAAATCTTGCTCCATATAATTCATTAATAATATATTTACAATCTTCTTTTACTCCTTCATATCTTGTGTTATTTCCATTATAATCTTCTGCAAGCATACTTATTGTTTCATCTATAACAAACAATACATCAAAATTATTTGTTTGAACTTTAACATCAGATGATGGAATCATTATTCTAAGATTAATTACAAATAATAAAATTACAATTAATATTTGCCTTATATACGCATATTTATTTTTTCTTCTCATAATAAGAAGTATAATACATAAAATTCCCATAAGCCATATGGGGATTATTGGAAATATTATCATAGTCTTTTTCTACACTTTCATTTTTTTATTTAATATACACATTCCTAAAATAGATATAATAAGTATAATAAATGGTATTTTAGGTATGTCTATTTTTCTTGTTATTTTTTGATCTTTAATCAAACTTTTTCCTTTTTTTTCTATATTTTTTACAATATCATTAACCGTTCCTGATGAATTTTCTGTATAAAAAGTACCTCCTGTTAATTCTATTGCAGTTTTCATATCTTTTTTATCTTCTTCCGACATATTCTTTGTTCCTATTCCAAAAACTGTTATATTTTTATTTTTACTGATTTTTGCCGCTTCTTGCAAGCTAACAGTAGCTGTTCCTTGTAAAGCATTATCTGTCGAAAATATAATTGTTCTACTTCTATTTTCTTCTAAATTAGAAAAGTTATATACACAAGATGCAAGTCCATCTCCTATAATGGAACTTCCTTTTTCTTCGTTTCCAATTAATGTACCGCTTCTTATATAATTTAGTAAAACTATTGTATCATTATCATACTTACTACTTTCTGAAGCTTCAATACTTTGTTCAATAGTATCTAATGCATTAAGTACATATTCATAATCATCTGTTAATGGTACCAATAATACAGATGATGTGTTAAAAATTGAAATTCCAAACCTTTCACCTTTTAACTCTTTAACTGTTTCTTTCAAATTCTTTACTAATTCTTTATTAAGTTCATTTACCGATGTAGATACATCCATACATAAAATTATATCTCTACTATATTTGCTATTATCTACCGTTTCTATAGAAGTTGGCCTTGATAAAAGAATAAATGATAACAATATTGAAAATAAGCATATTACTTTTATTGCTATAGAATATATTTTATATTGTTTCATCTTCTTTTTATAATATGGATCATCTTTTACATATTTAGTATTAGCAACTTTTTTTCCATTTTTATATTTGTCTTTTTTGTTAAATTTACATATTATTAATAATGTTATAACTAGTATACCTATACATATAACAAAAGGATATGTTAAATCCATTTTTCTATTACCTTTCTTGTTTTTTCTATAGACAATTTTATATTTCCTATAGATTTTTCAGAAAATTCTGGAACATAATATTCCTCTACCAACTCATATAATATTGGCATATCTAATTTTTTTATATCTTGCAAAGTATAATTTTGAACTTTAATATTAGTTACTTCATAAACGAAATATCTAATAGTACTACTTAGTTTTTGATATGCCTCTCTTATAGAAATATTGTTATTATCTAATTTTTTCTCTAAATCTATTAATATTTTTATGTATTTTTGTTTAATTTCAATTATATTATTTACATTTTCATATTTTATTTTGGTAATATTTGTTTTTTCCTTTCTCACTTTATTACATGCCTTTACAATTATATATATAGCTATAACAAAAGTTAGTATTATAATAACTATCATTGGAATAATAGAATATGAAAATGGTTCTTGTAAATTAACGGATACCTCCATACTTATGCCTTTCTAATAAATCTATTATTTTTATAGGAATTTCTTTTGTACTATCTATTGTTGTTGTTATAATTCCATACTTTTTAAATTTATTTATAGAGTTTATATATACTTCTCTTTTTCTTCTTTCTTCTATTTTTTGAAGTTCTTTATCTTGTAAAACAAATTCTGGAATATATAAAGATTCGTCTATATCATATACATCTTTTCCTGTTATATCTGCATCACTTATATTTATAAGCATTATATCATGCCACACTGTTAATTTTTTTAATACAACTTCACTTATTTGTTCCATTCCTGAAATATCTGTAATTATAAAAATAATCATTCTTCTTTTTATAAATTTACTTATATAATCTAATGTTTTTTCTACATTTGTATCATTACTATCTTGCATATCATTATCATAATTAGATAATATATTTTCTATATTGTACAAACCAAATCTAAATGGAAAAAACTTAATTAATCCATTATTATTATATAAAGAACTAACATAATCTCCATTTTTATTTGCTAGATAAGCAAGTGTACCTGCCGAATACAAAGCAACATCTTTTTTTACCTCGAGAGCTTTTGTGTTTGCTATCATTTTTTTACCTGTGTCAAACACTAGCATTACATTATGTTTCTTTTCTGCAATATATCTTCTAACAAGTAAATTTCTGCTTCTTGCAGAAGCTTTCCAATCTATATCTTTTATATTATCTCCTACAACATACTCTCTAAGATCTTCAAAATTCATACTTCTTCCTTTATAAATAGATACATATGAACCATCTAACAAATTTGATGTTTTTTTATTTGTATTTATAGTTATATTTGTTTTTATTTTATTTATATAATTCATTATCATGGCGTTTTTATTGCTCCTATTATCTCATCTATTATAGTTTCAACTTCAACATCATCTGCTATTGCTGCAAAGTTTAAAGATATTCTATGTCTTAAAACATTATATCTTAACAATTTTACATCATCTGGAACTACATAACTTCTTCCATTTATTAAAGCTATTGCTTTTGCAACTTCCATAAACGCTATTGCTCCTCTTGTACTAGAACCTAATGTTACATATTGAGCCAAACTTCTTGGTATTATTTCCTTTGGATTTCTTGTTGCAGCTATTATATTAATAATATATTTTTTTATTGATTCATCTATATATACCTTTTTGGCTAGATTTTGTAAATATATAATATCCTCTAGTTTTACAACAGATTTTCCTTTAGAAAATGTACCACTTTCTAATCTATTTAATATTTCTAATTCTTCTTCCCTTGTTGGATAGTCTAATTTTTCTTTTAGCAAAAATCTATCTAATTGTGCTTCTGATAATAAATATGTTCCTTCTTGCTCTATTGGATTTTGTGTAGCAATTACTATAAAAACATCTGGCATTTTAAATATCTTGCCACCTATACTTGTTTGACGCTCTTGCATTGCTTCTAGCATTGCACTTTGTGTTTTTGCACTTGATCTATTTATTTCATCTAATAAAACAAAATTTGCATATACAGGACCTAATTTTGTTTCAAAATTGTTTGTTCCATAATTAAAAGTTTGTGTTCCTATTATATCACTTGGTAATAAGTCTGGAGTGCATTGTATTCTAGAAAACTTTCCTGAAACAGCTTCTGTTAATACTTTCGCCGCTGTTGTTTTTGCAAGACCTGGAACAGATTCTAATAATATATGACCATTTGCAATTAATGAAGTTAATAGTGATAGTCCCAATCTTGTTTGACCAACAATCTTTTTTTGATAATAGTTTTGTATTTCTCTTATTATCATATTAGCTTTTTCTAAATCCTCTTGTGAGATTTTTAAATTTTCTTTAGCTTCCATTGTTTTTTAAGTATGATATAAAAAACATACTTCTCCTTTCTATTTTTATAACAATATAATTATTACATTCTAATACTATATTGTCAATTGCAATATAATTAATTTTTTACATCTGCATAAGAAAAATAAATAAAAAAATAAACTGTGAGAATTTCTCCCACAGCTTCGATGCGAATAGAACAAGGTTTATAGCTTATTTTTCTTTTTCAGTACTTACGCAACAGCTCCCAAAGAGAAGCCATTTTGATTTTTAAACAACTGATACGTGATTGTGGTGTTTGTGTCTTCCTTAACAAACTGCGCAGATGCAATAATTACGAAAGCATTTCCGCTCGGATCAATTTCGTCTGTTCCTCTCTCAAACTCCAAATACATTTCTGCATCCTTTGTTTCGAACATTAACGTAACTTCGTCAACATCGGTCCAAACCTTTTTGATTTCTCCGGAAGCAAAAATACTTAAAAGTCTCGCCTCGTTTTCTTCTGTCGGCTGCATTGCTGTAACCTTCAAAAGTTCTGCGGGCTTAATCATGTAAGTATTGTCTGTTTTTACCTTCAAGCAAGAGTTTTCATCGAGAAATACATAAATCGTCTCCCCGCTATCTGTGACAACGGTAACAATTGTATTTTCTGCTCTGACCTGCGAATGGTTGTCTTCTGTGATTTCGATATACATGATTTCCATCTCATTTTCGATAACCATGTGGCCACTCGAATATGTAATCGATGTATTCTCTGTATTGGTGAGTTGATTTCTTACAAACCATATTTCCTCATCAGTCACAGAGTTTGTGAAAGAATATCTCACAGCCGGCTTTGCAAGTTTCTCGCCAGAGGTTTCCAAATCACCGAGCAAAAACTTTTTCAGCTTTACTGCATCGGCAATGTGGTAAGAAGAAGTTTCACCTCCTTCCTTAATCAGATACTGCTTCAGAATTGCCAGGTCGATTGCGTTTACAACGCCATCGTTGTTCAAATCGTATGCTACTACAGCAGTGTTAGCTTCTGCAGCAGAAACAGTGGTGGATACGGATGTGGCAAATAAATTTGTGCAAAAAGCAACAATCAATGCCATGATGATGTAAATAGTCTTCTTCATGTCGTTTTTTCCTCCAATATTTTTGTTCCTCGCATCATCAGAAACAAGTGTTTCTTTAATTATTATAGCATATTATATGTTTTTTGTAAAATTACATTTCCTGTATATGAAACATATATAATATTTATATCTTTAAAAATTTCAGCATTTTTTGCTTTATTTTCTATATGAATAATAAGTTTTTTATCTTTTAGCCATATTAGTCATTTGTAAATCCATTTTATTAATCAATTTTGCACACTGAATTAATTCTTTAGACATTTTTTTAGTAATTTTTTTATCTGTTTTGTATTTTATTTCGTGTTCTAAGCTCGCCCAAAAGTCCATTGCCATTGTTCTTACTTGAATTTCTACTTTTACATATATAATTTTTCCAGCTACATTAACAGGAACATCTATTATTAAATGATAACTAGAATATCCACTTTGCTTTGGTTTTGTTATATAGTCTTTTTCTTTTAAAACTTTAAACTCAGGATAGCTTTTTATTAAATTTACTATAGAAAACACATCATCTTTTACTGGACATATAATTCTTAATCCTGCAACATCACTAATTTCCTCTATTAAATTCTGATAGTTCATATTGCACTTTTTCTTTTTCATTTTATTTAATATACTTTCTGGTTTTTTTATTCTAGTTGTCACATGATCTATTAATGTATAATTATATAAATATTTGAATTCATCTTTTAAAATATCTACTTCTGTTTCTACTTTTTTTAATGCTGCTGAATATAAAAACATTAATTTTTCAAAAGTTTCACTTTTAATTTCTACATCCTTACCATCTAATGATAATTCTTGTTTTAACAAGCTATTTTCTTTCTCCATAAATTTACCTTTCTTATATTAATTTATTTTTATTATCTATTATTTAACTTCCTTAACTATATTATTTTACTTTATTTATCTTTATGTATCACTCCTTTCTTTTTTTGATTATTATTATTTTATATATAAATTGTGTCCTTTTCTTGTTTTTGTTTTGCAAATTTAGTAAAAAAAGAAGATATAAAATTATTATTTATTTACTAATAATTTAATAATATCTTCTTTGCTGTTATTCTTTTTACTTAAATTTCAATATCTTCTTTGCTATATTTCATATTTTCTACTTCTTTTATTAATTCTTCTAATTTTAAAATTTTCTTCTTTCCATCTTTTGTTCTTTCTAATTCTATGTATCCTTCTTCTGTATTATTTCCCATAATTGCTATATATGGAATTCCAAGTATTTTTGCATTTCTTATTTTTTCTCCTATAGAACCTTTCACATCATCTATAATTACTTCTATATCTCTATTATTAAATTCTTGGTATAAGCTTTCCAATTGCTCTTTTTTCTTATCATTACTAATAAGATATACATAATATGGTGTAACTGATATAGGTAATGAAAATCCTACTACTTTATCATTTTCTTTTATTACATTGTTTTCATACATTAATCCTAATACTCTGCTAACCCCTATTCCATAACATCCCATATAAAATGGTTTGCTTTTATTTTCATTATCTATAAAATTAATTTCCATAGATTCTGAATATTTTGTTCCAAGAGCAAAAATATGTCCTAATTCTACTGCTTTTTGTTCTTTTAATTTTTTAATATCACTAATTCCATATGTTTCATTTAAATATTCTTCTGCATTTTCTTTTTCTAATACTTCTATATTTAGTCCTTGCTTTGTTTCAGAGTCAAAAAGTATTGTATCTTCTCCTATTCTAGATAAAGCCATTATTTCTTCTGAATTTTTTCCACCCATAGCTCCATTATCTGCTGCTACTGCTACTATATCTAATTTTAATTCTTTAAATGCTTTAAAATATGTATCTCTTATTTTTTTATATGATTCCATCATAGATTCTTCATCTTTATCAAAACTATATAAATCAAACATTAAGAATTCTTTTCCTCTTAATAAATATCCTCTGTTTCTAATTTCATTTCTAAATTTTGGTCCTATTTGATAAAAAATTACTGGTAATTGTTTATGTGATGTTACTCTATTTTCAACAAAGGCTGTTATTGCCTCTTCTGCAGTCGGTGCTAAGCAATAGTTTCCTTTGTCTGTTTCTGATGTCATCATAACACCTTCTTCTATATATTTATCAAATCTTCCAGATCTTTTCCAAAGTTCTTCTTGTTGTAATAATGGCATTTGTACTTCTATACAATCTGCTCTATTGAAATGCTTTTTTATAATTTCTTCTATATTATCTTGTACTTTTAATGGAATATTGTCATATGCATATACTCCGACTTCCATATTGTTTCACTTGATTTGTTTGAATTAATATATCTTGTGCTGGATACATTTCATCTAAATTACTTAATTTCACATTTTTCATTCCCATTTTTGATACTCTCATTTTATTTTGCTCCTTTTATTTATATTTTTATAATAAATTATGTTTAAAATATATTATAAATACAAAAAGGATAGTACCATAAGGCGTGCTTTTACACGGTACCATCCTCTATTTAACTTTTTCATTTTAACGATATTTAACCGGAAATAGTTTTCTATTTCATTCATAGGTAGGAACTAAATAATATTATTAATAAGTTTTCACTATCCTTATCTCACTAAAATAAGAGATTATTTAGCTATGTCCTAATCAACATTTTTTATATTTAACTTTGAATATTTTATCATTTTTATTTATTCATTTCAACATTTTTAAAAAAATTATTTTATTTTCTTTGTTTATGTTTTATAAAGATATACAGTCTATGTAAAATACTTTACATAAACTATTGATTTTTTGCTATTTTATGCTATAATATTGATATACCTTTTTATGTAACTGCCACATGAGACTTTAATGCTTCCCCATTTGGGATTTCTTATATTAAAGAAAAGTCAATAGCTGTGGATACAAAAAATAAAGGTAAATACTTTTTACTGGTTTTTCTCGCCAGCACACCCTTAAGGAGGTATAACACCCATGAATGAGAAAAATATCTTACTCATACGCGAAGCAACTCGCTTCAAAGGTTTCTACCACGCAACCAAATTACTGGTCGCAGAATTTGGTCTCGGTCCTGTAGGCAAACTCAAACCTTTAGATGGAATTGTTAAAGTTTCAGATAATGGTTTAGTTAGCATTAGAACTCGGGATTCCTATCCAGAGTTTCAGGTTGTTCCGCAGACCAAAGTCGCTGTCGTCCGAGTTATTGGTGAGACCAAAGTTCTGAACGCCAAGGGGCTGTATGATTTTCTGTTCTACAATTCCGAAATAGCATCCCAGCGCCTTAACAACAACGCTGAATATGACTGGCCTTCGGATCAAGCAGAAAAGCTGAAGCCAATTCTTTTGGAAAGCGCTTCCGAAATCCAGACACACGTTGAACCTGAGAAATCGGGCTATTACGTAGTTACTGTTACCACCTCTGTTATGGCTGCTCTTATGCCAGACGGTCGTGATAAGAAAGGTTACTATATTCTGGTACAGGATGAATCTGTCCTAACACAGGTTAGCAAACTGTATTTGGGCGACTGTTTTGTTGTCACAGATTTAGTTCAGGCTTCTGGCTTCCGTATGTCTGTAAAAGAGTTTGGAAAATATTACAAAATCACAGGTATGATTAATTGATTTTTTTGTTTTCTACTCTTGCACATCAAAAAGATTTACCCATAAATCTTTGACCGTTTTGGTCTAAACTGTTTTTACAAAATGGGAAACTCGGCAATGGTCTTTTCGTCTTATGCCGAGTTTTTATTTATCTGTTTTATTATTAATTCTACCTTTTACTGCTTTAACTTCATATACTATATTCAAATAATTTTATGCAACACTCTAAATAGTTTTACATAACATATTGTCTTTTTGTTAATTTATGGTATAATAATGTTATGCCTTTTTATGTAACTGCCACATGAGACTTTAATGCCTCCCCATTTGGGATTTCTTATATTAAAGAAAAGTCAATAGCTGTGGATACACAAAAATAAAGGTAAATACTTTTGGGCTGGTTTTTCTCGCCAGCACATCCTTAAGGAGGACTACATCTATGGAAAAGAGAAAAAAGGCAAAAAACTTTGCAATCATTAGTCTTGGTGTTCAGCTTACTGCAACCAGGAAACAAATGAATGCAATCTGTCTCGGACATGTTGGAGATTTACGCCCTTTAGAGGGAGTTGTTGAAAAGTCCAATAGTTTTGATGGAACTGTATTTATCAAAACTCGGGAGTCTGCTCCCCTTTTTAACAAATATCCAGCAAACTTTCTTGCAGTTATTCGCTTTACAGATGATCATGTACTAAACCAAAACGGCCTGTATGATCTGTATGCAATGCCTGCTGAAGTAGCGTCTAAGAAACTCACGACTCCTGCGGACCTGACAATTCCGCATCAAAGTGCAAGTGACTTACTTCCCATTTTAGGAAGTGCAAGTGAAATTCGTCCGTACATCATGGCAGCAGAACCAAATCGCAAAGTAATTATGGTTACTGATGACATGATTAATACGATTGTCCCGGATGGGTTCGATGAAAAAGGAGCATTCATTCTTGTAAGAGACAAATGGGATCTAGATTCCCATTCGCCACTCACTCGCATATATGCTGGTGACTTCTTTTTAGTAAGTAATGCCTATTTAAATCTCGGATACAGAATCGGAGAAGACGAATTTTGGGAGACTCATACACTTTCTTGCTGCTAAAATCCGCAAATTATTTAAGGTTTACCCATAAACCTTAGGCGACTTTGTCCTATCGTCTAAACTGTTTTTACAAAATGGGAAACTCGGCAATAGTTTTTTGACTTATGCCGAGCTTTTATTTATTTTATTATAAATTATTTTTCATCCAGACTTATAACTTTTTTAATATTAATTTAATTTCTAATTAATATTTTTCTACAATTTCTCCTTGTTTTTTATATATACTTTTTTCTTTAATAACACCTCTAACAGAAGAAAGTGGATAAATATTTGTATTTTTTCCAATTACAGTTCCAGGATTTAATACACTTCCACAGCCGACTTCTACACAATCTCCAAGCATTGCTCCAAATTTCTTTAACCCTGTTTCTATTTTTTCATCTTTATTTTTTACTACAACCAATTTTTTATCAGATTTTACATTTGATGTTATTGACCCAGCTCCCATATGTGATTTATATCCTAATATAGAATCTCCTACATAATTATAATGAGGAACTTGAACATTATTAAATAATATAACATTTTTTAATTCTGTAGAATTTCCTACAACTGAATTTTCTCCTACTATAGCACTTCCTCTAATAAATGCACAATGTCTAACTTCAGCATTTTTTCCTATTATTGCAGGTCCATTTATATATGCTGTTTTAGCTATTTTTGCACTTTTAGCAATCCATATGTTTTCACCAATTTTTTCGTATTCTTCTTTATTTAAACTTTCTCCAAGTGTTATTATAAAATCTTTAATTTTTGGTAATACTTCCCAAGGATATATACATCCTTCAAATATGTCTTTTGCTATTGTTTCATTTAAATTATATAAATTTTTAATTTCACATTCTTTCATATTCTATAATCTCTCCTTGTCTTAGCTGTTAAAATTGTAATTATCCTATTTAATTTAAACATCTGTATTTTTAGTTTTGTTCATTTAGTGTTCTTATTGTATTTAAATTCTTTATTATATCTTTTGTTTTTATTCCACTTTCTTCCTTTTGTATTTTTTCCTTTTTTATTTCTTTTATATTATTTTTTGTTTCTAATTTTTCTATTTTTAATTTATCTTTTTTGTTTTTTGCTTTTGCAATTTGTACTTTATCTTTTTTTCCTATTGTCTTTTTTACTTGTTCTTTACTTTTTTCTTTATTCATTTTTATCATTTGTCTTTTCTTTTCTAATTCTATAACATATTCTTGCAATTTATTAGATTTTACTAAGCTATAATCATTATATATTTCATCTTCAATTATTACGCCTAGAAAAACTTTTTTATTTTCTAAATTGCTTGGTGAAAACATTAATTTTAGTTTCTTTTTTAATGATGCTTTTTTGCTTGAACCTTTATATAAATCTAATATTCCTTTTTCTGTTGGAAGTGCAAAATATACTTTTTTTAATTTTCTATCTTCTTTACTTCCTATTGCATATATTGCTTTATATAAATCTATATTTGTTTCATTAAATTCTAGTTTTTCTTTTATTTTAGTAATTCTTTGAACTTCTATCTGTTTATTTGTTTTAGAATCTATAAATTTAATTCTTGTTCCATCTTCATTTATCTTAAGCTCGCTTTTTTTAGTATTTATTTTATTAGTGTATGCATTTACATATGCATTTTTTTCTACTTCTGGCTCATATACTTCATCATTATTGTTTATAATTGTTTGTGGTGCTGGTAACTGTTTTAATTCGTTTTTCTTAAACTTATTTATTATATTATAAAAAAAGTCTCTTAATCCCATTTTTTATCCTTCTCTTTCTTATTTTTCATCTTTTATCGCTGCTTGCGCTGCGGAAAGTCTTGCTATTGGTACTCTGAATGGTGAACAAGATACATAACTTAGTCCAACTTTATGACAAAATTCTATTGTAGGAGGATTTCCTCCGTGTTCTCCACAAATACCTAATTTAATATCTGGTCTTGTCTTTTTTCCAAGTTTAACTGCCATTTCTACTAACTTTCCTACTCCTTCTTGGTCAAGTTTTGCAAATGGATCAGATTCATATATTCCTTTATCATAATATGATTTTAAGAATTTTCCTGCATCATCACGACTAAATCCAAAACATAATTGTGTTAAATCATTTGTTCCAAAAGAGAAAAATTCTGCATCCTCTGCTATTTTATCTGCAATTAAACATGCTCTAGGTATTTCTATCATTGTTCCTACATGATATTTTAGACTTGTACCTGATCCTATTATAATATTGTCTGCTGTTTGTGTTATTATATTTTTAACATATTTTAATTCTTTTTGGTCACCTATTAAAGGTATCATAATTTCAGGAACTACATTCATTCCTTCTTTATTAACATTTATTGCAGCTTCTATTATTGCTCTTGTTTGCATCTCTGCAATTTCAGGATAAGTTACTGCTAATCTACAACCTCTATGTCCCATCATTGGATTAAATTCGTGTAAATCTATTACTATTGATTTTAATTCTTCAAATGACATTCCCATATTGTTTGCAAGATCTGCTATTTCTGAATCTTCATGTGGTAAAAATTCATGTAAAGGTGGATCTAGTAATCTTATTGTTACTGGATGTCCTTTCATTGCTCTATATAATCCTTCAAAATCCCCTCTTTGCATAGGTAATAGTTTTGAAAGTGCTTTTTCTCTTTGTGATGGTGTTTTTGATACTATCATCTCTCTAATTGCTGCTATTCTATCTTGATCAAAAAACATATGCTCAGTTCTACAAAGTCCAATTCCTTCTGCTCCAAACTCATATGCTTTTTTAGCATCTTTTTCAGTATCTGCATTTGTACGTACTCCAAGTTTTCTGTATGAGTCTGCCCAATTCATAAGTTTTGCGAAATCTCCAGATAAAGAAGCATCTTCTGTTTCTACTTTTTCTCCATATACATTTCCTGTAGAACCATCTAGTGATATATAATCACCTTCATGAAAAGCATTTCCGTTAGAAGTATAAAAAACTTTTTCATCTTCATTTATTGTAAGTTCTCCACAACCGGCAACACAACAAGTACCCATTCCACGTGCTACAACTGCTGCATGTGATGTCATTCCACCTCTTATAGTTAAAATTCCTTTACATAACACCATTCCTTCTATATCTTCTGGTGAAGTTTCCAATCTTACTAAAACTAGTTCTTTTTCTCCGTGAAGCTGCAAGTTCTCCCGCTCTTTCTGCTGAAAACACAACTTTACCTGTTGCAGCTCCTGGTGATGCTGGAAGTCCTTTTGCAATAATTTTAGCAGATTTTAAGCTCTCTTGATTAAAATTCGGATGCAATAATTGTTCTAATTGTTTTGGTTCTATTCTTAATACTGCTTCTTTTTCAGTTATTTGTCCTTCTTTAACTAAATCTACTGCTATTTTTAAAGCTGCATTGGCTGTACGCTTTCCATTTCTTGTTTGTAAAATATATAATTTCCCATGTTCTATCGTAAATTCCATATCTTGCATATCTTTATAATGTGCTTCTAATCTGTGGGCATATCTTGCAAAATCATTATATGCCTTTTCATTTACTTCCTTTAATTTATCCATTGATTGAGGAGTTCTTATTCCTGCAACAACATCTTCACCTTGTGCATTCATTAAAAATTCTCCAAATATTTTATTTTCACCTGTTGCTGGATTACGTGAGAACGCAACACCTGTTCCACAATCATCTCCCATATTTCCAAAAACCATTTCTTGAACATTTACTGCTGTTCCCCAAGAGTTTGGTATATCATTTAATTTTCTATATGTTATAGCTCTTGGATTATTCCATGAACGGAATACTGCTTTTACAGAATCTAATAATTGTGATCTAGAATCTTGTGGAAAATCTTCTCCAATTTGTTCCTTATATATTCCTTTAAATACTTTTACTAAATCTTCCAAATCGTTTGCATCCATATCTGTATCTAAAGTAAGACCTCTTTGATACTTTTTGGTATCTATTGCTTTTTCAAATAAACTTTTTGGTATCTCTTTTACAACATCACTATACATTTGAATAAATCTTCTATAGCTATCATATGCAAATCTTCTGTTTTTCTTTGCTAAATTTTCTACTACTTCATCATTAATTCCTAAATTTAATATGGTATCCATCATTCCTGGCATTGAAGCTCTTGCACCTGATCTTACAGACACAAGTAATGGATTTTCTTTACTTCCTAATGTTTTTCCTGTTTGATTTTCTAATTTACTAAGAGCCTCATATATTTGATTTTGTATTTCCTCTGAAATTTGCTCTCCATCTGAATAATATTTATTACAACTTTCTGTTGTTATTGTAAAACCTCCGTGGAATTGGCATTCCAAGATTTGTCATTTCTGCAAGGTTCGCTCCTTTTCCACCAAGTAATTCTCTCATATCTGCATTTCCTTCTTGAAAAAGGTATACATATTTTTTATCCATTTTTGTTTTCCTCCTTGTTACTATTCTTTCGTAAATTTGCATTTATTATAACATAATTTTTTATTTTTCAATATAATTTGTCTATAAAATATAATTACAATATTATTACAATATTACCATTTGTTTACAATCTTTTTAATTTTATAGTTTCGCTTTTTTATATTTTAATTTTATATAAAATTTTTGCATTACCTTATTATTATCACATTTAATATAATAATTTTATATCATAATTTTGCATTTTATATCTTCATTTAATAACTTTTCAAAGTTTAACGCATCTTGCTTTGTTCCAACTATTTTTCCATAATGAATTGGTACTACAAATTTAGGTTTTATTTCATTTATAAGCTTTGCCGCCTCTTTATAATTCATTGTATATGTTCCTCCTATTGGAACAAAAGCTATATCACATTTAACCTTTTTATTTTCATTAGTTATATCTGTATCTCCTGCTATATAATAAACTACATTGTTATATTCAATTAAATATCCAACCCAGTTATTTTCTTTAGGATGAAATTTTTTATTAACATTATATGCTGGTATTGTTTCAATTTTTAAATTTTCGTATTTATAATTTTGATTTGGTTTAATTTTTATAATTCTATTTTCTTTTATTCCACTTTTTATTGCATTTTCCAACATACTTTCTGGTATTATAAATATAGTATTTGATTTTTCTACTTTTTTTATATCTTCAATAGAAAAATGATCATAATGATCATGTGTTATAAATATTAAATCAGCATCATTTGCGTTACTAGTTAAACTATATGGATCTATATATATTATTTTATTATCTATTTCTAATCTAATTGCACTATGGCATAAAACATTAATGTTTTCTAACATATATTTCTCTCCTTTACTATTTTTCTATTTCTTTTTATATCATATAAAATAAAAAAAGAAAATATCATATTTATCTTATAAAAAAAGTTTTTTCTTGTTTTAAATTTTAAATATTGACTATAATATTTTCCAATGATATATTTCATAAGAAATAGTTTAGAAAGGAATGGTGATTTTAATGTCTTTAACTATATTTAATTCCATTGAAAAATTAAAGCAAGATACTACTTGTTTACAATATTTAAATAAAGATCAAAAAAATTTTATATTAAATAATAAAGATATTATACTTGATATTATTAAACATAATGTAAATATTATAAAATATATTAGTTCAGATATGATTGATAAAGATATAATGCTTGCAGCTGTAGCTAATACTCCTAATGCTCTTATGTTTGCAAATGACTCTTTTTTAGATGATGAAGATATTATTTTAGAAGCTATAAAAAAAGAAGCAAAATCTTTATTGTTTGCAAGTGACAATTTAAAAGCTAAAAAATCTTTTTTATTAAAAGTTGTTAAAATCAATAAAGATTGCTATAAATATTTAGATAAAAAATTTAAAGATGATGAAGATTTTTTAACTCTAATTAATTATGACGAAAACCTAATCAATTTGTATGGAAACCCCAAAAAACAAGTCGAGTCAATTATTTTTAATTATGATCGTCCTTATCCTTTTGAATTTGCTATGGGAGCTTCTCGTTCAGAATATGAATATTATACACGAAGTTTCAATGGCGATATTACTTTAAAAGACTTAATCGAAGAACATATTGTATTTATGATTGACGGCTATTATAAAATGTTTGTAAAAGAAGATAACAAAGAAACCTTAATTGCAGAAATATATAGTGTTTTTGGAAAAAATACTTCTATTTCACTATTTATAGATAATTGCAGGCTTGAAAATGTCTTTAGTAATAAAAATAATATAAAACAACATAGTATTGAATGTAGAGTACTTAAATTAACCAAAAACCAATTAGCCCAAAAAGGAATTTCAGTAATAAACACAAATGCTTATTTAACAGTCAACAGGATAGATTGTTTAAATATTAATAATATACTACATAAAAAAGGCATTCTTCATGAATAAAATAAATTTAATTTCATAAATCTTTGTTTTTTATTATTTTATATAAATCAACAAAAAGATCCAAATATTTATTTTTTGGATCTTTTATTTCATTTTCCTTGTGTATTTTTTTACATGTTTAATTATTAACTTATACTATATTCCGTATCACTTCTTTTTTTATTTATAATCTGCTTTAGTCCATATACTATATAAAATGGAATAGTCATTTGTCCAAGTGTCATAACTATTGGGAATGCTTTTCCTGTGGCTTTATACAAAATTGTAATAGGACTTGCTGTAAAATCTTTTGATATAAACATAAGATTACTATCAAATATAGAATTTATAATATATGCTATTATACAAATTACCAAAATTAGTCCTGCATAATATAGAATATCTTTTTTTTCAATTTCTATATACTTGTATTTATTAATAATTATTCCTAGATATATCATTGCTCCATGAAAAATAAAACTTTGCATTGTTATATAATGAAAAATTGGATATGTTAATAATGAAGTGGTTGGAAATATAATAAAAACAATTCCAGCAACAATACCACCTGTTGCTAAAAATACATCTCCAACTCTTTTTATAAATTTATTTTTTAAAGAACTGAAAATACCTGCATATAATAATATACTACAATAATACAATGGTACATATGTATTAATATTATTACCATTTCCTATTTTAAAATTAAAAATTATCTTTATTATTTCCAATATCCAAACTAAAATTGTTGTTTTTATTATTATTTTTCTTATATCATTCTTATCATTAATTTTAGTACACTTCACAGCTAAAAATATACCTATTGCTGTACATATTATTAAAGAAAAATGTTGATACGTAAATAATCCACATGCTTTATATTCTCCTGGTTTTGCAAATATCATATTTTATTTCACTTCCTATTTTTTATAAAGTTTAAATTTTATTATATATTATTCTTCATTTTTATTTAAGTTATTTATATTTTTCATTTTTATATTTTTTAAAATTAATATACTCGTAAATACTACAAATAAAATAATAGATAAAATTTGTGATATCCTAAAGCCTATAAACATTAAACTATCTGTTCTAAAACCTTCTATAATAGCTCTTATAAAAGAGTACATCGCCAAATATATATATGTAATTTGTCCTTTATATTTTCTTTTCTTTTGAAATATTATCAATATTAAAAATATTATAAATGTACATATAGATTCATACAAGAAAGTTGGATGTACCTCTATATAATTTTCTTTTTCTATAATTCCCATTCTAAAAATAGATTTTGTAATACCTCCATGTGCTTCTACATTAAAAAAATTTCCCCATCTTCCAATACATTGTCCAAGAGCTAAGCATGGTGATACATAATCCAACATATCTAAAGCAGATATTTTTTTCTTCTTGCAATATAATATTATGGTAATAGCTCCACCTATTATTCCTCCATATATTGCAAGTCCACCATCTCTTATATTTAATATAGATATAGGATTTTTTATATACATATTCAAACTAAATATTACATAATATATCCTTGCACATATAATAGAAATAGGAAGCACTATAATCATAAGCTCTAAAATATCATCAAAACATATCCCATATCTTCCGTTATTTTTTTTACATATTATTATTCCTATAACAATTGAAGATACTATCAAAAAAGCATACCAATAAATATTTATTTCAAACACACTAAACATTATAGGATTAACATTTAGCTTCAAATTTAAAAATGGAAATGTAACTTCTTTCATCTTCTATCTCCTCAAAATGCTTACTTTAATATTTCTTTTAATTCTTCAATATTCTTTTTATAAAAATTAATTGCATCTTCATATGGTTTCTTACTCTCCAAATCCACATCAACCATTTTTAATAATTCTACAGACTTCTTTGTTCTTCCTTGTTTTAACATCTCTTTATATTTTTCTACATAACCTGGCTCTTTATTTAATATTTTACTTGCTATCGCAATTGCAGATGAAATTCCTGTTGCATATTTATATACGTAAAAACAACTATAAAAATGCGGTATTCTTGCCCATTCATATTTTATTTTGTCATCAACTTCTACATTTTCTCCAAAATATTTTTTATTTAAATCTAAATAAATTTCATTTAAATCTTCTGCTGAAAGCATTGTTCCACTTTCTATTTTTTCATGTACTATCTTTTCAAACTCAGCAAACATAGCTTGCCTAAATAATGTAGCTCTAATATTTTCTACCATTTCATATATCAAACTTGCTTTTTTATATTTATCTTTTTCATTTTCTATTTGATAACTACTTAATAAAATTTCATTAACAGTTGAAGCAACTTCTGCTACCATTATTGTATAATTTGCATCTATTATATTTTGCTCTTTATTTGAATAGTATGAATGTATAGCATGACCAAGTTCATGTGCAATCGTACTTACATCTCTTTTATCTCCTATAAAATTAGTAAGTACAAATGGATGAACACCATAAACACCTAAACTATATGCACCACCTCTTTTATTATCTTTTGCATATACATCTATCCATTTGTTATCAAAAGCTTCATTTAATAAACCTACATATTCATCTCCAAGTATAGATAAAGCTTTAATAACCTCTGCTTTTGCATCATCAAAAGTAATTTTTTCCTTTTTTTGCTCCAATGGATTAAAATATATATCATACATATGCATTTTATCCAATTTTAACAAACTTTTTTTCAAATTCATAAATTCATAATTAACATCTAACATATTATCTATTGTTGATATTAAGCTATTATAAACCTTTATAGTAGCATCATCATGTATTACAGCTTTTTCTAAAGAAGATGAATAATTTCTTATTTTGCTAGTGATAGCTACACATTTTACTCTTGATAAATACAATTCTGTAATTGTATTTATATATTTTTTATAGCTATCATACATTAAATCAAAAGCTTGCTTTCTTACATTCACATCACTACTCTTTAAAAAATTCGTATATGTAGCATCTGTAAGTTCAACCTCTTTTCCTTCTTCATTAATTATATTTCCATACTTCAATTCTGCATTTGTAAAAATATCATAGGTATTTTCTGAATTTGCAAAAATTTCAGAATAATTTGATAATAAATTTTCCTCTTGTTTGCTCAAAATATGTTTTTTCTTATCTAATATTTCTTCTATATCTCTTTTATATTTGCTAAGATTTGGCTCATTATTTAAAAAACTTCTAACATCCTCCTCATTAGCTGCAATTATTTCAGGTGTAATATATGATACTGCAATACTAAAATCTGTACTAATATTTTCTACTTGTTTAAATAATTTTATTGATTCTTGATTTGCCATATCCAAATGATATGTAAGCATTCCATACGCATATAATTTTTCAAATATCTCATCTGCCTTTTCATACAAAGAATAGCATTTATATAAACTCTCTGCACTGTTACAAAGGCAACCTTGAAACTTTTGTATTTCATCAAAAATTTCATATAACTCATCTTTATTTTTATTAAAATCCTTCTCGTCTTTAAATATTTGTGTTAAATCCCAATTATTTTTACTATTCATAACCAATTTCTCTCCTTTCATATGAGAAAATTTTTATTAAAATCCTTTTAGAATCTATATATTATAATAAAAAGTGAGTTTGACAATACTACTTATTTAAATGTGTGTTTATATATTTTTAAAGAATCTATTTTTAAAAGCCTTCTCTAAAATGCAAGTTTTTATTATAATATATAAATTCCTATTATAATAAAAACTTGTTTTAATAATACTATTTATTTTTTATTTATTTTTTATATTTATAGTGTTTTTATTCACTATATGTATATTCATCTCCGCATTTTAGATTTTCTTGCAATTTTAAATTTTTCTTTGTTTTTCTTTGTTACAATAATTCTATCTATACCTTTTTTAGTACATACTTCTAAAGTTATTTTACCTGGTTCGATTTTTGGATGTCTTAATATTCTAGCTTCTGCCATCTTACACTCTTTCTTCGAAAATGCCATATATGAGAATTTTTCATCTTCATATGGTACCACTCCATCTTTTAGTTTCTTATGAATTTTCGTTCTAGCTATTCTACATATTGAATGGCACCAATCATTTTTCTCTAGCATACATTTTCCTTCATGCGTGCATGGTGCAATTATTTTTGCACCCATCTTTACTAATTTTTCTCTTATTTCCATTAATACATTATATCCGAACTGGAGTTCCAGGTTCTATTATAATCAAAACATCTTTTGTAGCATTCCATATTTTTTCTAATACTTTAATTCTTTCTTCTTTTTTCATTTCATTTAAAACGTATGATACAATTACAAGATCAGCTTCTTCTTTTAATTTTTCTTCTACCAAATCTCTTTTTAACCATTCAGATTTTTTTAAACATTCTTCATTAGAATATTTTGCTAAATCTTTTCCTAAGTTTAACATTGCTGTTTCTCTTTCTAAACAAATTATATTGTTTAAGTTAAGCAATTTACTTGCTGCCCATGATGCAGCTCCTGTTCCAGCTCCTATATCTAATAAAGTATGAATTTCATCAGCATTTTTTAAATTAAATGTATATTCTAGTGCTTTACTTACAGCACCATATGTTGCAGGCATTCTAAATAAACTATATGCACTAGCTTCTTTATCTGTTGTTAATAATCTTTTACTATTTCCACTATCTTTTCTATATTTTTCAGAAAGATTTTTTGTATTTTCTGATAGTTCTTTTAGTTCATTTATATTAATTCTAGATTCTAACTCACTCTTTAGCTCTATCGGTAATTCCATTTTATTTTTTACAAGTTTCTCCTTTATTAAAATCATCAAACTCTAAGTCATCAAATTCTATATTTTCTACATTTACTACTTCATTTTTATCGTTTATTGTTAGTTTAAATACATCTGGTGAATTTAAACGTTTATTAAATATAACATTTCCTTTAAAGCTATATTTTAGAACTCTATTTTCTTGAACACTTTCTAACTTGCACCACTTTAAAAGTAAAAAGGTTATAGCATATCCATGTGAAAAAATAGCAATTCTTTTTCCTTTGTTTTTGTTTATAACCTCTTCAAAAGCTTCTGTCATTCTTTTGGTTACTTCTTTTCTACTCTCTCCATCTTCTGCTTTATAATTTTCTTCTTCATACTGTTTTGTATACCAATTTAAAACATCTTTTTCGTTAGGCTTACCTGGTCTTCTTTCATCAAATCTCTCATCAATATTTACTTTTAGATTTTGTCTATCTAATAAATATTTAGCTGTTTGTAAAGTTCTTACACAATTACTTGTATATACAATATCAATATTTTGAAGTTCTTGTTCTTTACTTAAAATTTCTGCTCTTTTCTCTCCTACTACACTAAGTATTATTTTTTCATATTTCATTAAATCACTTTGATTTGTTTTATAACTTTCAATCATTTCTTTATTATTAAATCTTACTGAATGTCTAATTAAATAAACTACTGTTTCCATTTATTAACTCCTAATTCTTCACTGTTTTTATATTTTTTAGAAACTTCCAGAGCTTCCGGCCTCCTCCTGATGAACCGGCCTCCTCCAAAAGAACCTCCTCCGAAAAGACCTCCTCCGAAATCTCCATCGGATCCTCCGTAAAAGCCGCCACCGCCGCTTTTTGAATATATAACTTATCCCTTGTGCACATCCACCTATTATATATCCTATTATACCCCATATAACATCATTAATTATTACTGATGTATTTTTTGTTTCGAAATATATTATTACACTTAAGGCAATTGCATATATAATAGCTAATATTGTCTCTTTTAATATTATTAAAAGTTTTCTGGGTTTATAATATTCATATGAAAAAGGAATTATTACCATTATATAACCTGCTAACACACTAAAAGAAAATACCAAAAGTGGGTCAGAAATTGGACTCTTTTCTACTTTTTCAGCCTTTTCTTGTTCTATCTCTACATCATAATTTTTTGAAATTATACTTACAAATTCGTTAAATCCATTTTTTATTCCTTCATCCCATTTATTTTGCCTTAAATATGGTAGCATATATTGATTTTGAATTCTTCCAGTTTTAGCATCTGGTAACACGCCTTCTAGTCCATATCCTACTTCTATTCTAGATTTTCTTTCTTGTAGAGCTATTAATATTAATAGTCCATTATTTTTGTTTTTATCTCCAATTCCAAATTTTCTAAATGTTTCTGTTGCATATTCTTCTAATGATTCTCCTTCTAGTGATGGAATTGTAACTATAACAATTTGAGCTCCGTGTTTTGCTATTCAAACTTTTATTAACATTTATAATATAGTCTTTAGTTTCTTTACTTAGTAGTCCTGCATAATCATTAACATAAAATTCTTGTGTTGGATTAACAACTGCACTTACAAAACTCAAACTAAAAACAATTAAACATATTGTTAATATTAATATTTTTTTAAATATTCTTTTATTCAAAGTTAACACTTGGAACCTCCCTGCTTGATTCGTTTGCTTCAAAATATTGTTTTTGCTCAAATCCAAACATTCCGTGCTAAAATATTACCAGGAAAAGTTTTTACTTTTAAATTATAATTTTTAACTGCACTATTGTAATCTCTTCTTGCAACTGCTACTCTGTTTTCTGTCCCTGCTAATTCATCTGATAGTTGAATAAAGTTTTGAGAAGATTTTAAATCTGGATAATTCTCTACTACTACCATTAATGCATTTAAAGATGATGTTAATTCATTATTTGCATTTGATTTTTCTTCTAAACTATTTGCATTTATTAATTTTTCTCTTGCATCTGTTATACTATTAATTATTTCTGTTTCATGTGTTGTGTATCCTTTTACAGTATTTACTAAATTTGGAATCAAATCTGCTCTTCTTTGTAACATTACATCTAAGTTAGATAATTCTGTATCCACAGCTTCAGATTTACTAACCAATCCATTATAACTTCCCACTAAAAACATTACTATTATTGCTATTATTGCAATTACAGTTATTAAAATAATATTAGATTTTTTCATATTATTACCTCCATTTCATTTTTAATAAATTTTATCATACAAAAAAAATATATACAATATTTTTTTCTTATAAATAAATATACAAAAATGTAAAATCAAAATAAAAAGCTCTCTAATTAACTGTAGTAAAGATAAAATGATAAAATTTTTATCTAACAATTTTATTTTACTACAGTAATAGAGAACTTTATAAAAATTTATTATTTAATCCATTTTTTGTAATCTTCATCAGACTGTTTGCTTTTCCATCTTTTTACTCCTCCTTTAGTATTTTGTTTTTATATAATTTATCTTTTGTATTATTTATATTAATGTATATCACTTAGAGTTAACTCTATGTCAATACTTTTTTATTTAATTTTTATTTTCCTTGCATTTCTTTATTATTTTACACACAATTTAATAAATTAATCCTATTTAAAATTATCACCTTAAATTTTAATAATTTTTTCCCATGTCATATTCTTTTTTCCGAAGTGACCATAATTAGTTGTTTTACTATATATAGGCTCTCTTAAATTCAACTCTTTTATAATTCCAGATGGAGTTAAATCAAACCTTTGCTTAATTTTTTCTATTATTTCTTCTTCTGAAATTGTATTTGTTTTAAATGTATCTATATAAATAGAAACAGGTTTTGCAACTCCTATACTATAAGCAATTTGAATTTCGCATTTTTTAGCATATCCATTTGCTACAATGTTTTTAGCAATATATCTTGCCATATAAGCACCACTTCTATCTACTTTTGTAGGATCTTTACCAGAAAAGGCTCCTCCTCCATGTCTTGCCATTCCTCCATATGTATCTACTATAATTTTTCTTCCAGTTAAACCAGAGTCTCCTAACGGACCTCCTATAACAAATCTACCTGTTGGATTAATGAAATATTTTGTGTCATCATTTAGTAATTCACTTGGCACAATTTCTTTAATTACTTTTTCTTTAATTTCTTTTTTTAATTCTTCTAAATTTGTATTTTCTTCATGTTGTGTAGAAATAACAATTGTATCTATTCTTTTTGGAATTTCATTTTCATATCCAACTGTTACTTGAACCTTTCCATCTGGTCTTAAATTTTTTACTATTCCTTTTTTTCTAACTTCTGTTAATCTTTTAGCAAGCTTATGTGCTAAATATATTGGCATTGGCATAAAATCTTTTGTTTCGTCAGTAGCATATCCAAACATCATACCTTGATCTCCAGCACCTTCTGACTTTATGTTTTCATTTAGTTTGTCTTCTAATGATTTATCTACTCCAATTGCAATATCTGGTGATTGTTTCGAAATATTTAACAAAACCTTACATGTTCTATAATCTATATCGGTTTTTGAATTATCATAACCAATTTCTTTTATTGTATCTCTTACTATTTTTTCAATGTCTACTGTAGCTACTGAGGTAATCTCTCCTGTCACTAAAACTTGTCCCTTTCCTGCAACAGTTTCGCAAGCCACTCTTGCAAACTTATCTTTCTCTAAATATGCATCTAATATTTTATCTGATATTGTATCGCATAACTTGTCTGGATGCCCTTCTGTTACACTCTCTGATGTAAATAATCTTATCATTTTTCTTTTCCTCCTATCTTTTTTACAAAAAAACCTTTGCTATTTATAGCAAAGGTTAATAATAAACAATTTTTTATGTTTTAATCATCAGCCAAAGCTATAGCTTTGTCGGTATTAGCACCTTATTTTTAAATAGGTTGCTGTGGAGTCATAAAGCCGATTCTCTCGTCCACTCTAGATAACATATATTATTTTATATACTACTACTTTATTTTTATCATGTCAACAACTTAAATTTAGTATATCTTTATATTATTTTTTCAAATTTTATTTATAACTTATTTTTTATTTACTCATTTTTTGTCACTTAGTCTTTTTTTATTATACTTTTTTATTTATATAGCTTATTTTATTTTTGTAATTCTAATTTTTCTTTTTTAAACTTATCTGTATTTATTAATTCAATTTCTTCTTTTGTTAATTTTTCTACTCTATATTTCTGATTATACTTATTTTGTTTTTCCTTACTAAGTTCTTCTACTAAATCTTTATATTCTCTTACAAAAGTTTTTCCACTTTGAAAAATATTTTCATATACTACTAAATTATTTAGTGGTTCTTGTGATTTATCTCCTGAATAAGTAACATTTACTGCAATAATTTTATATATATTCTTTTGACTTAAATTTTCTCCTTTAAAATGTTTGCATAAATCTCCTACTTTAAATATATTTTCTTCCATTTTTTATATTTTCCTTTCTATTTTTATCTTTAAATCTAAATAAAATCTAAAGTTTAATTTAAAGTAATATTACTATCAAATTAAACTTTAGTCAATATTAATTTTATTAATTATTCATTACATCTTAAATTATGTATTAGTATTTTATCTTTAATTTTACATTATTTGCTTTATTTTTAATAAAAAATCATAATTTGTATAAAATATTTATAACCACATGGAGGTGTTTTTATGGACTTACTTAAAATAGTAGCTTTATCTTTTGGCTCTGTAATTTTTCTTTTTATTTTAACTAAACTAATGGGAAATAAAGAAATGTCTCAGCTTAGTATGTTTGATTATATAATAGGTATTACTATTGGTTCTATTGCAGCTGAAATGTCTACAGCTTTAGAAAACGACTTTATGCAACCTGTTGTTGCTATGGCTGTGTATACTATAGTTTCTATAATCATTTCTATTTTATCTTATAAATCTATAAAAATTCGTAGAATTATATCTGGAAACTCTTTAATATTATTTGATAATAATGAACTATATCGTAATAATCTAAAAAAAGCCAAACTTGATTTAAATGAATTTTTGATGCAATGTAGAACTGCTGGGTACTTTAGTCTAAGTGATATACAAACAGCAATATTAGAGCCAAATCGGGAAAATTAGTTTTTTGCCTAAGGCTGAAAATAGGCCTACTATTCCTTTAGACTTTAATATGCATCCTCACCAAGAGAAAATGGTTATTAATATAATTTTAGATGGTCAAATTTTAAAAGAAAATTTAAATTATTCTGGTAATGATGAACTGTGGCTACAAAAACAAATTGTATCTTTAGGATATAATAATGCTTCTGAAATTTTTTTAGCTACTTGTGATTATAATAACAATTTACAAATATACCCCAAAAAGGATTATAATAACTCACATGATATTTTTGAATAAATAAAACCCTTTCTTGTTAAATAATTGTTCTAAGCAAGAAAGAATCTTATTTATTATTTAGCATTTAATATTTTTTTATTATTCTACTATTTGGCGTGCCTACAACAGTTACATTATCATCTGTTGATTCTAATACAACTGACCCAGCACCTATTTTTACATTATTACCAATTTTTATTGGTCCGAAGTATTTTTGATCCCGCTCCAATCATTACACTGTCTCCTACATCTGGATGTCTTTTGTCTTTATCTTTTCCTGTTCCCCCTAATGTTACTTGATGATAAATTGTACAATTATCTCCAATTGTTGCTGTTTCTCCAATTACTATTCCCATTCCATGGTCTATAAATAATTTCTTTCCTATTTTAGCCCCTGGATGTATTTCTATTCCTGTTATAAATCTTGCAAATTGAGATATAAGTCTTGCTATAAAGAAAAATTTATTTTTATAAAAGAAATGAGCAATTCTATAAAATACTAATACATGGAACCCTGGATATAAAATAATTACTTCTAAAATATTCCTTGCTGCTGGATCTTTTTCTTTTATATTTTTTGCATCTTCATATAATTCTTTTATCACAAAACCACCTCTAATACTTTCTTTATTATGGCTTATATTATTTTATGTTTATTAAAGATAATATGACACAAAAATTCTAATATAAAAAAATAAACCATTTCTGTTTTAGTCTAACAAATTTGGTTTATTTTTTATTTTTTCTCACATTTTTACTCTGTTCTTAATGCTTCTACTGGATCTTTTTTACTTGCCATTTTTGATGGAATCAATCCTGCAATTATTGTAAGTACCATACTAATTATTACCAATATAATTGCTCCTCCAAATGGAAGACTTGCTATTCCTGATACTCCTGCAATTGCTTTTATAATAGCATTTATTGGAATTGTCAGAATAAGGGTTATCAATATTCCTAAAAGCCCTGCTGCAAAACCTATTATAAATGTTTCTGCATTAAATACTCTTGATATATCTTTTTTAGATGCTCCTATTGCTCTTAATATTCCTATTTCTTTTGTTCTTTCCAAAACAGATATATATGTTATTATTCCTATCATTATTGATGATACAATTAAAGAAATTGCAACAAATGCAATTAGCACATAACTTATCATGTTAACAATTACACTAACAGATTTCATCATCATTCCAACCATGTCTGTATAGTTAATTACATTTTCTTCTTTTCCTTCATCTCTTTGTTTTTGGTTATATTTTTCTATTTCATTAGATATTAATTCTTTTGCATCAAAATTTGTTGCATATATTTTAATTGCTGATGGTTTATTTAAATCTACTACACCTAGAGTTTCTAAATTATCTTCATATGTTGCATTTTGATTTTCTGAAAAAGATTGCATAACTTTTGCAAGTTCTTCGCTTGAAAGTTTGCTAATATATGCTTTTTGTTCGCTTGTTAAATTTGCATAATCAAATTTTGTATTTTCGTTTTTTTCTGGGAACTTCATTCCTGTAAAAATATTTATATCTTTATTTTCTTTTTGTTCTTTAACTATCTCAGATTCATTTATTTTGTTTATTACATGTTCTTTTAATTGTTTTGTATAACCTATCATTGAACCAGTTAATGATGTTGATACACTTTCTTCATTTTTTCTTATTATACAAGAAATTTTTATATCTTCTGCATTTTCTATTTTGTTTTTCATATATTCTTCATCATCACTTTTGTTTACCCACATATTACCTGATTTTTCATAATAATCTGTATTTAGAATTAATTTAAATGATAAATTTAATAATTCATCATATGTATATACTTTTTGATCATCAGCTTCTACTTTTTCTCCTTTTTTTACCGCTTCCCATTTTCTTTCTAAGTCTTTTTGATCTTTTAAGCCCAAAGTGTATAATGTATAATCACTAATTTGATTATTTTCATCTACTACTAACGCCACCTCATTATATGAAGTTGGCAAATTACCTGCTAGTACATCGTATTGAGATTCTATTAATTCTTTATTATCTAACATTTCTTCCCATACATCAGTTTGTGATACCATCATAGAACTACTTGCAAATGGAGATGAGTTTTGCTCTTCTACCATATTTCCCATGCCTATACTATTCATTACTGTACTTGGATTAACTTTAACTATTCCATTTGATGTATCTTTTTTATATAAATTTAAGTTTAAATTATATTCATATTGTATTGCATTAGAGTTCTTTTTTATTTCATTTTCTTCTGTATCTAAATAATTCTTAAATTCCTCTAAATTATTAGTTTGAATCTTGCTAGATAAAGTACTTATCATTTCATTCATTATATCTTTAGAATATATTTTTCCTTCTTCATGATTTAAGTTATCATTTCCTTCATCCATCATTATTTCTAACATACTTGCCATATCTACTGTAGACTCTTCTATTGAAATTGGATATGATGATAATGTATCTTCTTGTACTCTATTTATATATTTTTGTACTCCATTTGACAAAGATAAAATAAGCGCAATTCCTATGATACCTATACTTCCTGCAAATGAAGTTAAAATAGTTCGCCCTTTTTTAGTCATTAAGTTATTTAAGCTAAGAGATAAAGCTGTAAAAAAATTCATAGATGTTTTTCCAGTTTTTGCTTTCTTTTTTTCTGTTTTTTCTTCATCTTCTTTGTATGGATTTGAATCACTAATAACCTTTCCATCTAGTACTTTTATTACTCTAGATGAGTATTTTTCTGCAAGCTCTGGATTATGTGTTACCATTATTATTAATTTATCTTTTGAAATATTTTTTAATATTTCCATTATTTGAACACTTGTTTTTGTATCTAAGGCACCTGTTGGCTCATCTGCTAAAATAATGTCTGGGTCATTTACTAGAGCTCTTGCTATTGCAACTCTTTGCATTTGTCCTCCTGACATTTGATTTGGCTTTTTATGTATTTGTTCTTTTAATCCTACATCTTCTAATGCTTTTATTGCTCTTTTTCTTCTTTCTTCTTTTGAAACACCTGATAGTGTTAATGCAAGTTCAACATTAGAAAGTACTGTTTGATGTGGTATTAAATTATAATTTTGAAATACAAATCCTACAGAATAATTACGATATGCATCCCAATTATTATCTTTAAACTCTTTTGTTGATTTTCCATTTATTATTAAATCACCACTAGTATATCTATCTAATCCTCCTATTATATTTAAAAGAGTAGTCTTACCACATCCACTCTGTCCTAAAATAGATACAAACTCACTATTTCTAAATTCGATATCTATTCCTTTTAAAGCTTTAACTGTAGTATCTCCTGATTTATATTCTTTTGTAATGTTTTTTAATTTTAACATTTTTATTCTCCTCATTTTTTATTGTTAAATTTTTCTTATATTTAATTATATTTCTTATATAAAGTCTTATCCTTTTATTTTATACAAAAATTTTAATATATTCATTTTATATTGTCATATCTCCATCTATCGTATCGTAAACCACATTACGGGTATAATAATAGTTGTCTTCATCTTCTACTACATTAAATACTTTATAAAATGAATATCCCATAAATATTAATATTGGTATACTTATTACATACAAAATTATTGGTATGCTAATTTTCCATCCAAGCTGTTTTCCTTCAGCTTTTCTTTTGTTTGCATTTACACCAAAAATCATTGTTATAACAGTTGCTACTATAAAACCTACAATGCCTACTGCCACTATCATAAATATTATTATTAACGATAAGAAAAATATTCCTAATCCAATAATTCCTCCCATATTTATTTCTCCTTTCTTTTTTATTTTACAAAATTATTATATCTTTTATAATTTAACATCTTTTATATAAATTTTTCACATATCAAATTATCATAATATTTTATTAATTCATCATATCTTTCCTTATTTCTTACAGTCCATCCTAAGATAAATTTATTTTTTTTAATTTTGTTTACTTCTTTATAACTTAAGTCATCTACGCTATGCGAAATAAAATCTGGATTTGTAATTATATTAAAAAACATTGTTTTTAATATAAACTTTTTTATATTATCCATTTTTTTATTTTTAAATTTACATACTAATTGTCCTCTTATTATATTTGGATAATTATTTTTAAACCACATTATGCTTAATGGATTAAAACTTTGTACTGCATATTTTCCATTATACTTTTTTAAAATTTGCACCAAACTACTTTCTAACAAACCTACTTTATTGTCGTTTTTCAATTCAATTAATATTGGAACTTTTCCATCTACTAATTTTAATACATCCGAAAATTTAGGTATATATGTATTTTTATTTAATAATTTTATATTTCTTATTTCATCATATGTACAATCTTTAAGATTCTTATTTATTCCTGTCATTCTTTCTATATTATCATCATGAAAAACTACAACTTCACCATCTTTTAGAAAATGAACATCTAATTCTATTATATAATTTTTATTTACAGCTTCCTTAAATGCCTCAAGACTATTTTCTATAATATCTTTCTCGTTATGAACACCTCTATGTGCTATAATTGTTTCTTTTAAAAATTTAAGATCTTTCATTTATATCTCCTTATAAATTAAATTATAAATAGATTATTTATATATTATTTTAATGTTAATAATGTTTTATAAATTTACATATATTCTTATTTATATCACATCTCATATTAAAATTCTACTATTTTAAAGTACAAATACGTAGTAATTGTTCAATACTAATTTTTTTACTTTTTAAATATTTATTTTTCTATTTATTTTACAACTTATATTTATTTTTTACTTAATATATTCGATATTTTTTCATATGTTTCCTATTATAAAAAATATCTTAGAGCCTTGTTTTTCTATTTATTTTGCATTTTTTTATAATAAAATTACCAAATGTTTCTTAATGTTATTATATTTTTCTTTTTTTTGTACATACTATATTTAATAAAATGTTTTTGGAGGTATTTTATGGAAAATCAAAATTTAAATATTTTAGATGAAGTAAACAAAGGTGCAACAATGGGAATGGATGCAATTTCATATGTGTCTGAAAAAGCAAAAGATCCTAATTTTAAGAAAATTTTAGATACAGAATATAATAAATATCAGAAAATATCTGATAGAGTAAATGATTTATATTCTAATTATACAAGAAAAGAACCACATGAAACAAATACAATGACAAAAATGATGACATGGTATGGTGTACAAATGAAAACAATGATTGATGACACAACTTCAAAATTATCTGAATTATTAATGCAAGGAACCAATATGGGAATTATAGAAGGTAGACGTTTAATTAATCAAAACAATAATATTGAACCTAATGTAAAAAATATTTTACATGATTTTGTTACAATGCAAGAAGATAGTATAGAAACATTAAAAAAATATTTATAACTTCTTTTTGTTTTAACTTTTTAATATTATAAATAGTTTATTTATAATATTAAATTTATTCCTATTTTTTAATCATAATTATAAGAATTTAACTTACTAATATAAAAAAAGATTATATCTAAAAAAATTTGTTATCAAAAAAGACAAGATGAAATTTAATTTATAAATCAGCTTGTCTTTTATTTTACAAATTTAAAATATATTTAGTAATATAATCTAATTATTTTCTATTTACACTATCTTATCCTAAGGCAACATCTAATATCATCATGACTATAAATCCTATTGCTGCTCCTATTGTACCAATATTAGAATGTTCTCCTGCTTGTGACTCTGGAATTAATTCTTCTATTACTACATAAATCATTGCACCTGCTGCAAACGACAATAAATATGGCAAGATTGGAACTACTGCATTTGTAAGCAATATTGTAATTATTGCACCTATTGGCTCCACTATTCCAGATAATGTTCCATATATAAAGGCTTTTGTTTTTGACATTCCTTCTGCTTTTAATGGCATTGAAATAATTGCTCCTTCAGGAAAATTTTGTATTGCAATTCCTATCGCAAGAGCAAATGCACCTGCCATTGTTATTCCCGCATTTCCTATGATTGCACCTGCAAAAGTAACCCCAACTGCCATTCCTTCTGGTATGTTATGAAGAGTAACTGCTAAAACTAACATCGTTGTTTTTTTTAGCTTAGCTCTTATTCCCTCTGGTTTTCCACTTTCTAAATGTAAATGTGGAATTAAACTATCTAAAACAAGTAAAAATACAATTCCTAATAAAAAACCAATTGAAGCAGGAATCCATGGTATTGCTCCTTGCTCTTTAGACATATCTATTGAAGGAATTAATAAAGACCATACAGATGCTGCAATCATCACTCCGAGAAGCAAAACCTAATAATAATTTTTCTATTTTTTTATTCATCTTGTTTTTCATTAAAAATACCATTGCTGAACCCAAAGTTGTTCCTAAAAATGGTATTAATAACCCCGTAAATAGTTGCATTACCAATCATCTCCTTAATTTTTTAAAATTGTATCTGCTGAACACAATTTTATAGTAGTTGGTCTTCCATGTGGACATGTATATGGATTTTTTAAGCTTAGTAAACTTTCTATTAGCTTATCTACTTCTTCTTTTCTTAGATCCATATTTGCCTTTACTGCCGCTTTACATGCAACAGTTGCAATAAATCTTTCTTCTACATCTTTTATTTGTCCTCTTTCATTTGTTAACATTTCATCTAATATATCTAAAAATATATTTCTACTATTTACTTTATATTCTATATCTGGAATTCCATTTATCTTTATACTGTTTTCTCCAAAAACATCAATATCAAATCCTGTATTTTTTAAAAGTTCTATATTTTCTTGAACAAATTTAATTTCTTTATGTGATAAATTAATAACTTCTGGTAATAACATCATTTGACTATTATTTTTCAAATTATTTTTATAATTTTCTTTTATTTGTTCATATAAAACTCTTTCATGCGCTGCATGCTGATCTATTAAAAATAATTCATTTTTAATTTCTATTATGATGTATGTTCTAAAAATTATACCTATATATTTATAATCAATTTTTCTTTTAGTCTCTCTTTTGATAAGTTCTTGTTTTTTATTTTCTTCTGTAATCTCTTTTGATTCATTATTATTATTCAAAAGTTTACTTTTATCACTTTCATTATTCTCATCTTTACTGAAATGATTTGTTAAAAATTCAAATTCATTTTCTATATAACTTTCTTTTTTAGCTTCTATTTCATTATTTCCTAAAAAATCTTTATTAAGCATAGAATTTTTAACTGCATGATATACTACTTTATATATTTTATCTTCTTCTTTAAATCTAACTTCCATTTTTGTAGGATGCACATTTATATCATAAAAATCTGCAGGCATCTCTAAATTTAAGATAAAGAATCCATGTTTGCCTATTCCTATACCACCTTTAAAAGCTTGATCTATACTACTAGTTATCATTGCGTTTTTTATATTTCTTTTATTTAAAAATATAATTTGGCCTTTCCTATTATCTCTTGCCATTAAAGTATTTCCTATAACACCTGTTACTTTTATACCACATTCTTTATAGTCTACATTTATTATATTGTCTTTACATTCTCTACCATATAAAATGTACACAATATCTTTTATATCTCCACTCCCATTTGAACTAAATACTGTTTTTCCGTCATTTAGAAGTTTAAATGATATATTCAAATTTGCCATTGCTATTTTTTGAATTAATTCTTTTATATATCTAAATTCTGTAGAATCTTGTTTTAAAAATTTATATCTAACAGGTGTATTAAAGAAAAGATCTTCTACTATTATACTTGTTCCTGTTTGTGTTACAACTTCTTCTTTTTCTAAAATATCACCTGCTTTTGCAATTACTTTTATTCCTGTATTTTCATCTTTAGTTTTAGATATCATTGTTAATTTTGATATTGCTACTATACTTGCTAAAGCTTCTCCTCTAAATCCCATAGAATATGTTGTTTCTAGATCTTCTATCTTTCTAATTTTACTAGTAGCATGTCTTTCAAAGGAAATATCTATATCATCTAACAAAATACCTTTTCCATTATCTGTTACTTTTATAAATGTCTTTCCACCATTTTTTATTTCTATAACTATTTTATTTGATCCTGCATCTATTGAATTTTCAACCAGCTCTTTTACAACATTTGCTGGTCTTTCTATAACTTCTCCTGCAGCTATCTTATTAATTGTCAAATCATCTAATAATACAATATTTCCCATCTTTTAGTACTACCTCTTTTATAGTCCATGTTATTTAATTTATAATAATTTTATTTTTATTCATTACCTTTTAAACTTGTTACCATATCTATTGTTTTTACTTTTTTAGCTAATATTTTGTTAACAAATATTGAAACTACATATGTTCCTACTAACGCATATAAATATGATGCAATTTTTATTTCTGTGCTAAAATCGTATGAATCTCCAAGTGCTGTTTTAAATATATAATCTGTCATAATAAAACCAAGTGGTAAACCTATTATAATTGCAATTATTGTTAACCATGAATTTTGTTTTGTAAAAATTTTCTTTATTTGTTTATCTTTAAATCCTAAAACTTTTAATGTTGCAAATTGGTATTGTTTTTCTGAGAAAGATAATATTCCTAAATTATATATTATTACAAAACCTAATATTGCAGAAACTACTATTAACAAAACAACCATTGTTTTCATAGTTTTAATCATATTTTGCATACCTTCTTTTAGTGTAGATAAACTTTGGATTGTTTTTACTCCCTCAATTTCTTTTACGTTACTTAAATCATTATTTGTATAAACTGTATCTGCTTTATATTCTAATCCTAAACTTTCATAATATGCTCTTGAAGCATTTAATTGTTGATTTTGAGGGTCTCTATTTAGTCCTATTATTTTACTTGTATACCATGTATCATTTCCAAATACATGCCAAGAAATTTCATCTCCAACTTTTAAATTCAATTTGTTTGATAATTTTTCTGTTATATATACACCATCATTTTTTAAATCTATATATTTTTTATCATGATCTGTATATCTCAAATAATCTTTTGCATCATTTATTGTTATTGTATTAGTTTCTTTTTTGTCTCCAATTTTTATTTCAATTCCTAAACTTTCACTTGTTGCATTTCCATAATTTTTAGTTACATTTTCAAAATCATTATCTGTATAATTATTATCTAATGATAATTTATAACTAAATTTGTTTAATTTGTCAAATTGCCAATCTAAATAAGAATTCATTGTATCTAACATACCAAATGCACATACCATAAGCATTGTACATCCCATAACACCTACAATTGCCATAATAGATCTACCTTTATTTCTTGCAATATCTCTTAAATTCCATCTGGTAGCCAAAGATGCTTTCTTAAAAATTCCCTTTGTTGTTAAACTAAACTTTGCCTTTTTTACTTTTGGTATTTCTAATCTAAGAGCTTCTGCTGCTGGTTCTTTTAAAACCTTATTACATGATAAGTATGTAACAACTGTTATTAATACAACAACTACCACTGCTAAGATATATACTTCTGGAATTAATACAGTGCTATACTCTGGTACTTCAAAATATGACATTTCCATATTTAAGAAATAATATCCTAATATAAATCTACCTGCTAAAAGTCCTAAAATACTTGCAATTAAACTTATATAAAATCCATAACTAACATAGTGTTTAACTATTTTTTTGTTTTTAAACCCAAGTGCTTTTAATGTTCCTATTTGTACTCTTTGTTTTTTTACAAATCTATTCATTGTGGTAACAACAGACAAAATTGCTATTAGCAAGAATAGTAATGTAAATACTTGTGAATAGGTATTTCCCTCTTCTATTTCGGAATTATAAACTTCATAAGAAGGACTTGAATTTCTATCTGTTACTGCTAGAGCTGCTTTTATATCATTTTCTATATTGCTCTTTGTTTCATTTAATTTAGATGTATCATCTATATCTACAATTATTTTATTAAAAACATAATAGTCTTTTATATTAAAGTTTTCTATTGTTTGTTCTATTAATGAATTTTCAGTTATTCCTGTTTTGGCCTTTATTTCATCATATATGCAATCTTTTGGAAACTCATTAATAGACATATATATATATCCATAATTTTTATGATTTGGAAATAATTCTGTTTCATCTTTTACAGCATAAACATGATCTGGAATATTTATAAGTCCAGCTATTTTTTCGGTTATTTTGTATTTTTGATATGTAAATGTAATTTCATCTCCCACTTTTAAGTCTAATGTTTTAGCCAAAAAGCTATCAAACCAAACTCCACTTTTGCTACTATCAAATTCTTCTCCATCTATTATATACATTTTTGAAATATTATTTGTTTCTATAAAATTTGTTTCTAATGTTACATCATTATAATTATCCAAATTCGTTGTTAATGTTAAAACTCTTTCTGCATCTTTAACATTGCTTACTTTTTTTACATCTTCTAGGTCTTTGTTTGTAAAGTTTTCACCTGAAAGCCAAATGTCTTGCAAATTGTTTTTCTCATAATATTCTTCACCACTTTTTTGCATTCCATCCATATAACTATGTACTCCAGAAAAAACAAATACACCTAAAAATACCATTAAAAATATAGTAATAAATTGTGATTTATTAAATCTTATATCTCTATACATTTTTTTATTTAATTTTCTCATATCTTATATTTCTTCCTCTCTTTTACCATTTTACTTCATCAATATTTTTAGGATTTTCATTTTTTGTTACACTTTCTATTTGCCCATTCTTTACTCTTATTACAGTATCTGCAATGTCTGCAAATAAAGCATTATGTGTTACAATAATTACAGTGTTTGCCCCATCATTTTTATCACATTGTTTTTTTAATAATTTTAGAACTTCTACACCTGTTTTTGAATCTAGTGCACCAGTTGGTTCATCACATAATAATAATTTTGGATTTTTAGCTATAGCTCTTGCAATAGAAACTCTTTGTTGCTCACCACCAGAAAGTTGATTTGGGAATTTATTTATATGTTCTATTAATCCAACATCTTTTAAAGCTTCTTTACTATCTGAATAATTTTTTACTATATCTCTTACTATATCTACATTTTCTAAAACTGTTAGTGTTGGAAGTATATTATAAAACTGAAATATAAATCCTACATTTTCTGCTCTATATTCACTTAATTTTGTTTCACTGTATTCTGAAATATCTACTCCATCTACTAAAATAGAGCCATTACTTGGACTATCCATACCTCCTATTAAATTTAACAAAGTTGACTTTCCAGCACCTGAAGGTCCAAGTATTACAACAAGCTCTCCTTTATTAATAGCTAAATTTACATTGTCTAATGCTTTAAATTCTTTTTCACCTATTTTATAGGCTTTACTTACATTTTTTAATTCTACTATTTTTTCCATATCTTCTCCTTACCTGAAATTTAATTCATATTTTTTTCTTTTAATATTATATTCATCCTAAAATAAAAAGTCAATATAATATGAAATTTTTTTCAGATTTTGTTTTAAGTTTGTTGACTTTGCTATAAAAAATGCTATAATAGTTATTAATATTTATTTTATGAGAGGAGCAAAAATAAATAATATGAGTGAAAATGATATAAGAGAACCTGTTCAAAAACGTTCTATAGAAAAAAAACAAAAAATAATTCAAGCTGGTTTTGAACTCATTTGTAAAAAAGGATATTATAATACTAATACAGCAGAGATTGCAAAAGCAGCACGGTGTATCTACAGGAATTGTTTATAATTATTTTAAAGATAAACATGATATTCTTATTGAAGGAATTAAAATTTATGCAGATAATATATTCTATCCTATGATAACTATCTCTGAAGAAAATTTTGATAAAAATAACTTTGATAAAATTTTAAGAAATATGATTACTAAATTTATAGAAAATCATAAACTTTCTCAATCTGCTCATGAAGAAATAACTGCCATGACTCATTCAGATAAAGAGATTGCTAACTTTTTTCACTCACATGAAATGAAAATGACAAATACTATTGTAAATTTACTAATTCAAAATGGATTTACATCTACAAATTTACCCGAAAAAGTTCATATTTCTATACGGATTAATTGATAATTTATGTCATGAAATTGTTTATCATAAACACACTAATATGAACTATGATATTATGATTGATTTGGTTATTCAAACAATTATAAACTTATTAAACTAAATAACAAAAAGAAGTAAGTTTTTGCTATCTAAAACTTACTTCTTTTTATTCCATCTAATTTTAATTGTTTTCTACTTTTTATAATCAAAAATTTTTTCTAAATTTTCCTTATATCTCTTAAAAATAGGATTATTTTCATCTACTCCATTAATACAACTTTCATATACACTTGTATAATACCATTTTTGTTTATCTTTATTTCTTTTTAAAGAACTCCATGATTTTTCTTCTCCATACAATTCTATACAATCAGATAAATCTTCCAAATTACTAATTTTATCACAAGCTACAATTAATTTTGAACCTAGTGGTGCATTTTTTATATGTTCTATTGTATGTTTTTTTCTATCTTCCCATTCTAATGATTTATCTGGCTCTGATGCATCATACACATAATCTCTAATTTTTTTACCGAATTCTCTTTCAATATCTTCAAATTCATATTTAGTATCTTCTACTACATCATGTAAAATCCCAGCTGCAACAATGTCTTCATCACATCCATTTCTTTGTAAAATCATTCCAACTGTAAAAGGATGAAAAATCATATCAACATCTTCTATTTTTCTTTTTTGATTTTTGTGTGCTCTAGTTGCATAATATATTGCATATTCTATTTTGTCTTTTCCCCTATTCATAACAAAAGCCTCCTTCTAAAACTTTTCTAATAATTCTGTATATTTATATTACTTTCTTTGAAATTATATTACATAATTTTCTTTTTTTCAACAAATGTATTTACTTTTTTTATTAATGGTGATAATATTCTTGTGTACGTTTATCCGTCTTGTTGCAGCATATGGGAGGATTGTATATGAATATGCACAAAACTTCACCATTCATGATTGAGTTCATTGGTACTCCAGAAGCTGGCAAAACAACCACTATTCATCGATTGAAAGATTTATTGCTTACCCAAAAGTATAGTGTAAATTTGGTTCGAGAATCAGCTGAGATTGTTCCCACTTCTTTTCCGAAAGGCAGTACGGAAGCTCACTTCTGGATGCGTCTTACTACGGCAAGGTCAATTTTAGAAAATCAAGTTTCAAATGAATCTGATATTATCTTAATTGACCGCGGTTTGATCGACACATTGTTCTGGGATACCTATTATGGTTCTATCGGTACTATGTCTACAAGCGAAGTTTCAAAAACAAACGCTTTTTTTCAAAGTATCGGTATTAAATACCCGGACCTCGTCGTCTACTTGTCAACCACCCCTGAAGAAACAATTCGTCGGCGTGGTGGTGAAGGACGCATCGTAACCTATAGCTTTGTAAAGCAATACAACAAAGTTCTGGATTCCTTTATCGATTCTGTAACATGTCCCGTTTTTCATTTGGACACTACAAATCTTTCCCAGGACGAAGTTACCATGCGAGTTTTGGCTCGTGTATTTGCTAAGCTGTAAAATCAACAACCTCAAATTTTCATATATGTGCTAAATACATTTTGAATATTTGAGGTTGTTTTTTTATAATTTTTATTATTTATTTACTTATTTTTTCTAACTTTTCTTTTAATTTTTCTATTGTTTTCCTTCTTGCACTTATATTATTTTTTTCTTCTTGTGATAATTCTGCTAAAGTTCTTCCATCTTCTAATTCAAAAATCTCATCAAATCCAAATCCATTATCTCCTCTTACTCCTTCTGCAACATATCCTTCTATATATTCACATGCTGATATTGTATTTTTTCCATCTGATATTGCCATAGCAGAACAAAATTTTATCTTTCTTTTTTCTTTTGGAACATTTTTTAATTTTTCTATAATTGCTAAATTTCTTTCTCTATTTGTTCCATCAAACCATCTTTTTGTATTAACACCTGGAAAACCATTTAAAAATTCTATTTCTATTCCAGAATCATCTGCCAAACACATCTGTCCATTTAATGCTTTTGCTATTGTTTCTGCTTTCTTTATAGCATTTCCTGTAAAAGTTTCTTCTGTTTCCTCAACTTCTATATTTATATTTTCGTCTTTCATAGAAACAATATTATATTCTTTTAATATCTCTTTTACTTCTCTTATTTTTCCTTTATTTCCAGACGCAATTACTATTTTTTTAGACATTAATATTCCTCTTTTCCTTAATATATCTCTTTTTAAATTTTATATTATGTTATATCCAAACGTCAAGTATTAAAAACTTACTGATTATAAAACAAAACTTCTCATATATTTTCTTCTATTACTTTTATACTTTAGTTTACAATTTTACTTGTATAAAAATTTAATTTAACCTTTCAATTAACAATTTTTTATAAGCATTACATTCCTATTTGATAATAAAAAAGTAAGCTATATTCTAGAACTCATTAAATTTGAAGAAGAATAACTTTTTAAACCTTTATAAAATACTATAAAAGCTAAAATAGTTATAGCTATTGTAAAACCAAATATAATAAAAAAATTTTCCAAATTAAAATTTAAAATTGTATCTACCGGCATATAACTTGATATTCCCACAGGTATAATTGTATATAATATTAATTTTATTCCATTTTTAAATATTGTACCTGGATATGTTGCGAAATTTACGATTGTATTTGCAAGAGCATCTGCTAATATATCTGCTTTTACAATCCAAAATGCTAAACTTCCAACAATGCTTGAAAATGCTGTTATTATAATTGCTCCTGTTATTGAAAAAATAGTAAATAATATAAAATTTTTTATTGTAATTCCATATATTGCCAGACAAATATATCCATAAATCAGATCTCCTATTGCTGATATTTTCGTATCTGATGTTAAAACACCTAAAAATACGTTTTTGGGCTGTACTAAAAAAGTATCTAATTTTCCATTTATTATTAGCTCTGGTATATCGAAAGCTTTACAAAACACTATATGAGCTATTCCATATGTACTTGCAGCTATTCCCCATAATAATACAACTTCTCTTATTGTATAACCTCCAATTTCATTTTTTAAATTAAAAAGTATTATCCATTGAACTATAAAACTTGCATTGTTTAGTATCATAAAAACTATATTTGTTATAAAAGTTACTTTATTAGTCATTTGTTTCATTATATTATATTTTACAGATAATACCATAACTTTTATTTGATTTTTAACCTCCATTAACATTTAATTTTTTTACCCCCTTTTCGTATAATATAACTACCAAAGACATTGTAATTACTAAATAAATTATTTGTGCAATTATAATCTGTATAAAATTCGACATGCTAAAATCTATTATTAACTTTGCCGGTCCATATGTTACAACATATATTGGCGTAAATTTTATTATTGATTGCAATGATTTTGGAAACATCTCAATTGGAAATAAAGTTCCTAATACTAATATTAATTTATCATATACCCAATGAAATGGTGTTGAATCTTCTATCCAAAATGAAAGAATACTAATAATGATTCTTATTGTTGAATTTATTAATATTCCCAATACTACTACTGGTAATATAAACAATATATTTAGCATATTAAAATTTTGCAATGGTCCTACAAAACATATACCTATAAATATACCAACAAATCCAAACATTATAGATTTTATAGTAATTTCTCCTAAATGTTTTGATATAATATAAAACACATAATTATATGGTTTATTTATATTGTAAGCAATATTTCCGAGTCTTAATATCTTTGCTTATTTCATTAGTCAAAATCTTATTTCTTGTTCCAAACCACAAAACTTCTGTTATTAGTACATACCATATCATCTGTTCCATCGTATATCCATTTATAATTCTGCTATTATCTAAATACATATACTGCCATAGATTCAAAAATACAAACATCATTACAAAAAAATTTATAAACCCTAAAGCTATATTAGGTATATAGCTTAAATTTTCTATTAATGTTGCTTTATAAATATATAAATATTTTTTCATTTTTTCATCCCCTTAATACTTTATTAAAAGCTTATCTTTCTATCCTTTATATATTTTAGTAATTATATCTTCTAATGGTATATTAGATATATTTATATCAATGATATTATCTGAATCTATTAACTTTATAACATCTGTTACATTTTTCTTTTTACTGTCTATTTCTATCTTTAAACTATTCTCATTTTCTTTTAATATTGCTATACCATCTTCTTTTTCTAAATTTACACTTTCTTTTGTTTTTACTTCTATTATCTTTTTATTTAAATAGTGATATTTTAAATTATTCATTGTATCATCCATTATTATTTTTCCATGATTAACTATTACAACTCTTTTGCAAAGTTTTTCTATATCTCCTATATCATGACTTGTTAAAAATATTGTTGTTTTATATTCTTTGTTCATTTTCTTTATTAAACTTCTTACATTCTCTTTTACAACAGGATCTAAACCTATTGTTGGTTCATCTAGAAATAATATTTCTGGTTTATGTATTAATGATGCTACTATTTCACATCTAATTCTTTGTCCAAGTGATAAATTTCTAACTGGCGTATTTATAAAACTTCCGTATTTCAAATGTATTTTTTAATTCTTCTATTCTTTTTTCTATTTCATCATCTGGAATATCATATATTGCTCCAAAAAATTTAAAATTATCATATGGTGTTAAGTGCATCCATAATTGTTCTTTTTGACCAAAAACAGTTCCTATTTTATATGCTAATTGCTTACGTTTTTTTGACGGATCTAAATCTATTACATTTATCTCGCCACTACTTGGATACAATATTCCAGTTAACATTTTTATTGTTGTAGATTTTCCAGCACCATTTGGACCAATAAATGCTACTATTTCTCCTTTTTCTACTTCAAAACTTATATTATCAACCGCTTTAATTACTTTATATTTTGGTTTAATAATATTTTTTATACTTCCTTTTATTCCATTTTCTTTTTCTTTAATTTTAAATTCTTTACTTAAATTTTTTACTTTTATTATACTCATATATACACTTCACATCCCCTATATTAATTATATACAAAAAAGCCTCATAAAGAAATCTTTTTTAAGACTCCTTTATAAGACTTTTTTCTAATCTTACTTTTTAACAAGTGTAAGCAACATTTTTATTTATGTTTGCCCTTTACCGCTCGAAATATAAAAATACTTTCTAGGTAAACTCTTAAATTATGTTTACTATTTTATCATACAACTTTTACTTTTGTCAATCTATATTTATCATGTTTTAATATTATATTTTTTCCCTTGATTTAATCTATTAAAATAGCTGCTTGTTTAGACAATTTCAAAATCACTTAAATTTTACACTAACAAAATTTATTAATTTATAAAACTATATTTTTCAATAATCCTGTTATTTCGCCTGTATAAAATATATCCAGCTTACTCATTGCTCTTGTTATAGTTACATATAAAAGTTTTATATCTAAACTACTATATGTATACTTTTCTTCATTTGCATTACTAATTATAACACAGTCAAACTCCAATCCTTTTGCAAGATATGATGGAACAACAGAAATTCCTGAATTATACTCTGAATCTTTTCCTTTTATCAACTTAATATCTTTTCTTGTTTTTCTTAGTTTTTTTTCAATTTCTTCACATTCATTCATATCTTTTCCTATTATTGCTATCGATTTATAATCATTTTGTAAATATTCATTTATTCTATTATTAATACTACTTATTAATTCATCTATATTTTTATTTTTCTTAATATTAACAGAATTTTTTCTGTCTATTACTGGCTCTCCTAAAACTATATATTTTTTCTCAAATTCAGGTAACTTATTAATTACATTATTTGCAACTTCCATTATTTCTTTAGTTGTTCTATATGTTTTATTTAAAGTAGTATACACTGTTTTCACATTTTTAAATTCCACATCTATAAATTTTTTCCAATTTTCTATTCCTCTATAATAATGTACCCCTTGTGCTATATCTCCTAAAATTGTCATAGAGTTACTATTTAATATTTGTTTTAAAATATCAAATTGAAATTCTCCATAATCCTGAGCTTCATCTACAACAACATGCTTTATTTTACACTTTTCTTTTATTCCAAATATTTTATATTGAATATACATTATTGGTGCTAAATCTTCAAAAGAAATTTCATTTTTTTGTAAGTTATTACTTGTGTTTTTCTTTAAATATATCATTACTTCATCTGAGTTTTGTAAATATCCATCTATAAACTCCTTATAATATTGTATACAATCTTTTTTTGAAATTTGATTTAAATATTGTTTTACTATTTTTTTATAATCCTTTTCTAATAATTTTATTATTTTCTCATATTTATCAAATACTTTTATTCTATTTTCTCCTGTTAGATTTTGCAATTCTTTACTTCGTTTTTTTCTTATATCGTCAATTATTAATAATGATTTCTTTTTTAATTCAGAAATTAAATTTTTTTCTATTTCTTTTATTCTGTCATTATAGTTATACATTTTATATGTTTCTTTAAATAATTTATTAATGTTATTATATGACATTATTTCATAATCTTTGAAATAAAAATCGTTTTTAGGAATATAATTATTTTCTATTTGTAATAAATAATCATCTACAATTTTTTTAAACTTTATTGATGATTTATATTTAGCTTCTTTTATCATTATATCTATTTTACCTTTATTTATATCATCAAACTCTTTGTTTACTATTATTACTAGTTTTTCATTACTATCTGATATCTTTAATTTTTTTCCAATTACATCATATGCAAAATCTTCAAATGTACATTGTTTTACATTATTTACACCTAAATCTGGGAGAATATTTGAAATATAATTTAAAAAGAATTTTGTTGGTGCTATTATCATAAATTCTTCTGGTTTAAACTCTTTTTCATAATTATAAATCAAATATGCAATTCTATGAAGAGCAATGGTAGTTTTTCCACTTCCAGCAACACCTTGTACTATAAGTGGAGAATTTATTTTAGCTCTAATAATTTTATTTTGTTCATCTTGAATTGTTGCTACAATATTTTTTAATCTATCATCAGCTTTTTCTTCTAATGCATTTTGAAGTAGTTCATCATTACCTGTAACATTAATATCAATATATTTCTTTAGTTGCTTTTTTTCTATTATATATTGCCTTTTTAATAATATATCTCCTTTAATTTTCTTTCCAAGACATTCATACTCAGCACTTCCAATTTTTCCTTCATAGTATAAATTTGAAATTGGTGCTCTCCAATCTACTATTATTGGCTCTGCTGTTTTATTGTCTAAAATAGAAATTTTTCCTATATATAATTTTTCTAAATCTCTATTTTCTTCTTTAAAATCCATTCTTGCAAAATATGGAACATTTTTAATTTTCTTTATATTTTCTAACTTTTTTACCCTTGTTAATAAAACTTCTCCTTTTGCTATGTCTTCCATTGTATAATTCATATCTGATTTTCTTAATTCTTCTTCTATTAATTTTTCTTCTTCTAAAACTTTGTTATTTATTTCTTTTAGTTTTTCTTTTTCTTCTAAAAAAGTCTTATTGTTCACAACAAAAACCTCCTATAATATCTATTTTCAGTAACTAAAATTTAATATCATTCACTCCTTTCTATTTTTATTTAACCAATCTCCATTAGTCTTCTTTAAGACGCAAAAAAACCAAGTATTTTATACTTGGTATCTATATGATTTTTATGTTCTTTATAATAAATATTATTTGTCAATCTAATTTTGCAATACTTAAAAATGAAATAAATCATATAAATACTGAAAAAATAGAGTTTGACTACTGTGTTCGGAATGTTAACAGGTATCCCTCTAAATTCATAATAGTTATATTACTATATTTATTTAGGTATTGTCAAGCTAATATGGCAATATATCTTATAAAAATACATATCATTATATTTTTTGTGTTATTTAATATATTATTTTTTATATTTAGTTTTTCATTTGGCTTATTTTTAAGCATTTTTTAATTTCCTATTATATAAAAAGAAGGACCCTTACGGGTCCAGCTTCTGACATTTCTCTACATTATGTACTGCCAAAAACTAGACAAGGGTCCTAAAAAGGTTGGTCATTTAGGTGAAATCACTTTGCTTCTTACTCAAAAGGCTCTGCCGTTACCACAATGATGTCAGTGCTTATCGGGTCTTCTTCAGTGTCAGAAACGTTCCATTCGTTAGCATCGTAATCGAAATACTCGAAGAGGTCGCCAATGAATTCCAAGTTTTCTGTAAAATCCTTGTACCGAATAGCAATAGCTTCAGCAGAATCAATCTGCTTAACCACATACCGCTTGCCACTGAAAGTGCGAAAACTTATCGATGCTACATTGAAGATTGCATCATCCGGATACACTTCCTCGGTAATCGATTCCGCGAACCGAATTTCAATGGTGAACAGCGGCTTTGCTGTTGTGGTGGTTGTGTTCATCAATTCGTGAACAATCATCGTGGTTAACTCTGCCATTGTGTTAAAAGTCTGCATAAATCTGCTCCTTTGTTGTTGCGTACTCACTGTGGTATATCCACAATTATGAGCACAAGTGCTTATGACGAATGATCAACCATTACTAAATAAGAAAAGTTCCAATTCAGTATATAAAATATGGTTTAAATATATTATATCACTGTTTACATAACATTTCAACCTTTTCAAATATTTTTTTATGTGAAACTAATAAACAATTTGCAGATCTAACCACAATATAAAAAGCTATATTGTATAGATGATTCTAACTATAAAATATAACTTTTTATATGTTTATTTTTCCTTTTTCATTAATTTTGTATTTTCTTCTATTACTTTATATTCTTTTAATAATTTTTCAATATCAGTTCCACTTACTTTTTTTAATGCTTTTTTCATTACAAATCTTTCTATTAAACTTAGTTTCATATCTGTTATTGGTTTTCCATCTCTTAATTTTACTGTAGCATTTAGCAAATCTCTAATATCATACACACTTCCCCATACTTCTGGAACGCCTCTATCTATTTCTAATAGTGTATATACTGCTTCCATAGCTGTACGTATAGAATACTCTGTTGTAAATATTGTATCTCTTTTAGTTTCTGCAAATTGACCTAAAAAAGCAAAATTTTTACTGCCCTCTGGTACAACTAATGGTCTATCTCCTAGCTTTCTTGGCATAAAGAATGCTGTAATATATGGCATCATACAAGGAACTGTATTTGCACTATTACTTGCCAAATTTTCAATTTCATTAGTTGGTACTCCTAAATGATATAACCATTCCATACAAATTTCTTTACCAGTGCATTCTCTCATAGTTTTCTTTATATAATTTCCTGGTTTATCACTAAATAATCCATAAATCCATCCACAAAGTTCTCCTTTAGGTTGATTTCTAAATTGAGGTTGACGATTAAAGGTCCAACTTAAAAGCCAATTTGAATCTTTAACTGTTACAATTCCTCCTGTTACTACTTTACCAGTAAAAGGATTTCTTTTACATATTTTTTCTATATAAGGTGGTATTTTATCATCTAATGTTGTTACTGTTGCACTCATCCAATTACTTTTTTCTGGATCTGAACAAAATTTGTCTGGATTTCCAAATGATTGGTCTTGTTTGGCAATTTTTCTCCACATATCCCAGCCACCACCTGGCTTAATTTCATAATTAAATTCTGCTTTTTTATTTTGACTTCCAAGTGTTGAATTTTCAACACATCCTCCATTTGTTATAAATACTAAATCATTTTCTGTTAAATCTATATTTTCTTCTTTTCCATTAGTTGTAATTACAATTGTTCTTGCTTGTTTTCTGTCTTTACTAATATCAAATAGGACATTTTCTACCTTTACCCCATAGTGAAATTGAACATCAAATGATTCTAAATATTTTATCATTGGTAATATCATAGATTCATACTGATTGTATTTTGTAAAACGAAGTGCTGTAAAATCTGGTAAACCTCCTATATGATGAATATATCTTTTTATATATAATTTCATTTCTAAAGCACTATGCCAGTTTTCAAAAGCAAACATCGTTCTCCAATATAACCAAAAATTTGAATTTAGAACTTCATCATCAAAAACTTCGTCTATCTTTTTGTCATATAATTTTTCATCTGGTGTGAAAAATAGATTCATTATTTCCATTGCACCTTTATCTGATATGTTGAATTTTTTATCTGTATGTGCATCTTCTCCACGGTTGATTGTTGCTCTCATTAGTGAGTAATTTGGATCTTCTTTATTTAACCAATAATACTCATCTAGAACACTTACCCCTTCTGTTTCTATTGATGGAATTGATCTAAATAAATCCCACATGCATTCAAAATGATTATCCATTTCTCTTCCACCACGCATAACATATCCAATATCATTATAATAATATCCGTCACAAGCTCCTCCTGGTATTGGATCTTTTTCTAAAATATGAATATTTTTTCCTTTCATTTGTCCATCACGAACTAAGAAGCAAGCTGCAGCTAAAGCTCCTAAGCCAGATCCTATTATATATGCAGATTTTATATCAACATTTTCTGGCTTTTTTGGTTTTGCAAAAGCCTCATAATTTCCACTACTATAATACATAATAACGTTCCTCCTTTGTTTAAATATACCCTTAATATAATAATATTATTATTTTTTTACAATAAACAAAAAAAACAGTTTGTATAAATTTTTTACAAAACTGTTTTTTTGTCTAAAAAGATAATCTTTCTATTGCACTATCGAAACTTCCTTCTAACATTATACTTAATTTTTTTATTATCTCTTCTGGATTTTCAAGCATTCCATTTTCAATCCATTCTTGCACTAAGCCTACAAAAGCATACTTATAAAAATCTGCAATAAATTTTTTATTTTTATTTTGAACTGCTATTTTTTTAGATTTTTCATCTATAACTCTTGTTAATAACATATTTGTTTGTTTATATATAAAATTTAAAAATAGAGCTCTACTTACTGAATAGTATGTGTTATAAACAAATTTTTTATTATCTAATATATATTCAAATACATATAAAAATTCTTGTTGCCAGTTTTCTGCGGGGCTATCACTTTCAATATTTTTAATTTTTTCAATGACCTCATTTGTATAAATCCATTCCAACAAATCATATATATCTTTAAAGTGATAATAAAAAGTTTGTCTATTCACACCACAATCATCCACAATATCATTAATTGTTACTTTATTAAATTCTTTTTTGGATAATATTTTTTTTAAAGAATTTGCTAATGCTTTTTTTGTTATATTACTCATTATACTTTCCTTTGTTATCTATCATTATATTTTTTTAACAATTTTATAATTAGTTTTATTTATATAATACATATTTAATATAAATAATCTATTTTTATGTTCTTAGTATATCACAATAACCAACGTTAATAAATATTTATTTTAATAAAGTCTTATTTTTATTCTTTATGACATCTTGTTTAAATAAAAAAACTTTCTTTATGAGAATAAGTAAAAATAATTATAAAATTTTATTATTTCTAATATTTTACCATTCATAAATAAAGCTTTTATTAAATTATTTATTGTAATTTAATAATGCTAGTTTTAAATTATCATATACTTTTGTTTCAATTCCAGCTTTTTTCTTTAATTTTTCAAATTCATTTTCCATAAGAATAAATTCCTCTTTTGCACTCATTGCATGATTGGAAATGCACATTTTTCCTAAAAAGTTTGAAAACAAAAATCTATATATAAATGCACATCTTTCTTTTTTATTAACACAATTTTCATACTCACCTTTAGGAAGTATTTCATAACCCAACTTTTTAAGCACATCATACCCTTCTATAATTGCATCCATTATTAATAATGAATATTCTTTATCTTTTTTTAATAATTTTAAATTACCATTTGCTTTATAACTAGCAAAAACTAAAGGAAGTATTGCACATCCATGAGTTTTTAAATAATCGCTCATTTTATTTTCTATAATTAATTTTATTTTTGATTTCTGGAATATAGATTTTATTAACTCATCATTATCATTTTTTCCATCTGCTCTACCTATTACTATTTTATTTAAACAAATAGACTCTATATAGTCATTATTTTTTTTACCAGCTGCCATAAAAAATGCAAATAATATATTTTTATTTTTTATATTCATATATTTTTCCACATTTAAATTATTACCTACAAAAACTATATTTTTGCTATCATTATTTTCTACAATTGGTACAATATCATCTAGTGCTGAACATCTTGTAACTATAAATATCACATCATAAATATCGTTTTTCTCTAATTTATTTATTATATTAAAATGATCTATAGTTTTTCCTTTTAATTTATGTTTTATAATAAGTCCCTTATTTTTTAATTTTTCGTAAGTTTTATTTCTTGCTAAAATAGTTATATTATTATCTTTTTTTATAGAATGTGCTAAATTTGATCCAAGTACTCCTGCACCAATTATTAGTATTTTCATTTTTTATGCCTTCTTTCTTTTTTGTATTTGTTTTAAATTTATAATTCATCTAAATTAAATATTTATTAATTATATTAATTCTTAAATTATAATAAAGCAGATACTTATTAACCAACTATCTGCTTTATTCTTTCCTAATTTATAATCACTTTTTTACACTATTTATTTTATAATGATTTTTTTAAATAATAATGTCTTATAGGTTTCAAATTTTCATCTAGCTCATAGCAAATAGGATTTCCAGTTTGTAATTCTAATTTTATAATATCTTCATCACTTATATTATCTAAATACTTTATTAACCCTCTTAAACTATTTCCATGTGCTGCTATTATAATTCTTTTTCCATTCTCTAATTCAGGTTTAATATCTGAATTCCAATATTCTAAAACTCTTTTTATTGTATCTACTAAGTTTTCTGTTTTTGGTAACTCTTCTTTAGTTAAATCTTTATATTTTGGATCATTTCCTGGATATCTTTCGTCTGTTTCTTTTAACTCAGGTGGTCTAACATCTGTGCTTCTTCTCCAAAGTAGAACTTGTTTTTCTCCATATTTTTCTTTTGTTTCATCTTTGTTTAATCCTTGTAAAGCACCATAATGTCTTTCGTTTAATTTCCAGCTTCTTTTTATTTCTATATTTTCTTCTCCCATTTCTTTTAGTATATAATCTAATGTATTTTCTGCTCTTTTAAGTACTGATGTAAAGGCTAAATCGAAATGAAATCCTTGTTCTTTTAATATTTTTCCAGCTTCCTTAGCTTCTTTTATTCCCTGCTCTGATAACTCTACATCTGTCCATCCTGTAAACTTATTTTCTAAGTTCCATACACTTTGTCCATGTCTAACTAATACTAATTTAATCATATTATCCTCCTTTATTTTTATATTAGTTTTGATATTTTGATTATATCTTTTTTATTTTATAATTTCATTTTAAAATAGGTATTAAGCAATATAATACCTATTATTTTATATACCTTATTTATTTATATTTCCACTCCGAAAAGTCGTTCATGCTCCAAATGGACTTTTTGTTTTCTGTATTCTGTTGGAGTACATTTCATTTTAGATTTAAAAACTGATGCAAATTTACTACTATTATCATATCCAAGCATTCCTGCTATTTCATTTACATTTTTATCTGTTTCTTCTAATAAATGTAATGATACATGAATTTTATAATCTTTTAAATATGTATAAATTGGTTGTCCATATATTTCTTTAAAATATAATTTTAATGGTGTCGTTCCTATTTGATACTTCTCTGATAATTGTTCTATTGTTATTTTTTTATCTAAATTTTTTATTAATTCTTCATGTATAACTTTTATTTTATCAATTTGCTTTTTTTCTAAATATACTTTTTTCCTAGACTTGTTATCAAAAGGTATTACTGTAAATACATGCAACAATTCTAGTACTTTAATTTGTGCATATATTTTATCTTTTTCTGGATTAATGTAATAAAGTTCATCAAATATATGTACCATTTCTTTAATTGGTTTTAAAATTACTCCTTGTTCATTATCTATTAAAATTTTTTTTAATTCTTTTATGTTATCAACTATATTTTTAAACATTTCTGGAAGAGTTTTTTGAAATTCATTTATATCTATTAAAATTTCAATTCCCTCATAATAACCATTTATAAAATTTGATGTTGTTTTTTTCATCATATTTATATTTGAAGCAATTTCCCCTTCACCAAAATATAATGTTTTTCCACTTTTAGAAGCACATTCCAAAACCCCTCTTTTACAATAGTCTATTTCTATATATTTTCTTTGTAGTTTCTGATTAAATTCAGGCACAGTATATGTATTAAATTTCTTATATACTAAATCTAATCCATTAAATATATTATATACTATCATTTCACTTCTTTTATTTTCTTGTCCAGTATACATTGAAAAAACCTTTTTTTCTTTTCCTACATATTCTATCTTCATCTGGTTTTCATATGTTTTTTTCATACTACTTTGCAAATTCTTGCATTGCCTGTATTGAGCCATCAACTTTTCTTCTATCCTCTCTTTTTTTATAATTTATTTCTACTAATGTTTTCTCAGAACCTTTAGTTTTTTAATAATATACTATAAGTTTTCTCTATCTTACCACTTGTTCTTCTATTTCTAAACTTTTTATTGTATTTAATAAATTACCATAAATATTTTTCATAAAAATAATGTACTCATTTCACATCATGATATATTTGCTTAACAGTCGTATGTCTCTATATTTTTAGTTATTTTATCATATTAATCATATATAATAAAGTAATACATGTAATTATTTTATATAAATTTACTATATCTTTATCTAATTAAAATAACTATTCTAATGAGATATTTAACATTGTTTTATTAATAAAAACATGTTAAATTTGTATCTAAATATAGCCCATCTCTCTGGTTTGGTATTACCTAAAATAATATCAACCGGGGAGCTATATTTTTTAATGCATTTATCAAATTTCATTAATCTTTTACATTATTTTTTGTAAATTTCTCTAATTACTTTAACAATTTCTTTTCTACTAACTAATTTATTTATTCTTGCCTTTAATCCTTCAAACTTAACATTTATTGCTTTTGAAATTACTGTAGAAGTTGGTTCATTTTCAGCAACTATTATAGTATATCCATTTATAATATCCATACAGTTAACAGAAATAAACTCTACATTATTCTCATTTTTTACTATATTTAAAACAGCTCTTATATTTTTTTCATATTTTTCTAAAAATCCTTCTACATCTGCAATTTCTAATTGTCCCATAGACCATGAAATAGTTATAAACTCATCTTTAAACTCTACTTCCATTTCTTCTCTTAATCTATCTATAATATCAGATTTTTTTATAAATATTTCTTTAGTTTTTTTATCTGTTATTTCTTTGCATTGTTCTTTTAACCACTTGGCCATTTCTTTATCTTTTTCGCTTGTCATACTAATTTTTAGATTCATTGTATTTGAAATAATTCCATTATAAAGTAAAATTGCTGACTCTTTAGAAATGTTTATTTTATCATTTTTAAATTTTTCAGCTATCAAAGTAGCAGCAGCTCCAATTAGCTCTATCTGAACTTTCACACCTTTTTGTTTAGATAACCAGTTTGTCATTCTATGATAATCAATTACTTCTTTAATTTGACTTTCATTTATTGCATTTGGCAATCCTTTCAATCCATTTGTATCAACTAATATTACCTCATCGTCTTCTTTTATTTTATTAATATTTTTTAAATTAATATTATATGTTGCAAGTACAATTTCAACCTCTTTTCTTGCTGTACCCTCATAATAATATTCTGCTTCAAAACCTTTTTTTCTTAAGTATTCTGTGTATGCATACATAGATGAAATTCCGTCTATATCTGGTTTTATGTATGATGTAACAATTTTTCGCATATTAAGTACCAAAAGCCTTTCTTAATAAATATTTTTTATTTTTTCTAACCTTATTTAATAACTTTTCCATCTAAATTAGCTATATAACAATCTGTAAAATTATTTTTTAATTCATTTATTATTTCTTTTTTATTTTCGATTTCTTTGCTAACTAACAATCCCTCTATAAAGCATTTAGGTACTCCAAATAGAATTGCACTTTCTCTGTCTGTTGTTAGCGGTGTTCTTTTTGTATAAATAAAATTATCACAAAACCATTCACTTATAAAACTTCTAACCACAGATTCTTCCATAGTTTTTAAGTTAAAAACATCATTTTTAACTAACTCTTTTGCATAATCATTGTCCATATTAAATATGAAAGCCACATCTACTTTATTGTTACTTAAACATGGCATAAATCTACATTCTTTTGTTTGCTCTGCACTCCATCTCCAATAATTACTTGTTTTAAATTCTTCTATAACTTTATCTAAATCCCCATACTTTACAAGTTTTATCTTTTCTTGTTTTCCATCTCCAGTTTTAAAAGTAACTGTTGCTCCACTATACAATTCAATATATTCTCTTAAAGTCATGTTATATTGTATATTCCACATAGATGCACAAAGTGGTGTTTTTTTATTTTGATTGTATTCATATATAAAATCTATACTTATTATTCCATCATTTTTTATATCATTTATATCTCCTAGATTTTTAAATTTATTTATTACATGTTTTGCCCCGTGTAAAAAAGTCCCCTTTTTTAGCTCTACAAAATCTCCCAGTTTATATTGCGATTGTGGCTTTTGATAATTTTTATTAGCTTCAAAAAAAAGATCTATCTGTTTTATAAAAATTTCTTTAACTTTTTTATCATTTTTAAATATTTTATTTACTTTTTCTATATAGTTTTCTTTTTTCATATCTTTCTCCTATTTTTATAAATACTTTTATACAATATTTTTTGTAATAAAAATCGCATGTCATTAATAAAATATCTCATTATAATTTTTTACTAATTTTATTAAATCTCTTCTCCTAAAACAATCTTGCAAATCATTTTGTATTTTTCATTAAAATCTTCTTTTGTTTTATCACTTAAATCATTATAATCTTTTTCAAAACATTCTTTTAACCAATCTCTTACTTTATTTAGATTAATATTATTTCTGTTGTAAGCAGAATTAAATAGCATTGGAATATTATCAAAATGTGCAATAATATCAGCATCTGCAACACATAAATCTTCTATATTTGTTGCGTTTTTACTACTTCTATGATTATATATGCAAGATAATACTCTATCCTTTTTTTCTCTTGGATAATCATATTTATCCAAAATTTCTTCTGCTAATATTTTTCCATTTATGTGATGATCTTTTCTATCTCCTACATTACAAATAAGAGCTATATCATGTAATAATGCACCAAGTTTAACAATTTCCATATCTGCGCCATATTTCTTTGCTAACTTTTGACTTTCTACATAAACATATTTAATATGCTCATTCCAGAAATCATAGTGATCTTTTGAATTATCTTTATATTCATTTATTTTCTCTTTTACTTCCTCTTGAATTAAATCTATAATATCCATTTATAATTCTCCCTTTCACTTAATAGCATCTTAAATTTTAGTTCATCTAAATATCTAAATATTTTTATTATTTGTATAATTTTTATAATTTTTATAATTTACTTAAATCATATTTATATCCGACTTTTTTATATTTTCTAATAACTATATAACTTTATGAATTAATATAATGTTACTCTTATAACTATTTCTATTATTATTATCTTCACATTCTCCAAACTTTTTATTTTACATAATTATATAAAAAGAACTACCATATTTCAAGTTGTTCTATTTCATTAAATTAAAATATCATTATTCTTTATACTTAAATTTTTAGTGTTTAAAGGAGTAAGTCAAATTTCAAAATATTTTAATTGTTTTAATAATATTATATACTGTCTCCTCCTCAAATTACTATTTATTGCTTTCCTCTAAATATCTTCTATATATCTCTTTCATAGTTAAAATATATTCTTTATCTTGTTTTCATTTTATAACATATATTTTTACTTTTTTTCTCATCTCGCTCTCCACTTTATTTCTTTTAATTTGTCATATAAAATCTTTACATTTTTTATTTCTAACGGATTTTTAACATATTTTTCTTCTTCTCTTCGTTTGCAAAAATCTTCAAATTCTGATATAGCAATATTTACATTTTGAAAATTCACTTTGTCTTTGCAAACTTTTAGAGCTGTATTCATATATCCACATATTGCACAAGCTGTCATTGCCTTAAAATAAGAAATTTCCGGAAGATTGGAAATTTTATATAATTTCATTGCAAAATTATCATCTATTTTTTGGGGATTTGTTAGTATTATTTTTTCAGATATGTATATTCCATTATTACTTGTGGTTTTATAAATTTTACTATCTTCTGGAATTTTAACTTCGCACAATGTATCTCCTCTAATAAGCCACCTAAAAACATAATCATAAGTTGTAATACAGAATCCTCCCATTTCATTTTGTTCTATTGCATTAAAATTTACACATTTATCTGCAACAACAACTTCATCTATTGGAAATCTCTTACCATCAGAATATTCTTTTATAGTTTGTATAACTCTATAATATTTATCATTTTTATTTGCTTCGCATTCAAAAAATTTTCCTAGCATAACATTCCTCTCTTTTTAGTACATATATATTTTTTTATCTTCATCAATTCATTATAGTTCAAATTTTTTTTTAATCATTTTTGCAACTGTTTCAGCTGATGAATTACTATTATTAATTTCTAATATAATTTTCATTTTTGAATTCACCTTCATTTTCATAAAATTGATTACTGTATTTTATTGTAATTTTAACATCATGAATTTTCATTTAAATCATATATAAAACCAACTTCTTTATATTCTTTGCCACCTCTTACACAAAATGTTTCTCCACATAATTTTCCACCCATTTTTTCATAGAATGCTCTAGATGGATAATTATTTTTAAAACACCAAATAATCATTTTGTTAAGATTATTCTTTCTAAATTCATTTTTAACATATTCTATAAGAGCTTTACCTATTCCTTTTCTTTTTTCTTCTGGTTTTACATATAAAGCACACAATTCACAGTCAACTTCTGGATATTCGTTTTTATAATTATTACCTATTCTATATCTACAAAAACCAATAATCTCATTATCTTTTTCTGCAACAATAAAACCATTTTCTTTATAATCTTTAATTCTTTTTTGATAATTTTCTTCAACACTTAAATTATCTAAATAGTCATTATCTACAATTCCTCTATATGCTGTTTTCCATCCTCTAATTGCAATATCAGCTACTGCCTTTAAATCTTCAAATTTAACATTTCTAACTACTATTTTTTTCATAAAGTTCACTTCTTTCTATACTAATATTATTCTTATAAAAAACAAAAAGTCCTGCAAAAGAATCTTTAATACTTCTTTGCAAGATTTTATTTCTTACTTCGTGTAGACAATTTTTTTGTCCTTTACCTCTCAAGCTATGTTCCTTAAGTAAACTTTTAAAATATATTTTTACTATACATGTATTTTTATAATTGTCAAACCAAAATAATTATGTTAAACTATTTTTAACTACTTTTACTAAAGAAAAGTTATAGAGAGGTATATATGTCTTATGAACGAATATGAAAAAATAATAATATCAATTAATAATATATTAACTACAGCAAATTCTTTAGATACTCGGGGAACTTAAGCAAAAATTTTTAATGCAAAATGCAGAAGTTTTTCAAAACTTCAAGGATTCTCTAACTGTTATATTAGGGTCATATCAATTTAAAGAAAATAATAACATCTCTCAAAATGATTTCTATTTTTCCTGAATTTTTTGTTTCCATTAACATTTAATATTTTTATTTGCTTTGCATACCTTTTATATATCTATATATTTCTCCCCAATTACTTACTTCTTTCAAATTTTCATTTTGTTCTAACACTTTCATATCTTTATCTCTGAAATATATCGTTTTTATTCCATTTGATGATAATTTTTTACAAACATCATATGAATCATCTATCATTACATCGATCTTTTCGTTTTTAGCCGCTTCCAATTTATCTTCCTGTTTCCAATAATATTTATTAAATGATATTTCCTCTTCATTAAACTTTTCTATTGCAATATCTTTCATTGCTTCTATTACGCCACCTCTTGCTGAAATGATAATAAGTTCATTTCCTTCTTTTTGTAACATATCAATTACATCTTTTGCACCTGGTATTAAATGTGTTTGTTTTGATAATTTCAAAAAATATTTATTAACAAAATTCATTCTTTCTTCATCTGTCCAGTCATATCTATTTCTTAGATACTGTTCATTTCTATTAACAATTCCATCTTTTTTTAATTCTATAAAATCATACAAATCCCCATATGTTTTTAATACTCTTTCATAATCTAATATAACTCCATCTATATCGATTCCTATTTTCATAATCTAGTTCTCCTTTAAATTATATTTATTAATATTATCTATTGTTGTAAATTCATTTTTTATTCTTTTCTTGTACTTTTACTAACACAATTCTATATAATCAATTACTTTACCAACATCTGAAATTCCAAAGTATCCTTCATTCATCTTTTTTTATTTTTTATCTATCTAATTCATCATCTAATTTACTAGTTACTATTCTGCTTTTACTTCTTGAAATGCTATCTAATACAACTACTGACATAAATTTAATTGCATACTCACTATTTTTATTGATGCCAGGTTTTATGAAACCTGGTCTTGATAATGCGTTATTAAAAATCCCTAAAACTTTCTTTTCATTTTCCGATAAATTTACTCCTTGAATTAATTGATTAAAATCATGGGCCCTTTCTATTCCTATCTGTTCAATTCTTCTAAATATAGTTTTGTAATTATCTGAAAGTTCAAATCCATTTTCTTGCATCTTTGAGAAAAATATATCTAAATGTTTATGATTTCCCTTTATCGCATCTGGATATTGGCCATTTTTAAAGTTAGACCCCAAACATAACCTTTCTATTCTAGTCTTGAAAACCGTGTTTGATAATTGTTCAACTACATCAGGTATGTCTTTAGAATCTTTAATTAATCCGTTATCTTTTATAACCTTACATATAGAAACTAAAGAATTTATCTCTGTTAATGTTTTTTCATCTTCGTAAAAATATGTCCCAAAATGTTGTTTTATTTTAATTCCCTCTTTTTTCATTAATTTTTCAAATTGTTTTCTACTTTCTTCGTTACACCATGAGCCCATTCCTATATCTTCTGCTTTGTATCCTAACGCCGATAAAAATGGTCCTGAATAACCAAAAACAGACTTTCCTTCATAGCCAATGACATTTACCTTTGGATTATTCTTTTTTATCTGTTCAACTTCGTTTATAGGACACAATATCCAACAATTTTGAGATAAACTTAATGACCCTTTTGTAAAAGTATCCACTGAATTTGCATAACCAATCTTTTCATTTGGTATGTCAGACATTGGAATTAATATTGAATATTTACAATCATCCCAACAACCACCCGTATGTGATGAAACTTCACCATTCATTGCCATATGTACTGTATCTCTTTCTGACATATATTCATATTCATACTTTTGTCCATTAATAGTTATTGTATCTTTAAATACAGCTTTTACATCCTTAGCTGTCCTAATCTTTGAACCTGTTGGTGCAAATTGAGTTTTATGAACACCTATAACATCACCTTTCGATGAATAGTCACTTTCCACTTTTGTTACTATTTTATCTGCCTCCGTTAAAACAATTGGAATATTGTTCTTCTCTAAAATACTAAATGCTTCAAATAAATTAATTCCTAAACTCTTAATTATTTTTGCGTTTTCCATCTCTGAAAAGTCAATTTTTTTTAGTTGTTGTAATTTTTCTTCTAATTCTTGTATTTCTTTTTCTGTCCTTGTTTTTTCAACAAATAATTTTGTTCTTATCTCAGAAGCTTTTCGAACTTTTTGATTTTGCTCTTCACCTTCTTTTTTATATGCTTTGTATTCTCCTCTTTTTGTTAAAACTTTTTGGATTAAACTAAAATGTTTTTTTTCAACTGGATACATGATTTCACTTTCTAGTTTGTGTAACTCCATTTCGAGCGTTGAAATCATAAAAGTTATATCATAATACTCTTTGTATACTCGATTGTATTCCTCTTTATATCTTTTAACAACAATCTTTTTTACTTCTTCTATCATATCTTAATCTCCTATATATATAATATTAATATTATATATGTTCTTTAGTTACATTGGATTTTTAATGATTTTTCTACGTTTTGTATATCATCATCACTAATTCTCCTTTACCGTTTTCATTCGTAAATATTAAAACAGTAAGTATTTTTTATAATTTTTTTCATTTTATAAAATTTATTGCACGGATTTATTAATTTTCCGGGCTATAACTCTAACTTTCAAAGTAAAATGCTAACCTTGAATTATCTCTAATATATTTTTCCTCAAAATTATTATTTGTAAAGTTTTTTATAGTTTTTCTCCAAAATTTTTGAGCTCTTTCATTTTTCACTAATGTTCTAACTTCCCATTTTCCTTTATATAACTCAAACATTTTATTTGCCATAAATGTACCTGCTCCTATTTTTCTATACTTGTTAAGAACAAAAAATTCAGCTATTTCGTTCATATTTTCTTTATTATATCTCTGTAAAACAAATCCAGCTAGTTCATTATTGTATTTTAATATATATGGATGTCTATTTTCATCTTGCCAATATCTTTCAACATATTTATTCATTACGTATAATCCAGAATCTAGCATTGTAAATGTTGTAGTTTCATCTTCAAAAAAGCTAAGTTCATATGTATATAATTGCATTAAATTATATATTATGCTTTTGTCTTTTTCTTTGACTTTTATCAAATTAAATTCCATCTTCTTTCTCCCATTTTATTTCAAGATTTTCTTTAACAACATTAATCGTTACCTCATTTTTATTATTTTCTACTCTCTTTATCTTACTTTTGCCTTTTGGAGTTTTATATTTCATGTTTGTTAGTTCTTTGGCAATAATACTCGAACCAACACCTTGTGCATATCTGCTAAAAATGTATTTTACAATTTCCGCTTCTTCCTCATTTACAGATATACTTTTACTTTCCTTATCATAAGTATAACCCAAACAGCCATTATATCCAATTAGCTCTCCTCGTTGTTGTTTCATTTTTAGTCCTAGTTTTACATGTGATGATATTGTTTCACTTTCTTGCTGTGCAACTGAACTTAATATAGTTAATAGTAATTCTCCTGCCATTTCTAGAGTATTAATATTTTCTTCTTCAAATAGAATAGCTACATTCTTCTCTTTTAACATTCTTACATATTTTAGAGTATCTAAAGTGTTTCTAGCAAATCTTGAAATTGATTTTGTTAATATTAAATCAATCTTTCCGTTTAAACTATCTTGTATCATTCTCATAAAATTACTACGTTTATAATCTTGTGTTCCTGAAATTGATTCATCTGCATATACTTCTACAAATAACCATTCATTATTTTTATTGATTTTTTCGTTGTAGTATTTTACCTGTGATTCAAAACTATTTAATTGATCTTCTGAATCTGTACTTACTCTTGCATATGCAGCTACTCTTAATCTTGTATTTATTTTTAACCCTGTAGCTCTATCTATTCTTCCTTGAATTTTCTCTATAACTTGAACTTCCATTAATCCTCCATTCTATTAGAGAGAACCCTGTTTGGATTATACACTTTTGTCCTTATAAAATCAAATTTCTATTTTGTCTAGTTTATATTCCTTTATAATGTTCTCTTTCGCTTGTTTGTAAATTTTCTCGTTTATTAGTTTGTTTTTGAATAATTTGTTTAAAAGTGTTATTTCAATACTTCCGTATAATAAGTTGGTATCTATTTTTTCTTTAAATAAATCAGCATTTATCTTTTGTTCTTTTTGAATATCCATAGTATGTAGCCTTATACATCATGTATATTTTTAGCAATACTTATAATGTATTCCTTTAAACTATGTTTTGGTATTCCATTAAAGTATTTTTCAATTTCATCTTGTGTGAATGAAGCTCTAATGTTTTTTTCTTTTTTATATTTTTTAATTACTGATTCATTTAAGAAAAACATTCCATTATTCTTTTTACAAAATAAATAATTTTGCTTTATCTTTTTAGCAACACTTTCTGTTATTTCACACCTAAAATGTTCCATTAAGTAACATATATTTTCTTGATTATGCTTATCTAGAAAGCTAATTTGCTCTGCCGACACTACTGACAACTTTTTATTATTTACCATTTCTTGTAATTCTGGAATTAAATAATTCAATCTCAAATATTTTTGGAAAGTTCCATTAGCAATCTTCTTATCTTTGCAAATTTGTTTTCTGTCGTGATTATATTTCTCATAATATTCTTTATAAGTTTTAGCAATTTCCATAGGTGTATCACCGGATACATTTGCTGTATTTGCAGATACATCTGTTGTATTTTCTGATACACTTTGTGTATTAAGAATTTCTTCAAATACTTCTTCTTTATCAATGTATAAAGCCTCTAGTAATTCGTCTATTGTTATAAATTCCTTATCTGCTAGTTGCAAGACTTGAACAATTGGCATCCTTTCTTGATCCAGTCTTTGCTTAGCTTTTAAAATCTCCTGTTTTTTGTAATAATTCATCATTACTTCGTTTGTCTTATCAATATACATAATACTTTACCTCCATAAAATTAAATATTTAAAAAACAAAAAAGCAAAGAAAAAGAGCTAGATTTCTCTAACTCAAATTTCTCTGCTTTCAATTTTTCATATTAAAATGATACTACCTTATTTTTATATAGTCAATGAATGATTTTTGAAACAATTTTGAAATTTTAATACTTAATGTTCTAGTTTCAAATAATCTAATTGCCTTTTTATAATGTTTCTATTGCTTTTTTTATGTTGTTATTTTTTATATTTATATCATTTTCGCATTCTATAACACTTATTTTTCTATATTTATTATAATATTTTTCTAATCTATCATTTCTTTCTATTGCAAGATTAATGTCTGGTAATCTTGCAATATTATTATCATTTGAATATAATTCAGGATATTTTTTAGCTATTGTTTGTAAAAAAATAATAGCATCATATTTTGTTACAATTTTATCTATGCTCATACCATGTTTTTTTAGTATATTTTCTAATTCATTCTCCGTTATAAACTTTAAACTATCTAATGGCGAACCATCAAATATTACAATGGTATTTTTTTCATTATCATACTTTTCAAAAATCTCTTTTTCATTATTTATTTGTGTTTTTATAATTAGTTCTATAAATTCCAATTTTCCAATTTTCCAATTTTTTCATAAGCTATTCCAGTTTTTATTAAATTTGTTGGTACTTCATCAATTACTATAACTTTATATCCTTTTGCACTCAAATAATTCTTTATCATTTCTAATGATGTAGTTTTTCCAGCACATGCACCACCTGTTATAAGTATACTTTTCATGTAACCCACTCCTCTCAAAAACTATTTTTATTGGATTATATCATACTGTCAATTTATGTCAAATTTTTTTATCTTCTTCAACACTACTATTTCTTAATGTTTCAGGCTATAGTATATATCAATTAAAGTTTTTAATATCTAAAAAATTAAATTACTCACCAAATTATTGCTTTTTTACTAATACACTTATTGTATTTATTGATACTTATGGTGTATTTTTATTTTGTTTTTTTGTACTATTTTTATACTATACCACAGTTATATTAAGCATTTCAGCACATAATCTACGTTCTGCATTTTCTCTGCATTTTTAAATTTTTTAAGAGTACTAGAAAGCTTGTCTTTCTATGTGTTTGCGTGATGCACACTGCATCACTATCCTGCCTTTAGCGTTTTTTATAATTTGATTTCTAACCAAGAAATTTATAAGTCAAATTCTTAAATATTTTTGACTTATAGTTTTTTATAGGTCAAAAATCTCAATTTTTTTGACCTATAGATTTTTATAGGACGAATTTTTTAATTTTTTCGTTCTATAAAATTTATAGCACGGATTTTTTCAATTTTTCGTGATATAAAAAAATATAGCACGAATTTTTTAAAATTTTCGTGCTATAAAATATATTTTTATTAAAGATTTTTCTTATGGTTGCATTTATTTTTTCTTAACAAGATATATTTCATTTGCATCCATTCCTTCTTTTACAAATAATTCAGGAATATCTGCATCTTTTTGTTCTATCCCTTCTATACTTAATCTTGCCATTGCTTGTTTAAATGCCTTGTCCAAAGAAAAACCGAATCCAATTGATGAGTATAGTTGTGCAGCAAATAAAGTTGCTACATCTTCTCTAACAGAAGTATTCATTCCTATTGTTGCTTCTACATATTCTGAAACTTGAATTGCAATACTTGAAGAAAAACAATTACTAAATACTACTAATCTTAAATCATCAGTTATTGCATTGATCATTTGAATAATAGCATCAATTCCAACAAATTTAGGATTATCATTTTTATCATGAAAAACTAATTTTCCATCTTCAGTTCCATGTCCTGTAAAATGAATTATAGTTGGATTTACTTCATTAATATACTGAAATAAATCTTCAGTTCTAGTCGCCCACTTTGTAACAAAACTAATTGAATCTCTGTCTGGTGTTTTTTGTATTGATTCTTCAATATCTCGTGCTTCTTTATCTAAACTTAATCTTTGTTGTTCTCTTAAAACTCCTTCTTCGTCAGTAAAAATTATATCTGGATTGGATGCAATAAATAAAATATTTATTTTCTCTTTGCTAGATTTTAATTTTTTTATCTCATTATCTAGCTCTATTTGTTTCAATCTTTGATACTCAACTTTATTATTTATATTCACAATTTCCTTATTTCTTGTATTTTCTATATTTCTATTTTCTCTATCTTGTTCCTTTTGCAGTTTTAATTCTTCATTGCACAATTTCTTTTCTTTAGTTGCTATTCTTTTGTCATAATCTGCAACTTTCTTCTCGGCATCACTTTTCTTTTTTTCTTCTCTTTCAATTTCATTCGTTTTACTCTTTATAGTAGATAAAGACTTAGTACCTCTGATTTGACTTGATAATCTTGTGATTTTTTGACTTGCGTTACTAATATCATTTACATATCTTACCCTTTCTTTTTTTAATCTAGCTAATTCTTCTCTCTTTCTTTTTACATTTGAACTGTATAAACTTAATAATGACATATTTCCTCCTTATTTTTTGTTATTCTAAATATAATTTCTTATCTTTTGCAATATTTTCTATTTTTTTTATTCTATTATCTTCTGTTAATAATGTCATTTGATGTATTGCTATATTGTTCAATTTCACCAATCTATCTTTTGAATTTATCCCTTCATTTATATACACAGAATTTAGATTTTCAAGATTAACTAAACATACTAATTCTGCTACATTTGCATAATCTCTAATATTACCTTGCTTATTTGGATTCTTTTGTTTCCATTCTCTTGCAGTCATTCCAAAAAGAGCTACATTTATAATATCGGCTTCATCAGCATATATCATATTAATTTGATTTTGAGTTACTTCTTTTGGTATTAAATTATTTTTTATTGCATCAGTATGAATATTATAATTTATTTTTGATAAAGTTCTTTTCAAATTCCAGCCCAAACCTCTTTGCTCTTTTTCTTTCATTCTCTTAAATTCTGTTACAATATATAATTTAAATTCTGGACTTATCCAACTTGCAAATTCCATTGCTATATCAAAATGAGCATATGTTCCACCACCATGTTTTCCTGCTTTAGTAACCATTCCTATTGAATTTACTGAATTTATCCATTTTGTGGGAGACATCGTAAACCTGTTTCTACCGGATTCATTTTCAACCGCCTCGAATCCCACACGGTTAAAATTTGGATTATATATACTTTCCCATAATCCTAGGTAATCAATGGTATCTTTATTTCTCATCCAGTTTTGTATTACAAATCTTGGCTCATCTTCATTTACCTTTTTAGCTATATCTGTTAAAGATACATAATCCTCTTGATTTATAATTTTTGTATTTATTTCATACTCTAATACCTTTAATTTATCCATGTTTACCTCCCATATTTATATTATTCGCATTTCATTTATGCAAACATTTGTATCGTATCATGCATTTAAATTTTATACAAGACCTTTAACAAATTTCTATAAAATTATTGCTTTTTAATAAAATATAACTTACAATATATTTACATTTAATGTTGCACACTTTAGTGTGGCTTGTTCGTTTATAAACGCTGAAAATCCCTCTAACACAGAGGGATTTTCTATTTGGTTGCCGGAAATTCTCGTAAATATTTAATAATTTACGAAGATTTCCGACAGATATATTATAAGAATTTATATAATTCTTTCTAATTTCTCCATCAATTTCTCTTTCATATTTTTCATTCAATCTCTGAAGGACAATTATTTGTATCATACATTTTTTCCATTGGGTACCACCAAACTGGACCTCTTCCATTTCTGCCATATTTTTCTATATCTCCAGTTATCCTTGGAAATAAATGCCAATGCATATGAGAATCTCCATTTCCTAATAACTCATAATTTATCTTTTCACAATTAAAGGCTTTTGAAACTGCTTCTGCAACTAAAGACATTTCTTCTAAGAATTTCATTTTAGTTTTATAATCGAGTTGAAACAATTCAGTTTTATGTTCTTTAAAAAGGAACAATGAGTATCCTTTAAAATGTTGATAATCTCCAATAACAACATAACCAGTTTCTAGCTCTTTTACAAAATATTTATTAGTACCATTTTTTATCATTTCAATTCTATCACAAATAAGAGACATGCCAACTCTCCTCAATATTTTAAATTATTTTTTTTATAATATTATGATTTGTCTTGTATGTAATTTCAAGTATTCTAAATATCCTAATAAATTGTAATTTATCTTTCGTTATCTTCTCTAAAACATAATGGTAACTCATTATCTTGAGTTATTTTATACACATCTTCCAGAATTTCTTTCAAGTATGGTAGAGTTATTGATTCAGCACCTTTAATATATTTTGAATTTAATCCATAACTTCCTGCTTGTAAAATACATTCTAATTTATCTACCTGTTTTATAAAATCTGCTTCTGGTGATTTCTTATTTTCATACTCCAGCCATAATTCTTTGAAATCATTATCAAATTCTATGCTATTTAATAATTCATCAACCGCTCTTTCTTCTAATTTATGTTTTTCTTCTTTTGTAACTTGATTTGGTATAAAGTCCCCTGCATATATTTCTCCTAGCTCATGTATCATTGCTAATTTCATGCATTTTTCTATATCAAAATCTAAATCATATTTTTCTATAATGGACATTGCTAGCATTGTTACTGACCAACTATGATCTGCAACTGATTCAACTTTATTTTCATATTTCATTCCAAGTAAACTTGTTAACCAGCCTTGTCTATATATATTTTTTAAATGTGTAAATTGATAATATAATTTTAAAATATCATTATTAATAATTGTTTTGTATTTATTATATGGATTTTGATTTTTAACAAAATTACTATTTTTTTCATCCTTTAGCATGTCTTTCCCCTTTCATAATCCTCTATATTCATTTTTACATACATTTGTACTTTAGACAAATTATATCATATTATAAATTATTTGCGACCTCCAAGCCACCGTTTTCATTGGCTTAAAGCAATGTTAAGCAAAAATAAAGCACCTGAAAATTAGGCACTTTATATAGGATTCTCTTTAACTTTTCCATCATATTTTTTATAAATTCATATGTTCATCAACATACCAACATATAATATGGTGTATCGAGCGTAGATATATAATTCTTGTATCTAGCTCATACCAACGTCTTACATCAATTTTTCAAAATAATTTTATATGTTTCCGTACTCCATATCTAAAACAACCTTAACATGAATTTCAGAATTTTGTACTTTTTCTAATCCAAATCGACCTCTTTTATGAAACACTATTGAATCTTGAAAACTAGTAAATTCAGCTACTATAGGCTGTTTTTCAACTCCATCACCGCACAACATTCCACATTGCTTGTAAAAGGAAACATATCAACTGGTTGAATTTTTTTTATCTCGTAACTTTCTTCTAACAATTTTAGATCTCTTACTAAACTTGCTGGATTACAACTAATGTAAACTATTTTTTCTGGTTTTATATTTAAAATATTTTCTATTGTATGTTTGTCTAATCCCTTTCTTGGTGGATCCACAAAAATAACATCTGGTTTAACATTATGCTCTTTTAGTACATTCTCAAAAACTTTTTCTACATCTCCTGCAAAGAATTCTATATTTCTAATATTATTAATATTAGCATTTTCTTTTGCATCTTCTATTGCTTGCTTTACAATTTCTATTCCATAAACTCTATTAACATATGGCGATGCAAATATTCCAATTGTTCCAATTCCACAATACAAGTCAAATAAAGTATCTGTTTTCTTTAAATCGGCCATCTCTATGGCAATATTGTATAAAGCTTCTGTTTGAATAGGATTTATTTGATAAAAAGATAATGGAGAAATTTTAAATGTATAGTCTCCAAGTTCATCATATATGTATCCATCTCCATATATAACTTCATTTTCATTGCCTAAAATAACATTTGTATTTTTCATGTTATAATTCTTCACAATTGTTTTTATTTCCGGAAATTCTCTTATAAGCACTTTTATTAACTCTTTTTCTTTTTTTAGTTCCTTTTTATTAAGAACTAATATGCACATAATTTCATGTGTTTTAATTCCCACTTTTATTACTATATGTCTTAATAAACCTTCTCCGTTTTTTTCATTATATATTGGAATATTATTTTTTATAAAAAAGCCCAATACTACATTTGCTATTTTTTCAGACACAGGGTTTTGTATCATACAATTTCTCATTGGAATAATTTCATGTGTTCTTTTTGCATATACTCCCATAACAGGTTCTCCAGATTTATCAAATCCAACTGGATATTGTGCTTTATTTCTATAATTATATGGATTTCCCATTCCAACTGTCATTTCTACTTTTATTTTGTTATTTAATGTTTTATTTACTAAATTTTGAACTGTATTTTGTTTAATATTTAGGGTTTCTTCATAATCTATATGTCTTAAATTACAACCTCCACATCTTTTATATGTTGCACAATCAGGTTCTACTCTATATTTTGATTTTTCTAATATTTCTACTAATTTTCCAAAAGCATGTGATGAAGTAACTTTCACTATTAAAATTCTACACTTTTCTCCTTTTATGGCTCCTTCTATAAATATAGTAAAACCTTCTATTTTAGCTATTCCTTCTCCTTCAAAACCTTGATCTATAATTTCTACTAAATACTCTTTATTCTTTTTTACTGGAACTTCCAAACTAAATCACCTAACCTATATTAATTTTCTTCAGAAATTTTTTTCTCTGATTTATTTTCTGCTTTTTCCTTTTTGTCGTCTTTTTTCTCTTCTTTTTTCTCAAATAAATCATCTAAATTGTATTGATTTTCTAATTTTTTCATCTTTCCATTATCATCATCTAAACCTAAATCTTTAAAAAACTTTTCTTTCATTACCTATAAATCCCCTTTTCTTTTTTATTAAATTTAGTTTATCACACTTAATTATTTATTTCTATAATATATTAAAATACACTTTAATTGTCAATTTTTTTATAACATTTAAAGTGTATTTTTTATAAAATATTTTTACTTTACATTTCTTTTTGTTTACTTCTCTCCAATAAACATTAAACTTTTATTTAACATCTTTTTAATATTTTATTTATTACTCACCCTTTATTGTATTAATTTTAAATAATTTAAACAATTCTACAATAGCAAGTGGTGCAAGTACTAATAATATTGTCTCTATAATATTTCCAAGAGGTAATACTGGTATACTAAATATTTGTCTTAGTGATGGAATTAATAATATTACAAACATTAATGCTACTGATACTGCAATTGCAAGTATTAATTTACTATTATTAAATATTCCTGTTTTAAATATTGATTTTTTATTATTTCTAACATTAAATACATGAACCAACTCAGAAAGTGCAAGTACTGTAAACGCCATAGTTTGACCAATTTCTACTTTTACTTCTTCATTTGATAGTCTAACACCTTCATTATTATATACTTCTGGTAAACTGCTTTCTGGTGTTGCAAGACCTATACAAAAAGCCGCAAGAGTTATTAATCCTATCATAATACCTTGGTACACAATTCTCCATGTCATTCCTTTTGTAAATATTCCTTTTCCTGGTTTTAAAGGCTTTCTTGTCATTACATCTTTTTCTGCAGGATCTACAGCTAGAGCTAATGCTGGTAAAGAATCTGTTACCAAGTTTACCCATAAAATATGAATTGGAAGTAGTGGCTCTATTAATTTTATATCTATTCCAAAAGCTTTACTTAATAATGGTGTTATTAAAATAGCAACAAATAATACTATTATTTCTCCAACATTACTTGAAAGTAAAAATTGAATTGCTTTTAATATATTGTCATAAATACGTCTTCCTTCTTCTACTGCTGAAACTACTGTTGCAAAATTATCATCTGTTAATATTACATCTGCTGCTTCTTTTGCAACATCTGTTCCTACCATTCCCATAGCACAGCCAATGTCTGCTTTTTTTAAAGCTGGAGCATCATTTACTCCATCACCAGTCATTGCTACAATTTCTCCATTTTTTTGCCATGCTCTAACTATTCTTACTTTATGTTCAGGTGATACTCTTGCATAAACAGAATATTTTCTTATATTTTTTGCTAAGTCTTCATCAGACATTTCTTCTAGTTCTGCTCCTGTAATTGCTTCCGACTCATTTTCTAATATTCCTAGAGATTTTGCTATTGCTGTTGCTGTTATTTTATGGTCTCCTGTTATCATTACAGTTTTAATCCCAGCAGTTTTACATTTTTCTACAGCTACTTTTGCTTCTTCTCTTGGTGGATCTATCATCCCAACCATACCTACATATATTAAATCTGATTCAATATTTTTCATTTCTTCATCAGAAGGCATATGATCTAATTCTTTATATCCCATTGCTAAAACTCTTAATGCTTCTTTTGCCATTTTTTCATTTATGTTTTGAATACTATTTTTAAAGTTATTCAAATCATTTTTTATTTCATTATTTAATATATATTTGTTACATCTTTTTAATAGTTCATCTACTCCACCTTTGGTATATACTAAATACTTATCTTCATATTTATGAATTGTTGTCATTAATTTTCTATTTGAATCAAAAGGTATTTCTCCAACTCTTGGTAACATTTCAAATAATTCTGGTTTAAAATCTAAAACAAATCCCATATCTACTAAAGCTGTTTCTGTTGGATCACCTGTTAGTTCATTATCTCTTCCAACTTTTGTGTCATTACATAGCATACTAACATACACTAATTTTTCTAAATCATCTTTTATTTCATTTTGTTCTATTTTATCTATATCTACTAGTTTGTTATCATAGAAAATTTTCTTAACAGTCATTTTATTTTGAGTTAGTGTTCCTGTTTTATCTGAGCAGATAACTGTTGCACTACCTAAAGTTTCTACTGCTGGAAGTTTTTTTACAATAGCATGTTTCTTAACCATTCTTTGTACACCTATTGCCAAAACTATTGTAGAAACAGCTGCAAGCCCTTCCGGAATCGCTGCAACAGCTAGGCTAACAGCTGTCATAAACATATCTAGTGGCTCTTTTCCATATATTAGCCCAATTATAAATATAAATGCACAAATAGCAAGTGCTACTAGTCCTAATGTTTTTCCTAATTTATTTAATTTTATTTGCAGTGGTGTTTCTGCTTTTTCAGTATCATTAATAATTCCTGCTATTTTTCCTACTTCTGTATTCATACCAGTTTCTACAACAATACCTTTTCCTCTTCCATAGGTAATAAGACTTGAAGAAAATAGCATATTTACTCTATCTCCAATTCCTACTTTTTCATCTTTTATTACTTCTGAATATTTTTCTACTGGTACAGATTCGCCTGTTAATGATGATTCTTGTGATTTTAAGTTTGCAGCTTCTATAATTCTTAAATCTGCTGGTACAAAATCACCTGTATCTAATATCACAATATCTCCTGGAACAAGTTCTTTAGATGGAACTACTGTTAATATTCCATTTCTCATAACTTTAGCAGAGTGACTACTTAATTTTTGAAGAGCTTCTAATGACTTTTCAGCTTTTGCTTCTTGTGCCACACCAATAATTGCATTTACTATAACAACTATTAATATAATAATTGAATCTGTTATTCCTTCTCCTTGCATATAACCAACAACACCTGATATTATTGCTGCAATAATTAATACTATTATCATAAAATCTTTAAATTGCTCTAAAAATTTTACAAATAAACTTTTCTTTTTTTGTGCTTTTAATTCATTTTTACCAAATTTTTCTCTTTGTTTTGATATTTGCTCGTCTGTAAGACCTTTTTCAAGATCTGTTAATAATTCTTTTTTTACTTCGTCTACACTTTTACTAAACCAATTTTTTTCCAATTACCGCCCTCTCCTTTTTTATTAATTTTTATATGGAGTATAATTCATATAAATTCATTCTATCAATCATATTTTATATAAAAATAAGACTTTTAAAGAATTTATTATATATTTTTAGTCCATATAATAGTCTCTTTAAAAGTCTTGCTTCCTTACTTTTTATAAGGTTACTAACCAGAGAATTTTTTCGAGATTGTTGATTAGTATCTTTTTAAGCTACTCCCCTTTAAATATGTTTTATTTTAACACTATAAAATTTCTTTTTCAAGATTTTTGTGTTTTTTATATAAAGATTTTTACATTTCTATATTTTCTTATTATGAAGATACTTGTATCTTTAATAGCTGTTTTTGCAGATTTTCCAAAAATATAAATCGTTTTATTAGTATATTATTAATTGTTACTATATAACATATAGATAAATGCAGAAGAAGTGTAATATACTACCAGCTAGTACAAAAAAGTGCCATAAAGAATGCATATATTTAACTTTTTTTCCTATTCCATATATTATTGCACCTATAGTATACACAATTCCTCCAAGTACTAACAATATTATTCCATTAATATTCATACTTTGAAAAATTGTTTTAAATGCAAATACTATAATCCAGCCCATAATTATATAGCAAGCCATTGATATTTTCTTATATTTTTCTAAATTTACAGAATTTAACACTATTCCAACTATAGTAGAAGCTAATATTACAGAAAAAATCACCCATCCTATTGCACCATTTAAAGTAACTAATGCAAATGGTGTATATGTTCCAAATATTAATAAAAATATACTACAATGATCAAATATTCTAAATACTTTTTTAGCTCTAATGCTTGGTTTAAAACTATGATATAACGTTGAAATTAAATATAATATTATTAATGTACTTCCATATATACTTGAACTTACAACAGCAGTAGGATTATGATGAATTGCTGATTTTATTATACAAAGTACTAATGCTGCAATTCCAAGTCCTGCTCCTATTCCATGTGATATTGCACTAATCAATTCTTCCCCTAGAGTATATCTAGGAATTTTTATAATTCTTCTTCCCGCATCTATACTTTCTGTTTGCATATGTATTCACCTCTTTAAATTTATTATTTCCATTTACTTTATCTATATTCTGAATTAGGAAAAGCTAGCAAATAAAATTTATAGCTTTTCCTTAAAATACCTTCTTTTCTAATGCTTTGCACTTAATTTTATTATTAAATCCATATTATCATCTTTAGCAGCTTTATTTTTTCTAATTTTACCACATTTTTTACATTTAAATATAATTACATATCCTTTTTTAGAATCTATTTCTAATCCGATTGGTTCTAATGTTCCATGGCAAGTTTCTGCTCTATCTCCTGGATTTATATCTACATGTTTAGAATGTAAACAATATGGACAATGATTTCTACATGTATAACCTAATTTTGGTACATGCTTACCACAATTTTCACATATAAATTCTTCATCAATTTTTGTAAAGTTACTTAACATTTTTTTCCTCCAAAATAAAAGACTATTTTATTTATATTATTCTTCGAAAATACTTCCTCCTATAAATTCTCTTAATAAAGAATTTTGTGGTACATACTCTCCAGGAATTGATTCAAAATATCCAAGCATTCTATATATTCTTTTTGCTTCTGAAAACTCTGGATGAGAATTGTCTATTTCTTTTAATAATGGCATTGCATAATCTTTTAATACTGCTAGTTCATATATTAAAGATGAATTAAACATACTATCTGCTTCTTCTTGATATGGGAATATATTTCTTTCTTCCCCTCTATTTACAGAATCCCACATTTTTAATGTATGTAATGCTGAATACCCTCTAAACTGATTATCTCTAACAATTCTTCTAATTAATCTTGTATCTGTTGTAGAAATTCTATTATAATAATCTATATTTAAAACAGTTAAAGCACTAATATATACTTTATATTTTTGTTCTTTTGGTATTAGTGGAGTAAGTTTATCATTTAAACAATGTATACCTTCTATTACCAAGATTTGGTCATCCTCAAGTTTCATTGTATTTCCTTTATATAATTTAGTACCATGTTCAAAATCAAATGTTGGAACTTTTATCTCTTCACCATTTAATAATTTCAAAATATGACTATTAAATAAATCTATATCTATTGCTTCTAAACATTCAAAATCATAATTTCCAAATTCATCTTTTGGATTTTGATTTCTTTCCACAAAATAATTATCTACAGATATAGTAACTGGTTTTAATCCATTTAATCTTAATTGTAAGCCTAATCTTCTTGCAAAAGTTGTTTTCCCTGAAGATGATGGACCTGCAATTAATACTACTTTTACTTTGCCTCTTTTTACAATATCATCTGCTATCTGTGCCATTTTCTTTTCGTGCAAAGCTTCATCTAATAAAATATAATCTTTTATTCTATTTTCATCAATTATTTTATTTAATTTATATAATGTATGAACATTTAACGTTTCATGTAAATCTTCATATTCATCTAATGTTGCTAAAAGTTTTTTATTTTCTTTGAATTCAGGTAATTCGTTTGGATTTTTTCTACTTGGATATCTAACTAAAAATCTACCGTCATATTCTAATAATTCATAAATATCAATAATTCCAGTAGATAGTGGCATTACTCCATAAAAATAATTATAATAATCCTCACAATAATATAGCATAATTTCTTTTTTATTTTTTACATCTAATTGTAATTTACCTTTTAGAGTATGATTTTCTTGATAAAATTTTTCAGCTTCTTCTTTTGTCATTGCAACTTTTTTTATCTCTGCATCTCTTTTTATTATTTCTTTTACCTTTTTATCTACTTTTTCTATCATTTCTTTTGTAACCTTCATATTGTCAACTTCACCAAGTAAACTATTTGATAATTGGTAATTTATTGTAAGAAGTGCTTCTGGGTAAGTTTCATAAAAAGCTTTTCCTATTATATAAATTAATCCTCTTCTATAAATTCTTATTCCATCTTTATCTGTAAGATCTATCAATTCTATTTTTCCATCTGAATCTATTTCATAACTAAGTGATTTGACTTCATTATTAAAACGACAAGCTATTACTTTATTTCTAGATTTAGCTATTTCGTCTTTTAACAAATCTACTACTCTAGTTCCTTTTTTTACATCAATTATGTATTCTTCATATATAATTTGCATAAATTTTCCTCCTCATTTGTCTGTAAGACATTTTATAACTTTATTTATACTAAGTCAAGCATTCTTATTTCTCTACTTTTAAAGCTTGTAACTATATTTGATTTTTTATCTTATATTACTTATACTCTTTCAATCTTAGCTTTATCATATAATTCTTTATTCTATTAATATTATTAAAAATAATTTTTACTTACATTTGTTATTTTTTATTTAACTTTTCACCTAACTTATATAACCTATATATAATAAAATATATATTACATTTTATTATAATCATATCTTTTTTTATAACTTTTAAAATAAAAATTACATATTTTTCCTACAGTTTGTATATACTATTATTAATGTATAACAATTGGAGGTATTTTTATGAATAACAAAAGAGTTTCTGAAATATTAAAAAACAAAAAATTGCATGATGTATATTATGATGATAGACCTGTATGGATTCAAGAAATTGATAATAATATTGCAAAAGTTGGATTTATTGATAATAATGAAGAAAGAAATATTTATATAGAAGATTTATATGAAAATGAACCTTAATATTATATATAAAAACTAGCAATATTTTTTAATAGCTTTATTAATAATTGTGTAAAATAAAAAAAATAAAATGTATTTAAATTTTAAACTTTATATATTTTTTCAAAATCATATAATTTTGAGGAATATATAAATATATTTTAATACATTTTATTTTTTATATTAAATTATTATATATATATCTACCTAAATTTATTACTAAATAACATCTTTTTATTGCATATATTTAAATATTTTTAATTTTTATTTTAACTTATATCTTTTTTCATATTTTGTACTTTTTAGCTCATTTTTTCTTTTATTCTCATCAATGTATTCAAAGCTTCTATTGGTGTTAAACCGGTTCAAATCAATTTTGTCTATTTCATGTGCAATTTCAGCTATTTTATAATTAAACATATCAAATTGACCTGCTACTTGTTTTTTATCTTCTTTTTCTTTAGATTTATTATCCCTTAAAACACTTTTTCTTTCCAAACTTCTTAATATTTCGTTTGCTCTTTTAGTTACATTTTGTGGAACACCTGCAAGTCTTGCTACATGTACACCATAACTTTCATCTGTTCCGCCTTCTACAATTTTTCGTAAAAATATAATGTCTTCACCTTTTTCTTTTACTGCTATTGAATAGTTTTTAACACCATCTAGTTTGTTTTCTAACTCTGTTAATTCATGATAGTGTGTTGCAAAAAGTGTTTTAGCCCCACATTTTTCTTTGTCTGCTATATACTCAGCAACAGCCCAAGCAATTGAAAGTCCATCATATGTAGATGTTCCTCTTCCTATTTCATCTAATATAACCAAACTATTTTTAGTTGCTTCTTTTAATATTGATGCAACCTCCATCATCTCTACCATAAAAGTACTTTGTCCCATGCTTAAATCATCAGATGCACCAACTCTTGTAAAAATTTTATCTACAACACCTATTTTGGCATAACTTGCTGGTACAAAACTTCCAATTTGTGCCATAAGTACTATTAATGCAACTTGTCTCATATATGTAGATTTACCAGCCATATTTGGTCCTGTAATTATTGCTAAGCGATTATCATCTTCATCTAAATATGTATCATTTCCGTACAAAACTTCCTGTTGGTAACATTTTTTCTATAACAGGATGACGACCATCTTTTATATCTATAATTCCTTCTTCATCAACTATTGGCATATTATAATTATAATCTTCTGCCACAGTTGCAAGTGAACAAAGTACATCTAAAGTAGCTATTAAATGAGCTGATTTTTGAAGTCTTTGTATCTGATTTTCTATGCTTTCTCTTACTTTTGTAAAAGCATTATATTCTAAATTTACAACTTTTTCTTCTGCTCCTAGAATTTGATTTTCTAAATTTTTTAACTCCTCTGTTATATATCTTTCACAATTTGCTAATGTTTGTTTTCTTATAAATCTATCTGGAACTTGTGATAAATTTGATTTAGTAACTTCGATAAAATATCCAAAAACCTTATTAAATCCTACTTTTAATCCTTTTATTCCTGTTTTTTCTCTTTCTTTTGTTTCTAATTCAATAATCCAATTTTTTCCTTGTGTTGTTGCTGTTTTCAATTTATCTATTTCCTCGTCATACCCAATTTTTATTAAGTCACCTTCCTTAACAGAAATTGGTGGTTCATCTACAATTGCCTTATCTATAAGAGCATAAATATCATCTAATACATCTAAATTTTGATATATACTGCTAAGCAAAACAGAATTTGTTTCACTTAATACTTGTTTTACCATTGGAAGTTGCTTTGCAGAATTCTTTAAAGATATTAAATCTCTACCGTTTGCACTTCCATATGCAATTTTGGCAGCAAGTCTTTCTATATCATATACCTTTTTTAAAGCTTCTATTATATCTCCTCTTAAAATGATACTATTTTTTAACTCTTTTACCGCTTCTAATCTTAAATTAATTTCATTTACATCTACTAATGGATCATTAATCCATCTTCTTAAAAGTCTACCTCCCATAGAAGTAGATGTTTTATCTAAAACCCAAAGTAATGTACCTTTTTTAGACTTATCTCTCATTTTTTCTGTTAATTCTAGGTTTCTTCTTGCATTTATATCAAGCGCCATATATTTTACTTGATTATATATTATAATTTTATTTATATGGTCAAGTCTTGTTTTTTGTGTATCATTTAAATATGTAAGAAGTGCATTAATAGCTAAAGCAGATATATTATTTTTAAGATTTTTTATTTTATTTTGTGCATCATCTATTATTTCATATTCTTTTAACAATCTATCAGTATCTTCTGAAAAAGTACTCTCCTCAGCTTTAGATATATATAAATTAAATCTTTCTTTTATTTTATTTATTTCATCTATAGAAGCATACATCATATTATTTACAACAATTTCTGCTGGAGAATATCTTGATATTTCATCTAATAATTTTGCAAAATTATTAGTCTCTTTAATCTCTGCTCCATAAAAATCACCTGTAGATATATCACAAACCGCTATTCCAAAAAATATTCCAGTTTTGTATATTGCCATTATATAATTATTTTTCTTTTCTTCTAGTAAATTTGTTTCAATAACTGTTCCAGGAGTTACTACTCTTATTACATCTCTTTTTACTATTCCTTTGGCTTGTTTTGGATCTTCTAATTGCTCACAAATAGCAACCTTATATCCTTTTGTTATAAGTTTTGCTATATAATTCTCAGCTGCATGAAATGGTATACCACACATTGGAGCTCTTTCCTCTTGTCCACAATCTTTTCCTGTTAAAGTAAGTTCTAATTCTCTAGATGTTGTAATTGCATCATCAAAAAACATTTCATAAAAATCGCCTAAACGATAAAATAAAATACAATCTTTATATTTACTTTTTGTATCCAAATAATGTTGCATCATTGGTGAATATTCTGCCATATTTTCTCCTCTTTTCCTATCCCTTCTCAGTTTCTTTTAAGCTTATTAATGTTCTTCTATACCATAATTCTTTTTTTGTTCTTCTAATAGCATTCTTAATTTAGCTGCTCTTTGTCTTGCTCTTCTTATATATTCTGGTCCAATTCCCATAGATTCAGCTATTGCTTTTTCTGTCATTCCTCCGCTTTTCTTTTTTTCCACTTCAAAAAGGAAACTATCCACTTTAGTTTTTTCTACTTGAATAGAACTTGAATCTAATTTTAGCTTTGGAATATATTCAGGATGTTCAAAAATATATTCTTTTACTTTCTTTTGAACTCGTTCTTTTTCTGGAGCCTCCATTAGTTTTTTATGTTTTTTTCTATCAAAATGTTCTCTTAATAAATCATTTAAAATCGGATCTTGTTGTTTTTTTATTAAAGTTCTTAAACTTTCTTTTGTTATTCCTAAAGTTTCTGCCATCTGAAATAAAGATTTTTCTTTTTCTACCATATCTATTATAACTGCTGGCATATTTATTTCTTCATGTTTATTTCTTCTTGTTGTAGAATATACAAAGAACCTTCTTCTTAACTCTTCATCTTTTTTACAAAGTTCGCTTACTTGTTTTCTTAATGTTTTTTCTGCCATCTTTAAAGTTTTTGCTGCTTGCTCCCATGTTATATCTCCAACAAAAATGCGATTTGCTACTTCTCTAATCTTTCCTTCAGAAATACTATTTTTATCTTCTTTACTATTCATTTATTTCCCCTTTCAAATACCACATATGTTCAGAAACAATATTAACATTAACATATTTTCCTATCAAGTCTTCGCTTGCTTCTAAATTAACAACCTTATTACTATCTGTTCTTCCTGTTAATACTTTTTCGTTTGTTTTACTTTTTCCTTCTATTAATATTTTTTGTTTAGTCCCTACATATTTTTTATTATTTTCTTCTATCTGACTTTCCACTAAAGCTTTTAATTTGTCAAATCTTTTATGTTTCACTTCTTCTGGAATTTGATTTTCCATTTTATCTGCTGGAGTTCCAACTCTTCTTGAATATATAAACATAAATACTTGTTCAAATTTCACTTTACTTACAACATCTAAAGTATCTTCAAAATCTTCTTCTGTTTCACCAGGAAAACCTACAATAATATCTGTTGATAATTTAAGATCTGGTATTTTCTTTTTCATTTTTTCAACTAAATCTAAATATTTTTCTTTTGTATATTTTCTATTCATTGTTTTTAACACTTTGCTACTTCCAGATTGAAGTGGTAAATGTATTATCTTGCAAACTTTTTTACAATCTCTAACCGCTTCTATTACATCATCTGTAAAATCTTTTGGATGTGGAGATATAAATCTTATTCTTTCTAGTCCGTCAATTTCATTTACTGCTCTCAAAAGTTCAGAAAATTTATTTATTCCTAAATTTCCATTTCCTTTATATGAATTTACATTCTGTCCCAAAAGAGTTATCTCTTTATACCCTTCTTTGGCTAAACTTTTTACTTCATTAATAATATCTTCAGGATCCCTACTTCTTTCTCTTCCACGCACATATGGAACAATACAATATGTACAAAAATTATTACAACCATTCATTATAGTAACAGATGCTCTAATTTTATCATTTCTTTTTATTGGTAAACCTTCTATTATCTCTCCATCTATATCTAATATATCTTGAATTTGTTTTTCATTTTGCATTACCCTATACAAATCTTCTGGAAACTTATGAATAGTATGTGTTCCAAAAATAATATCAAAAAAAGGATAACTCTTTTTTAATTTTTCTTGAATATGTTTTTCTTGCATCATACATCCACCAATAGCAATAATTGTACCTCTTTTTTCCTTTATTTTTTTAACCTCGCCTAATTTTCCAAAAAGTTTATCTTCTGCATTTTCTCTAACACAACAAGTATTAAATAACACAAGATCAGCTTCATTTAAATCATCAGTTTTAGAATATCCCATATTTTCTATCATTCCACAAATTTTTTCAGAATCATTTTCATTCAACTGACATCCCATTGTTAGAATATAATAATTTAAATTTTTTCCTTCATTTATTTTTTTAACTTTTGTTATAAACTCCATTTGTTTTTGTACATCTTCTTTTTTCACTATCATTCCTCCAAACTTTGCCATCGGGGACGGGGCAAAAAGATAAAATTTTTATACTTTACTTTTCATATGAATAAATTCATCACAATTAATTTTATCAGACAAGAATTTTTCTATATTCTCTGGTTTTCTTATTAATTCTTCTTTTTGTTTTTTATTTAAATCTTTTTTTATATGATATTCTAATTTAGAAGCTAAAGCTTTTGTTTCTGTTTGCCAAGCTAATTCTAATTTAGAAGCCTCATGATAACGTGTATATTTAGCACACTTATCTGTTTTTTCAAAGTGTTCTTTCATCCTTCTTGTTAAATCTTTTGTAATTCCTGTGTATATAGAATTATCTTTACATCTCAACATATATACATAATACATTTTAAAATCCAATCCTTTTTCTTTCATTACTTTTTACAACTAAATCTTCTTTATTAATATCTTGTAAAGTAATTGTATATAGCCTATCTAAATCTTCTAATTCGCTTGTATTTTTAGCATGTTCAATTAATATATTTTGGAATAAATTATTTATAAATCTACCATTACCAAAATTATCTATCTTAGAAGAATCTGTTATTACTTGTCTTACCGTTTCTTTTGCTAAATCTTCTATTTTTAATTTGTTTTTTTCTAGCAACTTATTAAATATTTCCATAAGTTCATCCACATTATAATCTTTAAATTTAATTAGATAACCAATTCTAGATTTAAGTCCTGGATTTGATCTTATAAACTCTTCCATTTCTTTTTCATATCCAGCAAAAATTACTACTAATTCATTTTTATGATCTTCCATTATTTTTATAATTGTTGCTATACATTCAGGTCCAAATGATGTTTTACCTTGTGATAATATAGAATATGCCTCATCTATAAATAAAACTCCTCCAAATGCTGATTTCATTGTTCTATATGTTTTTCCAGAAGTTTGTCCAACGTACTCTGCTATTAAATCTTTCGCAGATACTTCTACTAGTTTATTTTGTTTTATATATCCTAAATTGTATAATATATCACTAACTATTCTTGCGACTGTAGTTTTTCCTGTTCCTGGATTTCCTGTAAATACCATATGCAAATTTGTTTCGGACATATCCATATTAACTTTTTTATTAAATTTTAATAAATGTATTAATTTATCTAATTGATTTTTTATATTATATAGTCCAACCAAAGAGTTTAATTCCTCTAATATTTCTCCTAAATTTCTTGTATTATATACATCTGGTATATTTGACTCTAATATCATTTTTGTTTTATCTGCATTTACAGTTTTATTTTTATCTAGAATTATTTTTGTATATAGTTCACTTATATAATCCATTTCTTTTACTTCACTTTTAGAATATGAAGATTTAATATAATTATATAATTTTGTTTTTGCTTTTTCTTCTATTCTTTCTGTTCTAGACAATTTATCAAAAGTAACTTTATACAAATTATCTATATCTAATTCATCTAACTCTAATTTTATATCGAATATTTTATAATTAAGTTTAGGATGTTTTTCTATTATTGTTCCTATTGTTTCTTTTTTACCATATATTACTGTACAAATACCTTTACATCTTTCTAATTGATCTGTTAATAGATTCATTATCATATTACAGTTAAGGTCATCTGTATACATTAGGTTTTCAAAATTTTCTATTATTAAAGTTCCTTTTCTTTGTTCTTTTGTTTCTAAGTTATAATAAATTTTTCCAATGACATGTCTATCTAAAATCATATCATTCATAGATTCTTTATAAAAACCCTTATTTTCTGGTAAAAAGTTAAAAAACCACATAAAATCAGATATTATTCTTGTTATATTTTCTACACTTTCTTTATCTTCTGTATACATTAATATATTAATAGGAATATATGGTGTATTTCCATTATAATTATAGTTAATTACATAATTAAATAAGTTAATTATTGTTTGTTTAACTTTTTGACTATATGGTAATTCGGCCACTTTATTTTTATACTTTGCATAAAAATAATATGATCTTTCTGAATTAATCAATCCACAACCATCTTTTAAATACTCTTCTAGTGCTTTTATAATATCTAACTTGTCATGCTCCATATAATAGCTGTAAATAGCCGCTATTTTATAAATATATTCTCTTTTAGTTTCTTCTTTTCCTTGTTCAAAATTGAAATTATTAACATCAATCTCAATTTGGCTATAGAACGCACCTTTATAGAAGTCGTATAATTTGTTTATATAAAGAACGTAGCCTTCTCTGCTATCTAATTTTATATAATTAAATTTTGCTTTTTTAGTTTCTTCATTAAATTCAGACATATAAATAAATTTTGATTGTAATATTGTTTTTATAAAAATAAGATCATAGAAATCTACTTTTTCAAAAATAGATTTATCCGTAAAATTTTTTAACTCTTCTTGTGGCTCAGCAAGCATTTCATTAATCACATCTAAATAGCCTATATTAGTACTATTTTCTTGATTGTATTTATTAATCTCATATATAAAATTTACTATTATAAACTTTATACATTCTTCTTTAAGTTTACATTCTTTGCATTTAGGAAGAAATTGTCCTATTTTATAATCTTTTACAAATCTTGAACTACCTAATTCTATTTTTTGTTTACAATTTACAACATATGGTAAATAGTCATAGTTTTCATTTGCACATGATTTTATAGTATATCCAGTTATCATATTGTTTGCTACTTGATCTTCTGTTTGTTTTTTTAACCCACATGCACCATTAATTAAATATAATTTTATTAACATTAAATATTCTTTTGAATACCCAGATATTTTTTTAAAAAGATTATTTTCTTCTATTAATTTTTTTATTTCTAGTTTTTCTTCCATAACTACTCCTTTATTACAAATTTTGGACTATATCTAAAAAAGCTACTATTTATTATTATTAAAATTTTTACATATTTCTTTTATTTCTTTTAAACATTCTTCATCTCTTTTATAAAAAGCCTCCTTGAAAGAAAGTTTTTCACCCTTTTGATCATAATTACATTTGTAAATTGGAAACATTTTATATTTTTGCTCTAACAATTCTGATTGTTTTATTTTTTTGTTTCCTTCAATTAGAAATGGTTTTTGAATTACTACTAATAATTCTATTCTTTTTACTTTTATAAACTCTTTTAATATTTCTTCAATCATATCATAATTATTATTATTATTTATGTATAAAACAGCTTTTTTATTTCTAAAAGCTTTACTAAATGCTGCTATTAGAGCTATATGATCTTTTACTTTTGTTCCAAATGGAGATACTGTTAGTAATGGCTTTATGTCAATATTATTTATTTTTTCTACTTGCTCACTTGTATATATTTGCATATTACTTAATTCCATTATATCATCATTAATATATTTTTTTATAACTTCTTCTCTGATGCTATTGTCAAAATATACAACACTTACTCTTTCTTTATCGCTCTTATTCCATTCCATTATATATTCTTTTTCTTGTGTTGCTTCATCTATTTGCACTCTTATTTTTCTAAATCCCATCGCTTTATAAAACATAGTAGCAGGGACATTTTTTTCATAAACATTTAAATATAATTTATCATATTTTTCCTTAACATGATTTACTAACATTGTTCCTATTCCATCTCTTTGTATCTTAGGTATAACAAAAAGTGCTCCAATATATCCATCATCCATAACGCTAATAAAAGCCTGAATTTCTTCATTTTCAGTATATACCCATGTATTCGATTTTCTTAAATATTCATTTTGAACTCTTATATAATTATCTGACCAATATTTATTTGGTATAAAATTATGAGCTTTAAAATTTCCATCTCTCCATATCTGCATAATCTTGTCGATATCTGCTTCTTTAAATTCTCTTAACATACTATTTCTAACCTTCCTTAATCTTTTGTATTATATCATATAATTTTACTTAAAGCTATTAATTTCGATTTTTTATTTAAACTAAAATATTAAAAATGACAGGGTATTTTTATAAAATATGACCCGCCATCAATTTTCTTTTAAAGCTTTTTCTCATATTTTTACAATATTTGCTTTTTTTAGTATTTGTAAAGTAAAATCATTTAATTAAAATAATTATTAAATATATTAATTTTTAGGATAAATTAAAAGAAGTGATTAATGCTAATTTTCAATAATCACTCTTTTTTATATTTATCTTTTTATTTATTAAATTTCAGATTCAATCTCTTTTAACATATCATTTAAAACATTGCAACTATTATCTAATTTTCCTTGTTCTTCTTTATCTAGATTTAATTCCAAAATTTCTTGTACACCTTGATGGTTAATTATTGCTGGAACACCTATAAAGATACCATCATGATTATATTGTCCATCTAAATATGTTGAAACTGTTAATATTTCATTTTCATCATTTAATATTGCTTTTATTATTTTAGTTAATCCTAATCCTATTCCATAGTAAGTTGCTTTTTTTCTATTAATTATTTCATAGGCTGCTTGTTGAACATCTGTATAAATTTTGTCTAATATAGATAAATCCTCATGTTTTTGTTTTAATATATTTATTAAGCTTTTGCATCCAACATAACTATGTGACCATGGAACAAATGAAGAATCTCCATGCTCTCCCATAATATATGCATGAACATTTTTGCTACAAACATGTAGATGTTCACCTATTAAATATCTTAATCTTGCTGTATCTAGTACAGTTCCAGAACCAATTACTTTATTTGTTGGAAATCCTGATACTTTTTGTACAACATATGTCATTAAATCTACAGGATTGCTTGCTATAACAAATATTCCATCAAAACCTGAATCAACAACACTTTTTGTAATATCTTTCATTATTTTAGCATTTGTTTTTGCCAAGTCTAATCTTGTTTGTCCTGGTTTTTGTGCTAATCCTGCTGTAATTACTACTATATCAGCATCTTTACATTCATCATAATCTCCTGCTTTTATGTCTATTCTTGCTGGTGCACAAGGAATTCCATGTGCTAAGTCCATTGCTTCACCTACTGCTTTTTCTTTTAATACATCTATTAATACAAGTTCATTAATTCCTCCTTGGTTTAATAATGAATATGCCATACTCATTCCTACAAACCCTGTTCCTACTAATACAACTTTTCTCTTTTCTATCATAAAAAACACTTCCTTTAATTAATTTTTTCTGCAAACTGCATTATATCACATCTTGCTTTTTTGTTAAATAGTTTTTTAATATTATTACTCTAATTTTTTAATATCATCGTTTTTAATTTAAATTGTCATTTTATTTTTACATTGAAATTTCATCATCTTCTCGTTCAAATTTGTCATTCTTTTTTATTAACGCTTCTCTAGCCTTTTTTAAATCCTCATCAGAAATTATCATATTTCTTTTTTTAGCTTCTTCTCTTATTTGTGTTTCTGTATATCCCGCTTTTATCAATCTTATAAGTTTATTTTGTAAACCGTCTGTACTTTGGCTCTGTTCTATTTTTACTTTTATAAAACTCTCTAATCAGCATATTTATTGATGATTGCGAAACTAATAGCTTTTCCGCAAGTTCTTTTGGCGTAATTTTTCCATTTTCTAAATCTTCTATATATTTTTCTATTAAATCACTCTTTGACTTTTTTACTGTTTTTAATTTTTGTTCTCTTCTCAAATTATAATATTTTTTAATTTTAGAACTAATTGTTGAAATAGATGCATTTTCTTTTTCTGCTATTTCAGAAACTGTTATTCTTCTATTTTCATAGTCTTCTATATATTTTTCTATTTTTATATCCATTCTTTGATTTAGTTTAGGCTTTTCTCTTCCACATTCTATATAATATTCACATAAAATTTTATTCATTGTATTTCTGGATATTCCTTCTAGCTTGGCCATTTTTTCAATTGTAATTTTTCCCTCTTCATAATCTTTTATATATTTTTCTATGTCTATTTCTTTTTTTCTTTTAAGCACCGGTCTTCTTTTGCCATTTTTTCTATAATATTCATTCATTTTTACATTTATTGTAACTGTAGTTGTATTTTCTCTCTTGGCAATTTCTTTAACTGATAGTAATCCAGCTTCGTAATCCTTTATATATTTTTCCATATCTATTATTTTTTCTTTAGATATTTTCTTTCTACTTTTTCCAATTTCTTCGTAATACTTATTTATTCTAATATTTATAGTAACTTTGCTTGTATTTTCTTTCTTAGCTATTTCTTCAACTGATAATAATCCATTTTCGTAATCTTTTATATACTTTGCTATATCAATTTTCTTTTTGTGCGTTGTTTTAGGTAATTTTGGTCTTTCTTTACCGAATACTTTTATAATAAGCATTTATTTTAACATTTACTGTTCCTCGAGCTACATTTTCTTTTTTAGCTATTTGAATAGTTGTTATTTTACCATTTTCATAATCTTCTATATATTGCTCTATGTTTATGTTTTTCATTTATATTACTCCTTACTATATATTAGTAATATTTTTATAAACAATTCTTATTATTTTATAATTTATTTTTTAATTCTTTATATATTTCTTCATGGATATCTTCAATAGTTCTTATTTTTCCATCTTTAACACATTCAATTGTAAACCAACCATAATCCTTTGCAACATCACAAGCTGCATTATAAGCATCTATAAGATGATTTTTATCCCTTTCATGAATATCTTTAGCTGCTTCATGTGTAAATTTGTTTTCTCTATCTTTCATTAATTCTATACTCACTTCTGGAGGCATTTTTAATAAAAATACTTCTGAAGGCACTGGCAAACCATATAAATTAAATTCGAAATCCCATATCCAGTCTAAAAGTTTTTTTCTCTCATTTTTATCTTGTATTTTTCCTGCTTGGTGTATCATGTTAGCAGTTGTATATCTATCTGCCAATATAGTTCCTCCATTATTATAATACTCTTCTAATTCTTTTTTAAATGTAGCATATCTGTCTGCAGCATAAAAAGTTGAAGCTATATATGGACTTACCTGTTTTGCATTTTCACCAAACTCTCCAGCCAAATACATTTTCACAAGAGATGATGAAGGACTATCATAATTTGGAAAGCTCACTGTTTTATAATCTATCCCTTCTTTTGTTAATCTTTCTTGTAATTTTTTAAATTGTGTTTGCTTTCCGCTTCCATCTGTTCCATCTATAACAAATAATTTTCCCATATTATTAAATAGCAGAATATATTTAATCTCTTTAAATACACTCTGCTTCTCCTTTCTTTATTACTTTCTTGCCTTAATTTAAATTCATTTTTATAACAAGTTTATTTTACTAATTTCTAACTTAAACTTTCTTATTTCTTCATTTGATTTCTTATAAATTCTATTTCTTCTTCTTTGTCTAATCTTACAAATAAAGGTTCACCTTTTTCTATTACTTTCGTACCTGCTTTTATTTCACTGTTTGAATTTAAAGTTTCCCAAGATTTATATTCTTCTGATAATCCTAGTTGTTTTAAAATTTTCTTTGATGTTTCTGGCATAATTGGACCTATTAATATTGCTATTTTTCTTAAATTTTCTGCTAAATGATTCATTACAGATTTTAGCATTTCTTTTCCTTCTTCTGATTTTGCAAGTACCCATGGTAATGTTTCATCTATATACTTATTAGTTCTTGCAATTATTGCCCAAATTTCTGAAATTGCGTTACTTATATGATATGTATCCATACTATTTTCTACTTTTTCAATTTGAAGTTTCGTATATTCTTCTAAAACATCATCAAACTCTGTTCTTTCTTTAATATCTGTTGGTATTTTTCCATCAAAATATTTATTCATCATTCCAATTGTTCTATTTAACAAATTTCCCAAATCATTTGCCAAATCAGAATTAAATCTTTCGACAAAATCTTCTGGAGTAAACATAGAATCTTGTGCAAAACTCATTAATCTTAACAAATAATACTTTGTTGCATCTAAACCATATCTTTCAATTAATGTTTCTGGGTATATTACATTTCCTACAGACTTTGACATTTTTCCATCTTTCATTACAATCCAACTATGTGCATATATTTTTTTAGGAAGTTCTAACCCTAATGCATGTAAGAAAATTGGCCAATAAATCCCATGAAATCTTATTATTTCTTTTCCTACTATATGTAAATCTGCTGGCCAATACTTTTTGAATAAAGAATCATCATCTGACATATAGCCTAAAGCTGTAATGTAGTTTGTTAGAGCATCTAACCATACATATAGCACATGTTTTGGATCATTTGGCATTGGAATCCCCCAATCAAATGTTGTACGGCTTATACATAAATCTTCAAGTCCTGGATTTATAAAATTATTAAATATTTCATTTTTTCTTGATTCTGGCTCTATAAAATGTGGATTTTCTTTGTAAAATTCTTTTAACCAACCTTCATATTTTTTCATGTTAAAGAAATATGATTCTTCTTGCATTTTTGTTACTTCTCTACCACAATCTGGACATTTTCCATCTACTAATTGAGTTTCTGTGAAATAATTTTCACAAGGCATACAGTACCAACCTTCATATGTTCCTTTGTAAATGTCACCATTTTCAAGGAATTTTTCTACTATTTTTTGTACTGCTTTAACATGTCGTTCATCTGTTGTTCTTATAAAATCATTATATCCAATATCCATTAATTTCCATAGCTTTTTAGCATCAGCTGCCATTTCGTCTACATGCTCTTGAGGTGTTAATCCTCTTTTTTCTGCCACAGTTTGAACTTTTTGGCCATGTTCATCAAGACCTGTTAGCATATATGTATCAAAGCCTCTAGCCTTTTTATATCTTCTTATGCAATCTGTTAATGTTGTTGCATATGCTGTTCCTATATGAAACTTACCACTTGGATAATAAATTGGTGTTGTTATATAAAATTTTTTGCTATTATTCATAAATAAAGCCCATCTCCTCTTTACAATTAAAATTCCCTATAATTATATAATCATAGGCAATTTAAGTCAAGAAATATTTACATTGGGGACGGGGCAAAAAGATAAATTATTTTATAAAAAATAGCAAATAGCAAAATCATTTTTATACTAATTTTGCTATTTTTTATTTTATTTTGCTATTACTTTTTTAATCCTTTATTATTTTCGATATTTTCCACAAAGATATATTAAACCTATTTTCTATGTCTTTTTTTGTTACATTAACATTATATATAAGTATTTTTATCAATTCTTTCAGCAGTTTTTTATCACTAATAATATCATCAATTATTATATTGTGCTTGTCCAAAAATACTCTTATATATTCTTCCATAATTTCTTTTTTATCAATTTTGTCATCTATAAAGCCACAAAAATCATCTATATCTTCTATTTTTGAAAAATAATTTTTAGCGCCATACATTTCGCGTAAAATTTTATTTTTTCCCACTCCAATTTCATTTTTATAATCGTTGTACGATGAAAATTTGTATTCCTTACACTCATTAACCATATGAGCTTTCACGGGATTTTCATGAATGTATTTTATACATTGCCATAAATACTTTTCATCTAATATCGCTTCACTTTTAAATCTATCTCTAAAAACATAACCAACACGACTTTCCCTCCAATTAAAGTAACTTGCATATTTTGTATTTATCTTATGCATAAATCTTGATAATTCTGTAATTTTATCTGCATACATTAGCATATGCACATGATTTGACATAATACAATAAGCAATAATTTCTACATTATAAATTTTTTCACTTTCCTTCATCAATTTTAGATATCTTGCGCAATAGCTTTTATTATGAAATATATCTTCTCTGTTAATTCCTTGTGACATGACATGAAAAAAAGATGCATTTAAGTTTTTTCTTGCTATTCGAGACATATCAATTCACCAATCCTTATTTTTAATTTGCCCCTCTAGCGTACTTAATGTACATCTTCTTTAAAACTTTTATTTAACTTTTTTATAAAAGTTTATTTGATTTTTTGTTTGTTTTTATGTTGACTTTATTTTTTTGCTCCGTCCCCTATGATAATTTTTTTTCTATTAGCTTTGCTAATTTTTCAGCTTTTGCTTTAATATATTCTTGGTTTTCGCCCTCAATCATTACTCTTACTAATGGTTCAGTTCCAGATGTTCTTATTAAAACTCTTCCATTTCCAGAAAACTCTTCTTCTAATTTTTTTATTTCTTCTTTTATTTCTTCGTCTTTGTCAAAATCATATTTTTTATCTGATGATACTTTTGCATTTACTAGAACTTGTGGATATAATTTTATTATATTGCATAATTCTGATGCTTTTTTATTTTCTTCTAATAAAGTTTTTATAAACATTATTGATGTTAGAATTCCATCTCCTGTTGGATTATAATCTAATAAAATAACATGGCCAGATTGTTCTCCTCCTAAATTGTATCCATTTTTCATCATTTCTTCTAAAACATACCTATCTCCAACTTTGGTTTGCACTAATTTTAAACCATTATTTTCTGTATATTTATTTAACCCTAGATTACTCATTACAGTTGCTACAACAGTATCTTTCTTCAATTCACCTTTTTTCTTTAAATAATTAGAAATTACTGCTAATATTTTATCTCCATCTATTTCATTTCCATTTTCGTCTACTAATAAACATCTGTCGCCATCACCATCATATGCAACACCTAATGAACATTTATTTTCTACAACGAATTTTTTTAATCCTTCTAAGTGTGTTGAACCACAGTTATCGTTAATATTTATTCCATCTGGATTATTATTTATTATATGATGTTTTATTCCTAATTTTTCAAATACTTTTTCTGCAACAACAGATGTAGCACCATTGGCTGTATCCACTGCTATAACAAAATTTTCTTTATCTAAGTTTTCTAATTCTTCTTCAAAATTTTTTCTAAAGAAATATACGTACTCTTCTAATAAATCTGTTCTTATTTCTGATACACCAATTTTATCATTAACAGCTGTTAATTCATCTATTTTTCCTGAATCCATTACTTCTTCTATTTCTTCTTCTAGTTCATCAGGAATTTTCATTCCTTTATTGCTAAAGTATTTTACTCCATTAAATTCATAAGTATTATGTGATGCAGATATTACAACACTGGCATCTGCTTTAAATCTTCTTGTTAAATATGCAACTGCAGGTGTTGGCATTACACCTAGAATTTTTACATTTGCACCATAACTTAAAAAGCCAGCTACCATCGCACTTTCAATTAAAGAACCAGAAATTCTTGTATCTCTGCCTATTAAAATTGTAGGTGCATGGTCTGTATGCTTAGATAACACATACGCACCAGCTTTTGCTACTTTATAAACCAATTCTGGTGAAAGCTCTGTATTTGCTATTCTCCTAATTCCATCTGTTCCAAAATATTTTCTCATTTTTAGATTCCTCCTCTTGTTTCTAAGTATATGTATATTTTATATAAAGTTTACTTTTAAAATAGAAATAATAAAACATATTATATAAAAAAGAATTTTTTTCTTTCTTCTATTCTAGTTGGTACTTCTATTTGAAATTCTTCATCCTGTATTATACAGTTCGGATTTATTTTAGTCAATCTTTTTATAGCCTGTTTACTAGTATATTTGCCAAGCTCTTTTAAGATATCTTGAATATTCTCATAAATAAATCCTTTTTTATGTGTATCTGAGGCTAAAATATGAACCATATTATGCTTAAGCAATTTACCAAGTGTCTCTTTTGCTTCTTTACCATATCTTCCAACAATACTTCCATAATTGCTTTGAATAAATACTCCTGCACGTATAAACTCCATTACTTGATTTGGATCCTCTTGAACATATGAATATCTTTCCGGATGTGCCAAAACTGGTATATATCCTTTTTCTTTTAATTTAACTACTATTTCCATTACATTAAACAATTTATTGTTTAATGGTAATTCAAATAATACATATTTACTATTAGCTAATGTAGCTGGTACATTAGCTAATAGTAATTCACACAAATCATCACAAATATAAATTTCATTTCCATGATGTATATTTATTAAAATATTATTTTTAAACACTTCTTGTTTTAAATTTTTTATTTTTTCTTTAGTATTTTCTATACTATTATCATAATACCCTTTTATATAATGAGGTGTTAATATAATATCTGTAAAACCTGCTTCTTCTGCTAATCGTAAAGCTTCTAAAGATTGCTCTATACTTTCAGATCCATCATCAACTTCATTTAATAAATGGCAATGTATATCTATCATTTATTTGTCACTCCAAACTTTTTACTTTTTCTCTTCTGATAAATATTTAGTTAATTGTTTTAGAACTGCATTAATATCTATATCTTCTTCGTTACTTTTTTCTGCTTCTTTTTTCTTTGTTATTTTTTCTGATTTTTGCTTTTCTAATTTATTTTCTGCCTTTGCTACTATATCTAAATTCTTTTTAACTTTAGGTATTTCTTTTTCTTGTATTGATTCTGTATGTTTTAAAATATTTGAAAACCAATTTTTCTTTTTATTTAATACCATAGAACTCTCATAATAATATTTGTTTTCATATTTTTTATGTGCTATTGGCATTTTATTTACTATTACACCAGCTATTTTTCCATCAACATTTTCTATATTTCTTTTTACTTGTTTTAAATCATCTATTTTAGTTATTTTATGAGAAGCAACTATTAAAGTAGAACCTACAAATCTAGATAAGATTATTGCATCTGTTACAATTGTACTCGGTGTACCGTCAAATATTACTATATCAGCACTTTTTTCTAGTGCTTTTATTAAATCAGACATTTTTTTGCTTGTCAATAGTTCTGATGGATTTGGAGGTACTATTCCTGCTGTAATTATATACAAGTTTTCTATTAATGTTGGCTTAATATAATCTGCTAAATCCACTTTAGCATCACTTGCAGTAATCAAGTAATTTGATAACCCATTTTCATTAGATACTTCGAACAATTCATGTTGTCTCCCTTTTCTCATATCAGCATCTACTAAAACAACTCTTTTTCCAGCTTGTGCAAATGTTATTGCTAAATTAGCAGATACCCAGCTTTTTCCCTCTCCAGGAACTGTACTTGTTACCAATAATGATTTTAGTTTATTATTAACATTCATAAATTGAATATTAGTTCTTAATGTTCTGAAAACTTCTGATACAGAAGCTTTAGGAGATGTAAATGTTATTAATTCATTTCTCATTTTATATAATACCTCCCTTCATTTTTTTTGTATCATCTTTTAATAGTGGAATAGATGCTAGAGCAACAACACCTAATTCTTTTTCTATATCTTCTGCAGATTTTACTGTAGTATCTAATAAGTTAGATATTAAAACATATCCAACAGACACTATAAGTCCAATAGCTATAAAAATTGCAATATCCTTAATATGATTTATATTGTATGGAGTATTGGCTCTTTCTGCTTCATCTACTATATATACATTATTTATATTGTATATTTCTCCAACTTTTTTTGTAAAAACCTTTGCAATTTCATTTGCTATATCACTTGCTCTATCTGGATAGTAATTTGTTACTGTTATTTGTATAAGCTCTGTATCCTTCACAGCACTTACTGTGATATTATCTTTTAAATTTTCTTCACTTTCATTTATATTTAAATTTTTAATCACTTCACGTAGTACATTTTTACTTTTAACTAACTCACTATATGTAGAAACTAATTTTTGATTTAAGGTTATATCTGTTTGAGTTATTGTACTTGTATCTGTTTCATTTTCTTTGGTACTTTCTGACCTTGCAAGTACTAAAGATGTATATGATTTATATTTAGGTGTAACAAATAAAAATGTATATACTGTTCCTATAATTAAAAATATAAGCACTATGCTTATAACATGTAATCTTTTGTTCCAAAAAATATTAACTAACTGTTTCAAATCTAGTTCTTCCATTTTTCCCTCCATTATTACAAATATGATATATTATACATAATATACTAGCCTTTTACAAGTTTTTTGTAATATTTTTGTAATGTTTTTGTAATATTTTTGTATTTTTTTACCAAAAAAGAAAATATATGAATTAACACTCTTTTAATCATATATTTTCTTTTTAATAATTTTTATTAATCTTTAGTATTTTGGTGTGAATATTCTAAAATAATATGGTGTTATATTATTTAAAATATCACTTGCATAAATAATATCTCCATCTTTTTTAGTTAATTTAATATTTGGAAATGTTTTTAACATCTTCTCATCTGAAAAATATTTGTATGTAAAATCACTTATTTTTTCATTTTTGTATAATTCATCACATTTCCATATAACTTTATCTAAACCTGCAATTTCTAAATTATAATTATTAACTAATCTCGTAAAAAACATTTTTAAAGCAAAACTTGTAACTAAAAAATCTAAAAGCATAATAATAATTCCTATTATTACAGATATTTTTAGCACTTTAGGTGAAATTTTGTCTAAGAATTTATCTACCAAAGGATTTAAATGACTCATTAGATATATTGCTAGCACTCCCCAAAAGAATGAAAATGCAATACATACTCTACCATTTATATTAAATGCCATAGAAGAATAATCCCACCATTTTATATTAAAAATAATTTCGCCTATAAGACTAATTACATATTCTACTATTGACCCAATTACAAAACCTCCAAAAAATAAAGTATAGTTATTTTTATTAAAACGTTGTAATCCTAATATCATAATAACCGCTCCAAGGCCATATATTGCACAAAAAGGTCCATACAAAAAGCTTTGCCTACTCTCTATTACTCCTTTTGTAACTAGTCCAAATAAAGTTTCTACAATATATCCTAGCACACTATATATAATAAAATACGCCATAATCTTAGTTAATGTAAATCCAAATATTTTAAATTGTTTTTTATCATGTTTTTTTTCATTTTCTATGTTTTCCATAAAAATCTCCTCCTCATTTGTATGAAAATATAATAATCTATTTGTCGAAATTAGTCAATATATAAAAAACAGGCATTTAGACTTTCCCCCTAAATCCCTGTTTTTTATAATTTTTATCTAACTTTTTCTAGATATTTTAATAATTTTTAATCAAAATATTTTTACCAGCTTTTCTTAAAATTAATTTTCAGTTGCTCCCAAAATCAAGACAAGAAATATTTAAACAATTTTTAATGATGCTCGCTTCTCTTTCTTTTTTTCCTTTTTATATCATCTTCATTCATGTAATAATAATTCCCTTTTGAGCTTTTTTCATCTTGTACTTTATTTATTACAATTCCAGCAATGTTTCCTCCAACATCTTCTATTTGAGTTTTTATTTTTTCTATATCTTCTATTTGAGTTTTTTCATGCTCTGTAACAATAAAGCTTGTATCTACTAATCTAGATAAAACAATAGCGTCTGTTACTAGATTACTTGGTGTAGCATCAAAAATAACTATATCGCAATTTTTCTTTAGTATTTCTACTGCTTTTATTATTTTATTTGATAATAATAGCTCCGAAGAATCATATGTTATACTTCCACATGTTAATACACATAAATTATCAAGTTCTGTTGGTTGTATACATTTTTGTAACTCTTCTTCTAAATTTTCTGAACTACTACTTAAAAAGTCAGAAAGACCTGGTACTTGATTTAATCTGAACTTTTTATGTTGTATACCTTTTCTCATATCGGCATCTACTAATATTGTTCTATAACCACCACGAGCAAAAGTAATTGCTAAATTTGTAGCCACCCAACTTTTTCCAGACCCTGGCAGAGCACTAGTAATTAAAACACTCTTTAATCCTTCAGATCCATTCATAAATTGTAAATTTGTTCTTAAAGATTTAAATCCTTCTGCACATTGTGATTTTGGATCTAAATCTATTAAACCTTGCTTAATATTTGGATTTCTAGCAAATGTAGCCAAAGTTTTTATATTTAAAGCTTTTTCTATATCTTTGTCGTTTTTAACAGTACTATCAAATAAGTTTAGTATTAAAATTACTCCTATAGATAGAGCAAATCCTACTACTGCAAATACACCTGCATATTTAACTGGATTAATATTACTTGGTGCAGATGGTGCTACTGCTTTATCTACAACACGAATATTTTCCATATTATAAATTTCTTTAATTTGTTCAGAAAATACCTCTGCAATGCTATTTGCAATAATTGGAGCTTCATCTTTATTTGAATCTTGTACTGAAATTTTTATAATTTCAGTATTTTTTACAGACTCTATTGTTACATTTTTTCTTAATTGTGCTGTAGTTTTATCTAATTGAACTCTGCTTATAACTTCATTTAGAACAGAATCACTCTTTACAAGTTCACTATATGTATAAACTAACTTTTGATTTAATGTAACATCATTTGTTGTTGTTCCACTATTTTCTGCTTTTACTAATATTAAAGTAGTAGCAGATTTGTATTGTGGTGTTGTAACAAAAGCATTATAAACATATCCAATAAATAAAAAAGCCATAGTTGTTAAAAGTATAATAGCTTTTCTTTTCCAAAATAATTTTAAAAGGTCTCTTAAATCGATTTCTTCCATTATTTTCTTTACCTCTTTCTTCTTTTATTTTTTATTTTAATGCCATTATATACTAATATACTATACATTTTCAATATATTAATACATTTTTAATATTCTTGTAATATATATGTTATTTTTATATCTTAATTCGACTTTTTTCGCCTCTATATTTTGTATATTATCTTATGCTTTTTAGTACCCAATCATATTCTTCTAATTTAAAGATAGTTCCACAATATTCACATTTACCATTTATCGCAATATCCATATTAGCACCACATCCAGGACATTTTCTTGCAGTTCCTAAATTTTTTGCATTTTTTCTTTTAGAAAAAATCATTCTCATATATTGCTCTTTTCTTACTTGATCGTCACCAGATACCATTTGTCTAGTAGTTCCATCTAATTGATAATCTAAATATTTTGTTAATAAACTTATTTCTATTTCAAAATCGTCTTCGTTTTCTGTAATCTTAACAATATTAGTATCAGAAACATTCAACTCTCCATAAATTTGAATTAAATTTCTTTCATTTAAATTTTGTACTTTTCTAGCAAATTCTTCATATACCTCTTCTGATAAAAAATGTTTTACTCTTTCTAAGTTTTTTTTCATAACAGCTGTATACAACTGTATAAAAATATTATCTGCTTTTGCTTTAAAAGTTGATTCTGAAAAAGTACTATCTTCCATTACAATTTTTTGTATTAATTCATCCATATTTTTTCTCCTTTTATTAATTAAAGGACGGAAGAAAGCCATGTTAATCTAATTCTTCCATCCTTTACAATATTTTTATTTTAATTTTATCAAATTAAAATTTAATAAATTATAAATTTTCTTGTCTTAATGAAACCTTTTTAGACATTACCCATTCTGTATTTTCTGCAACAATCTTAGAATTACAATATTCACATATTCCTGTTGAATTCATATTAATTGGTGCTCCACAGTTAGGACATTTATCTAATTTTGCTTTTTCCAATTTTTCAATGAATGTCATTTCATAAACCATTCTTATCTTTCTGTTACTATTTCCTCTAACTACTTGTTTTGTATCTTTATTAATAATGTAATCATAGAATTCTATAACATATCTTGTAGTTACTTGCATCATATTATTTTGAAGACTAGCATTTGTAATTGCTGAATTTAATAATCTGAAGTCTTTCATTATGTTTTGTTCACCTTTCATTTCCATGCTAGTTAGTTGTGATTCATACATATTAAACATTTCATCTGTCATTACATCTCTTACTTTATCTAATTCAAAGTTCATCCAAGCATTTTCAATATTTAAGTAAATATTATATCCAGTTGAAAGGAATTTGTTTACATCGAAATCCGGAATATGTTTCTTTATTTCTTCTATAGCTTGAGGATTATTAACAACCGGTATAGCATTATTTTTAGGTATTTCTTTCTTCTTGTTTGTAGTTACAATTATAATATAAATAATTATAATTATCATAAATATTACAAAACCTAATAATGAGCTTCCACTGCTAGATGAAGAACTACTATGACTACTTCCAGAGTAACTACTTCCGACTATGACTACTACTTCTAGACGATGAGCTACTATGACTAGAAGAACTGCTACCACCACTGTAGCTTGAATGATATCCAGCATCAGCATTACTTTTATCTTGTTTCATAATAATGCTTGCTGATAATACTAATGCTAAAATTAGTACAATTTTCAGCACATTTTTTAATTTACTTTTTAAATTATTTTTCATTTTTCTCCCCCTTAACTTGTATATTTTTATATTTAAAAAAAAATAATTTACATTTATTCTTTTACCCAAACAGAAACACTACCACCATTACAATAGAAAATTCCATTTCCATCATTATCTACATATACTGTTTCTTTTATATTCCCTGTACAATCTTTTAATACTGAATTTGCTAAACCTTTTCCAACATTCATACATTTAGATCCTCCAGGTCCATCCGAAAGAATTACTGCCATACCTGAATTTTCATGTTCTTCGTCGCCTTCTATTGTCCATCCTATAATGTTAAAATCATTAAAATAATCATTTTGTTTTCCATATACTTTATCTCTTCTTATTTTTATAAAAGTATCTAAGATATCTTTTTTACTTTGAATATTATCATGTGGTATTCCATAATAATCTCCAAAAAAAACACAAGGATATCCATCTTTTCTTAACAAAATTAATGCATACGCTATTGGCTTAAACCAATCTTGAACCCAAGATTGTAGAGACTGACCTAATTGTGTATCATGATTATCTACAAAAGTTACAGCTAAATCTGGATCACTATTAACTAGTGTATTATCAAAAATTGTTTTCATGTCATAATTTCCGCCACTATTTGATGCATTGAATAAATTATAATGTAATGGTACATCAAACAAACTTAAACTAGCATTTGTTTCTTTTATGTAATTCTTCAAATTTTCTAAACTTGTGCTCCAATATTCCCCTACAGCTGGTAGTGTCCTATTGGTATTGTTTCTAACATAATTAAGCCAAGATTCCATAAAACTTGCTCTCATATGTTTTACAGCATCCATTCTAAAACCATCTATATTAGTAAATTGAGCATACCATAATCCCCACTTTTTTAATTCTTCTGTTACATCTACATTATTTAAGTCAATATCTGCTCCCATTAAATAATCAAAATTTCCATTTTCTTTATCTACATCTTTATCCCAATGTTTTCCATAAAATTTATATATTGAACTTCTTTTTTGAAATTCATCCCAATCTACTCCATGGAAGTGTGTCCAATTCCATTTAAAATCTGAATATTTTCCTCTTCTTCCTGGAAATTCATATTTTGTCCATGCTTGTATTGGAAATGGTTTAGATATGTCTACATTTCTATCTGATGGTAAATCCTCTATTGCATAAACTTCTTCTGTACCATCTGCACCTAAACGATGATTTAACACTATATCTGCAAACACTTTTACTCCATTTTCTTGTAAGCTTTTTATTGCATTTAAATATTCTTCTTTTGTTCCATATTTTGTTCGAATTGCTCCTTTTTGGTCGAATTCTCCTAAATCATATAAATCATAAACTGCATAGCCAACCCCATTTATTCCATCACTTGCTTTATATGCAGGAGGTAACCATACACTTGTTATTCCTATATCACTTATATTTTTTGATTCTTCTAATATTTTCTTCCATAATCCAAAATCTGATGGTAAATACCACTCAAAATACTGCATCATGGTTTTATTTATTTTTTTCAAATTCTCATCTCCAGTAAAATTTATTCTATAAAAATTATACAATAATGATTTTTTTTGTCAATAACAAAATTCTTCCTTTTATTATTTTTTTCGCACAAAAAAGGACCCTATTATAGGATCCTTCTTTGTTTAGAAAGTTCTTTACGCATTTCTTGCTGTAGCTGCGACAGACTTGAGGCATTTGCTATAAAAATTCCAATATTGGGATAAATTAACATATCCAACCCTTCCATTAGAATTAATTTGGTACCACTCTTCACCTTCGGCAGATAAAATATCAAATTCATCGCCTGGCTCAAGTACACCAATAACATTTTTATCATTCTCAAGATTTTTTTCACTTCTTATATTCCATTTTTCACCTTTGAACACAAGAGTTTGACCCACCGAAAACCTTGATTTAGTCGTTTCAGCTGCTACTGTCGTCTTCTTCTCAGTTGTTGTAGTGGCCTTTTCAGTTGTAGTTGTTGCCTTTGTTGTGGTAGTCGTTTTTACAGTAGTTGTGGTCTCACATGTAGTTAACTCTTCCTGTTTTTGGACTTTAAAGTACCAATATTGAGAAAGGTTTACATATCCTATGATACCAGAACCTGTTTTAATCAAGTACCAACCATTTGATTCATCCAGCAAGATCTTGAAGTTAGAGTCCTTTGTAAGAGCTCCTATGATATTCTTATCATTCTCAAGATCTTTGGCATTTCTCACATTCCAGTGTGTTCCTGTGAATACAAGAGTCTGACCAGCAACAAACTTTGATTTGTCATTTCTAGCTGTTGTGATCTTTTTCTCGGTTGTAGCGGTTGCCTTTGTTGTAGTCGTCTTTTCAGTTGTCGCTGTCGCAATAGTGGTAGTAGTTGTTACCTGTTTTTTGGTCGCAAAATTCCAATATTTTGACAAATTAACATAACCAAACGTGTTGTTCGATTTTATGTAATACCATTCGTCATTTTCTACAGCCAAAATCTTAAACTCTGAGCCTTTTTCTAAGGCCCCTACGATATTATTATCGCTATTAAGATCTTTACTGTTTCTTATATTCCAGTGCACCCCAATAAATACCAACTCCTGACCTACACTAAAATGAGATTTAGCATTAACTTCAGTTGTTGTACTTGTGGTACTTGGATATATGCTTCCGTTCACAGGAGGCCAGATCAGATTTTTATATCCCTCATTAACTTTGGTGACATATTCCATTGTTAATTTGGCATCTGTTCTGTCAATGCTACCATTTCCGTCAACATCATAAATGTTAACATCCATATCATTGGCGTCTCCATTCAACACTTTTTCTGCAAGAGTTCTGATATTGTATGCATCAGTAATAGTGATTTTTCCATCGCCATCAGTATCGCCTTTCAGTGTTGTCTGTGTTTTTTCCTGTTCTGCGTATGATTTGGTTGCCATTGCAGTAAAAGCTGCTGTGCTTAAAAGCGTCGAAGCCATTACTGTTACAAGCAATCTTTTGGTTCCTCTCTTCATCATGATAAGGAACCCTCCTTTCGTCTTTAGTATAAATTTGATTTACCATTTAGCAAATCTAGTGCATATTTTATCACAAATTTACATAAAATTCAATATTTTTATTTTCATTTTCTATCATATATTTAATCTACATAGATTTTTACTCTTATTATTTATTTTGCGCAAAAAAGGACCCCATTGCAGAGTCCTTATTGCTTGAAAGTTTTGTCGTATGCGTATGATAAATTCCAGTCCTATCGAAAAGCTTTTAGTTCTCCTGATAAAAATCCCCTGAGTCAAAGATTTCGGGCTTAACAGGAAATACCCAAGTATCGATACTTACTGTAATTTGGGTGTTATCCTTGCGGAGCACCTCTAAAACATTTCCATTTTCAATAGAAACATTTCCGAGGTCAATCGGCTTCGAACCATAGTAGTGGAGCTTGGTTCCTGTAGAAATCAAATCTGCAGACATTACTCTTTTCAATGCCGGTTTTTTATAACCAACTAATTTAAAGTACTGTCTTCCAGGTCCAATTCCAATATAGCCGATACCATCATTCCAGCGGATAATGTACCACCCGTCAGTTGAAGTATTTGCCACAATCTCCACATATTGATCTTCGTAGATTTGACCAATAGTGTTGCCCCAAACAGAATCTCTGACTCTCCAGTTGTCACTGTTACAAAGCTGGACCAAGTCGCCTGCTTCATATTGTTCAGGTTCCTGAATGGTTGTTTCTGTGGTAGTGGTTGCTTTTGTAGTAGTCTGTGCAGTAGTGGTAGTCTCACGTGTAGCTGTTGTAGTTGCCTCACTTTTTACATTGAAGTACCAATAATCCGCCAGATTGACATATCCTACTGTTCCTGCTGCATTAACTACGTACCACTCGTCTCCTTCTACGGATAAAATCTTAAACTCTGTACCATGGGTGAAAGCACCAACAATGTTACTATCATCTTTAAGATTTTTTCCGTTTCGGATATTCCAATGAGTTCCATTGAAGACGAGACTCTCACCAACATTAAACCGAGATGTCGCATTCTTCACCGTAGTAGTGGTCAGCTTGGTTGTGGTAGTTGCCTTTGTAGTAGTAGTCGCCGGATCAACCGGGTCTATACTCCCATTAACCGGCGGCCAAACCAGATTTTTGTATCCTGCCCCCTCTTTTGCAATATACATCAGAGTTATCCAGGAATCTTCCATGTCGATTTTTCCATTTCCATCAACATCGTAAATACTCATGTCTACGGAAATGTCATACCCAGCACCAATCTTGGCATACGCCAAAAGCAGGTTATAGGCATCATTGACAGTGATTTTTCCGTCACCATCTGTATCTCCTTTCATGGAAGATGTGGTCGTTTGGGTTTCTGCGTACGTTCTGAGTGCTGTTGCCTTTGAAGAAATTGCTATCGTGCACAAAAGCACAACTGCAATCGCCATCATCAGCAACCGCTTGGCTTCCTTCTTAACCATAAAGGAAACCTCCTTTCAATATAAAAATTTTTGATTCACCTTTTGGCAAACCTAATATAAATTATACCATAAATTTACATAAAGTTCAATGCTTTATTTTTACTTTTTTTCATTCAAGTTTGTAATTCAAAAATTCACACTTCCTATGTTTTTTATTAATTATATTTTTATTTACAATTCATTATACGATTTTACCTAAAAACTAATCTTAACTCCAATTGTTTTATTCTTTTTAACACTCACTAATATTCTTCTTATTCTTCTAATTTTTCTTGCAAAGATTCCCATAACTCCATATTATTTTTTATATTTTCATTTAATACATTAATTTCATTTTGAATTTCTTGAACTTTTTCATAATTTGTATATATTTCTTCTTTTGATAATTTCTCATTTAATGTATCTATTTGTTTTTCATCTAATTCTATATCTCTTTCCAATTTTTTTACTTTGGTTAACATTTTATTTTTCTCTTTTTGCATTAAATATGTATTATTTATAGCTTTATCTTTTTTCTTTTCAATAATTACATCTTGCTCTTCATCTTTTTTGTTTGCCTCATATTCTTCATATTTTCCATCATAATATGTAACTTTATTTTTTTCAAATATTAACAAACAATCAGAAATTTTGTTAACAAAAAATCTGTCGTGTGATACAAAAATTACTGTTCCATCATAGTTTTGTAATAAATTTTCTAAACTCTCTTTTCCTATAATATCCATATGATTTGTTGGTTCATCTAATATTAATAAATTTGGTCCTTTTTTTAATATTTTACACAATTGTAACCTAACTTTTTCCCCTCCAGATAGCATTCGTATTTCTTTAAAAACATCTTCTCCATAAAACATAAATGATGCTAGCGAATTTCTAATTTCTGTTTGAGTTAAATCTGGAAACTCTGCATAAAAGTCATCTATCACAGTTTTATTAGAATCTAATAAAGCCATTTGTTGATCAAAATACCCAATTGTTACATTATAACCAAATTCGTATTTTCCACTAATCTTTTCTATTTTACCAACTAAAGTTTTCAATAACGTAGATTTACCTATTCCATTTTCTCCAATAACAGCTAACCTCTGTTTTTTATATAAATCAAATGATATATTTTGAATTGCTTTATTATATCCAACTTCCAAATTTCTTACACTTAAAACCTGTTTGCCACTTTCTTTCTTTATCTTAAAATTTGTTTTAAATGTTGTTAAATCATATTTATTTGGAGCTTCTATTTTAACCATTCTCTCAATTTGCTTTAGTTTAGACATAGCCATTTTCGCCTTTGTTGGTTTTGCTTTAAATCTAATTGCTATATCATTTAGCCTTTTTATCTCTTTTTGTTGATATTCATAATCTTTCAATTGTTTCAAATAATTTTCTTTTTTCTTATTTTCAAAAAATGTATAATTTCCTGAATACTTCGTAATTGCTCCATATTCTATTTCATAAACTTTATTTACTATCCTATCTAAAAACATTCTATCATGTGATACAATTACAACTGCACTTGGATAATTTTTTAAATATTGTTCTAGCCATTCTATAGCTTTTATATCTAAATGGTTGGTTGGCTCATCTAGTAGAAGTATGTCTGGTTTACTAAGCAATAATTTTATAAATGCAATTTTTGTTCTTTGTCCCCCTGAAAATTCTCCTATTTTTTTATATTTATCTTCCTTAGAAAAACCTAATTTGTTTATTGCTGTTTCATATTCTTTTTTATATGTATATCCACCTAAAAATTCAAATCTATCATTCGCTTTAGAAAATTCTTTTACTAGCTCTTCTGAAGAATTATCTTGCATTTTTTCTACTAAATTATTTATCTTTTTTTCTAAATCTAATATAGGCTTATAAACTTTTAAAATTTCATCTATCATTTTAACATTATCATCTTCAAATTCTATTTGCTTTAAATATCCAATTACAGGATTTCCTTCTTTGTAGATATTAAACTTTTCTTCTCCTATACCTTCTTCTAGTAATTCATTATTAACAATTGCCTTTAATAAAGTAGATTTGCCACATCCATTTCTACCTACTATCGCAACTTTTTCGCTTCCTTTTACTTCAAAATTTATTTCTTCTAAGATAGTTTCTGCTCCATAAGATACAGAGCCATTTGTTATTCTATAATTCATTTTTATCATCCTTATATTTTTATTTTGTTATACTTAATATATATTTATATTTTAGATATATCTTTTCCATTGTGTTTGCATAAATTCTAACATATTTTACTTATTTTATCAAAAAAACTCACTATAAAAATAGCAAGTTTCTAAATTTTTATATTTCTATTTCGTCACTTTTTACATTATCTACAATTGCTGTAATCATTCCACATTTATTTGCTCCATGAATATCATTAATAATATCATCCCCTATAACTAGTACATTTTCTGGATTTAGGCCCATTTTATTACATGCATCTAGAAAATACCTTTTTAATGGTTTCTTAGCAAATCCTATATATTCAATTCCATTTTCGTTTGCAAAGCCTTTTACTTGTTGATCATATCCATTTGACAGTATTAACACCTTAAATTCTTGCTTCATAAACTCAATCCATCTTTTATTACATGTTGGAATATTCATCATATTTTTTCTCAACGTTTCATCTACATCTAAAATTAATCCACCTATTCCATATACAGATTTTAGTTTTTTTACCAATTCTAAATTAATCTCATCTACTTGATTTAATGTTAAATTTGGTTTTATAAATCTTCTTAATCTATGACTTATTGCACTATATATTTTTTGTTCTACTAATTGTAATATTTGTTTATCTGATTTCATCTTCTACGTCCTTTTTATAACTATCATTTTTCTATTTTTTCTATTTCCTCTTTAGTTAAATCAGTAACAACCTTTTTCCTCCATTTTTTTCTGGATTACAGATAAATTTTAACCAATTTTCTAATCTTTTATACTTTCCTTTTTTGGTTATTATTTACTTTTAACTTCTTTAATTCTATTATATGAATTTCTAATTTTTCTGTCAATATAATTCCTGAATATTCATCCTCTCTTATATGCCAAGCTGTATGATATTTATGTATTTTTAATAAATTTTTCAAATTAAAATCTGCAATTAGTACCTGGTATTTATCTTCTGTTATAGCCTCCAATAATCCTTGAGTTATAAATTCATTTCCTTGGTACCCAAATATTCTTCCAAATACATAATCATTTGTTGGCTTTAATAATTCTTGTTTTGACATCAAATCACTCATTTGAAATTTTGGCAAGAATTTGCCTTTAGAATTTAAATGGTTTGAAACAAAAAGAGAACAAATAGCATGGTTTTATGCTTTTTGTTCTCTTAATTTTAAATTTTCATATATTTTTTTTATTTCATTTGCAAGTAAAATAATCATACATTTTTCGATATGCCAACTATATATTTTTTTATTAATTTATTTGTCTCTTTGTGTTTTTGAAACTAATACCTTTCTTGGTTTACTTCCCATATAAGTAGAGATAATACCTCTTTCCTCCATTTGATCTATAATTCTTGCCGCTCTTGCATATCCAATTTTAAATTTTCTTTGTATAAATGATGTAGAAACGTATTTTTCTTCCACTACAACTCGAATTACTTCTGTCAAAATAGGATCAATACCATCATTTTTCTGCTCATTTGTTTCCACCTGTTCTATCTTTTTTTCAAAATTAACACTCTTATATTTATTTTTCTGAACTTTTACGAAATCGACGATTCTTTTTATCTCATTTTCTGATAAATACGCACATTGACATCTTACACATCCTATTTTTCCTCTTTCTTTAAAAAGCATATCACCTTCTCCAAATAACTTTTCTGCCCCAACTGTATCTAATATAGTTTTGGATTCTGCTTGTGATGTAACTTTAAATGCTACTCTAGTGTTAATATTAGCTTTTATACTTCCTTTAACGACATTTCTTGATGGTAACTCTGTTGTTATTATAATATAAATCCCTACTTTTTCTGCATTTTGAACTATATATTTAATCAAATCTTCTTTTTCCTTTTTTCTATCTAGCATTATAAAGTCAGCATACTCATCTATTATAATTATAATATATGGTAATTTTTCCGCGATATCTTCTCTTTTATTATATTGTTTGTAATCTTTTACGCCAATATCTGCAAACATTGTATATCTATTTTTTATCTCTTGTACTATCCAAGCTAGAGCTTCCAAACCTTTACTATCAACATTTATTATTGGAGTTAATAAATGTGGTATTTCGTTATATATAGATAATTCTGATGTACTTGTATTTATCATTAAAAATCTAACAGCTTCTGGATTTGCCTTAAACATAATACTATTTATTATATTATGTAAAAAAACACTTTTCCCCGAACAAGCTGTACCTGAAATCAAAATGTGAGAAGTCTTCTCTATATCAATTATCTTATTATTATCATATATATCCTTTCCAAGAGCTATTGTTAACATAGATTTGCTTTTTCTAAATTCTTCTGTATCTATTATTTCTTTTAATTTAACTATGTTTTTTGTCACATTCTCAACTTCAATTCCTACCAGTCCTTTTTGAGAAATTATTTGAATATTTGTAACACGTCTTCCAATATTATATGCTAAATCCTCTTTCAAATTTTTTATTTTACTAACTCTTACTCCATTTCCTAATTTTATTTCATATAAAGTAATTGTAGGTCCTACTATAACATTTTCAACTTTTGCATTTACATTAAAACTTATTAATACTTTTTGCAATCTTTTTGAATTAACTATTATATCATTTTTATCTAAAGATGTATTTTTTTCGTTGTCTAATAACTGTATTGTCGGATATATATAATCTTTATCCATTATATCTTCATTTAACATATTTACTTTTCATTCCTTTTTCTTTATATATTTTAATGTTTTCCCTTACTTTTATTTAATATTAATCCTAACGTTAACCCCATTGCATTTTTTCCAAAAATAAAAGTTCCTACTGTTGCTGGTGTAATTATATTACCATTTCTATTTTTGTTTTCATTATTTACTTTGTTATTTGTTTCATTAACTGCTTTTTCTTCTTTCTTTTTCACATTTATATTACATATATTTTTTACTCCATTACTAGCAGTAGCAACTATAGTTGTAGTTCCTTCTTTTATTGCTATAACTTTTCCATTTTCAACTTTTGCGATACTTTCATCTGATGATTCAAAAGTAACCGTTTTATCTGTTGCATTTATTGGATGAATAACTCCTGTAATTGTTACACACGCTCCTTCTTTTAATGTTATATCGTTTTTGTTTAAAACTATTTTTGATACTTCTATTACTGGTTTTTCTATATTAATTTCTATACTATCTTCCTTATTATTATTTTTTGCTATTATTTTTACTTTTCCTTCTTTAATAGCTTCTACTTTTCCATTCGAATCAACAGTTGCTATATTTGCATCACTGCTCGTCCATGTTATTGTTTTATTAGTTGCATTTTCTGGTTCTATTTTTGCTTCTAATACTAAACTTTCACCAATTTTTAAATTTGTATTTTCTTTATTTTTTATTTGAACAGCTGTTACATCTATATCTTTTTTCTCTTGGTTATTGTTGCTTGTACTACTAGTTTTTGATGCGCTACTAGTAGTAGACTTTTTACTACTATTGCTACTTGAACTATTAGCAGATGAAGATGACTTATATGGACATATTCCATTTGTATGTAAATGTGCTGGATATCCTCCACAATGGTAATGATAACTGCCTAAACCACTTTTATTTTTATTATCTCTATGTCCACCATTCGCATCTGTTTTTCCTGAGTGCGCATACATTGCTGTTTGAAACGATAATAATATTATTCCTACTATCACTATTACTTTTAATACTCTTTCTTTTCTCTTTTGCATATATAGTCCCCCTTTATTTATAAAAAATAGTATCATACCAATTTTGCATTTTCTGTCGAATTTTGTTATATATGCAAAAAAAGTTAGATTTTTTGTAATCTAACTTTTAGTTTTAATCTCTGAAATATAAATCTCTAGTATAAACTTTTTCTTTAACATTGCTTAATATATCCTCAAATCTATTAGCTAAAATAATATCTGATACTTCAGAAAATTTATTAAAATCATTTATAACTTTACAATTATTAAATTCATCTAGTTTTAATGTTGGTTCATATATTATAACATCAACACCTTCTAATTTTAATCTTTCAATTATTTCTTGAATAGCACTTGCTCTAAAGTTATCTGAACCACTTTTCATTGTTAATCGATAAATTCCTACTATTTCTGGATTTCTTCTCATTATCATTTCTGTTATATGTTTTTTTCTAGTTCTATTAGATCTTACGATTGCTCTTATTAAGTTTTGTGGTACATTATCATAATTTGCTAATAATTGTTTTGTATCTTTTGGTAAGCAATATCCACCATATCCAAATGATGGGTTATTATAATGTGTTCCTATTCTTGGATCTAAGCATACGCCTTCTATTATATCCTTTGTGTTTAATCCTTTAATTTCAGCATATGTATCTAGTTCATTAAAATATGCAACTCTTAATGCTAAATATGTATTTGCAAACAGCTTAACCGCTTCTGCTTCTGTAGATTCCATAAATTTAACAGGAACATCTTGTCTTAAACTTGCATTTTTCAAAAGTTCTGCAAATTCTTTTGCCCTTTCAGATTTTTCTCCAACAATAATTCTTGATGGATATAAGTTGTCATATAAAGCTCGCCCTTCTCTTAAAAATTCTGGACTAAACATTATATTATCTATATTATATTTTTCTTTCATTGATTTTATAAAACCTACTGGAATTGTAGATTTCACTACCATAGTCGTATTAATTTTCATACTTATTACTTTTTGAATTATATCCTCTACACTTGATGTGTCAAAATAATTTTTTTCGTCATCATAGTTTGTTGGAGTACTTATTATAATGAATTTTGCTCCTTTAAAAGCTTCTTTATAATCTAATGTTGCTTTTAAATTTAAATCTTTTGTTCTAAAAAATTCTTCAATTTCTTTATCTTGTATTGGTGATATACGTTTATTTATCTTATCTACTTTTTCTGGTATAACATCTAATGCATACACTTCATTATTTTGACTTAATAATGTAGCTAGAGATAAACCTACATACCCTGTACCTGCAACTGCAATTTTCATTTCGTTCCTTCTTCCATTTTATTATTATTAAATTTTTCTTTAATCTTAAACATCTCTTCAAAAATTATATCATCTTTCATCACTAGTAATAATCCAAAATAAATAAATATCGAGCAAACAGCTTGTATTATAATTGGAAATACATTATTAGAAATAGAATATCCAATAATTATACTAAAAACAAACATTATTATAGATGAAATAATATATTTATAAGATATTTTAAATACATCTTTAATTTTAATCTCTTTTCTTATTAAAATAAATTGTGTTAATGTTACAGAAAATTCTGCAATAACTGTTGCTATTGAAGCACCAATCGAAGCAAAATTTTTAATTAAAATTAAGTTGAATATAAAATTAATAAATGCACCTATTATAACTGATATTGTATACTTATTCTGCTGTTTTGTTGGTAATAAATATTGCGCTCCTGTGACATTGCTCAATCCTATCAAAACAATTATAGGACTTATTATACATAATAAAGGAGCAACTTTATCATAACCTTCCCCATAAAAAACAGGAACAAATTTATATGCAACACTAATTATTCCAAACATTAATGGAAAAGCAAGCATCATTATAAAAGCAAATGATTTATTCATATATTCTTTAACTTTTTCCCTATTACCTTCAGCATAAGTCGCAGCTATCCTAGGTAACATTACTGTTCCTAATGATGTTGCTATAGTCATTAGTAACTTTATTATCTTTTGTGCTTGTTCATAATAACCTACTTCTGATTTATTACTTACAATTGTACCTATCATTGTCTTGTCTAATACAGTATATATTTGAGTGGCAATTTGCGGAATAAATAACATAATTGTAGGTTTTATGTGTCGTATTATCTTTATTTCTTTTATATGAATATTCTTTATGTATTTTGAAGTATACATCCATAAAGAGAGATTTCCTAAAAACGTAGATAAAACATATATTATAAAATATTTATTTAAATCATTTGATGTTTTTACAAATACAAAAATGCAAATAACACTTATTACCTTTACAATCATATTTCTAATGACTGTTTTTTTAAATTCTTCTAATCCTTGAAAAAACCAACTTATATCTATAGCATTAGCAATAATCTCTAACATTAAAATCTTATAATATGTAGCATATTGACCATTTAAGCAAAAGGTAAAATAAAATATTAATAAAGAAATAAACAATGTAATCAGTCTCATTATAAAAATTTCACAAAATGTTATACTTCTTTTTTTTATATTTTTTTGAACGTATGCTATTTCTCGCTGTCCATACATTGCAACCCCTAATGATCCAAATAAAATAAAATAGGTGGTTATTGATAATGTATAACTGTATATTCCAATATTTTCTGCACCTAATATTCTAGATAAATATGGAGTAGTTATTAAAGGTATAATTATTGCTAATATTTGATACGATAAATTATATATATAATTTTTAGCAACACTTTTCTTTTTCATTTTTCCTCCAATTCATTATAATTTAATTAACTCTTTAACTTTAGGTATTTTAGAAATCATATAACTTACAATGCATGAAATAATAAAAGTTATTATCAAACATATAATATTTAAGTAATTATTATTAAATGTTAGCAATTTTATTATTACTCTATGTACTGTAACATGTATTATATAAACGCCCATTGTTAATGATGACAATTTAGTTATAAACTTATTTTCAATTTTTATCCTACTTGAACAAATAAATGTTAAAATAGCGCTAATTATGACAAATATAGAATCATAAAATGATTCAGCATATAAGTTACCATATAATTTATATGCAAAAAATGATTCATACGTAATCATAATTATAATTGAACATGCAGTTATAAAATATAATAAATTATTTTTTATTCTAATGTTATCACCATACTTTTTTATTGCACCACCGATAAAGAAATATAATGTCCAACTCCATAATCTAAAAGTTTGGATAATATTATCTTTTAAAATAAAATTATAATTTTTATATAAATATATAAAAGTCAAATCTAAAAAAATATTTAAGATAAATAATGCTATTAAAATTATATTAAAGTGTTTCATTTTGTATATTCTATTAAGTAATGGAAAAATTAAATTCAATATAATTAAAGTACCCAAAAACCAAAAATGTGGTAATATTCCTTTTTGTATTAAACTTCCAAACACATCAAAAAAATAATTATTTGTCTCATCATATAAGATAAATTTTATTAAATATATCCCAGAACACCAAAATATCACAACAATGAATATTTTTATGACTTTACTAATTAAATATTTATAGGTTAAATCTCTACCTAATTGCAAATATCCATTTATCATAAAAAATATTGGAATAGCTAATGTTCCAATATAATATATCCATAAGCCATTTACATATCCATTACTTTTTAATCCATAGTTGATAGAATGTAAAACTACAACTAAGAAACATGCAACAATTTTCAACAAATCTATCCATTCAATTCTTTTTTTCATTTTTTCCCCTTAAAACTCTTAAAAGCAGATTTTATTACATCATCCATATCATAATATTTATATTCAGCAAGTCTTCCTCCAAATATTACTTTTCTTTCATTTTTTGCAAGTTCTCTATATTTATCTGCTAATTTATTATTCTTATCATCATTAATTGTATAATATTTTTCCATTCCTTCTTCATAATCGGTGGGATATTCAAATGTCACTACTGTTTTAGGACTTGTAGTATCAAATTCAAAATGTTTGTGTTCAATTACTCTAGTATACTCAACTTCATGTCCTGTATAATTTACTACTGCATTACCCTGATAATTAATTTTATCAAATATTTTAGTATCGAATTTTAAACTTCTCCAATCAAGTTTTCCAAGCGAATAATTAAAATATTCATCAATTGAACCAGTGTATACAACTTTATTAGCTATAGAATTATAATATTCTTTATTATCAAAATAATTAGTATTTAATTTTACTTCTATACCATCAAGCATATTTTCTACTAATTTTGTATAACCACCAATTGGTATTCCTTGATATTTATCATTAAAATAATTATTATCATATACTAATCTAACTGGTAATCTCTTAATAATAAACGCTGGTAAATCCTTACAATCTCTATTCCATTGTTTTTCAGTATATCCTTTTATTAATTTTTCATATATTGTCCTACCGACTAATGATATTGCTTGTTCTTCAAGATTTTGAGGTTCTTTACCTTCTATTTCTTTTCTTTCTTCATTAATATGACGAATTGCATCTTCTGGTGTAAATACATCATTCCATATCTTTGCAAATGTATTCATATTAAAAGGCATATTATATATTTCATTATCAATTCTCGCTACTGGAGAATTAGTATATCTATTAAATTCTACAAATGAATTTACATATTCCCATACATCTTTATAATCTGTGTGAAATATATGTGCACCATATTTGTGTACTTGAATTCCTTCAACATTTTCAGTGTAGATATTTCCAGCAACATTGGGTCTTTTATCAATAACTAAAACTTTTTTTCCATTATTTTGCGCTAAATTTGCAAATGTTGCTCCATATAAACCAGATCCAACAATTAAATAATCATATTTCATATTTTGTTTCATCCTCCAAAAAAATCTCTTTGACATCATTATTTTTTCTATAAAACATCAATAAATAATAATCAAATGCTAGAAAACTTATCATTAATGAAGTATACTGATAAGCGCTTGTAAACATTAAATATAGCTGTAAAATTAAAATTTCTATTAAAAATAAATTTTTTTCTTTAGCACAAATTAAATTTTTAAGCCCTAATAGTAAAGGTGCTAAGTAAAATATTATTAAATATATCCCACCTTGTACTAACACTATTATAAATGAATTAGATAATCCTGTATTATACATTCTGTAATCACTCATATATTTTACAACTCCGTTATTATTTAAATATCCACTACCAAATGTTGGATTATCTTTAAATGCACTAAAACCAGCTGTATAGTCATCGTTTCTTATATTATATGAATTAGAACCTTGCTTGTCATAAAAAAAGGTGGTACCTATAGTTAATATAATCAAAAATGCAATTGGTAATATTATAATTTTTATCTTACCGTTATTAAAAAAAGTATATTTGTAAAATAATAAAAATAAATAAAATAATAATCCAGTAACAGATAATGTTGACAAAATTGATATACCAAATATTATGGAATATTTATTTATTATTTTCTTCCTAAAAAATAAAGATAAAGACATTGCAAACATAAGGTGTAATGCAAACATAGGTCCTTCTACAAATATACTTGTATTTCTAAGCAGTGTTTGGCTAAACATAACTGTTGTTTGTGTATTAAAATGTAAATAAAAATATCCATTTATAGTTGTATTTTTTCCCCAATCAATAACTTTAGTAACATTAGTTTGTATAATGTTGGTCAAGGAACCTAAGCAAAAAAAGATCAATGAGGCACTTGCAATTACAATCATAATATTTACATAAACCTTGAAAAGATTTTCTACATCTTTTTTACTATATACGCAAAACATTAAAAATAATAATGGAAATAAAAGTAAAAAAGTATTAAGAAAACTTACTTGATAATCCGTTACATTTATAAAGAAAAATAACATTATATATATTACATAAAACCCAAGAAAAATTACCCCTCTTTTTTTAATCCTATAATTATAATTTAAGAAAAAGATTAGTAATGATATAAAAATTATAGATATATTGAAAATTTTCCCTAAATTTTCGTCTACAAAATGTGAAAAAACACTTCTACTATCTAATATAATAAAAAAAGTAAGTAAATATTGTAAAATAGTATTTAATTTATCTTTACTTATCATTGTATAAAATACCTTTCATAAAAATTTTTATTTTTTTCAAAAAATTTTTTAACTTACTTTCAGTGAATAACATTGAATTTACATATTTAACTTTTTTATTTTCTTTTTTTATCCACACATTTAATAAAAATTCAGACATAAATCCATAAATACGTTGCTCTTGTTTTGTGTATCCACTTAAATCAACACGGCTTTCGTATTTTTCTAATAGTTCAAATAACCATTTGCAATATTTATCAAAATCGTCCTTCTTCATTACCGCCATATTACAAAAGCTTGCGGATTTGGAATGCATAACATCTTCAAAAGCTTGAAAATAGTCTTTATAATCATTCTTTATGAGATTTTCTAATATTATTAAATCTTTTTCTTTTCCACTGATACTATTAACAAAATAAGACCAAACATCAGGTTTTTCCTTTACTTTTTTGGGCAATATAACATCATATTCTTCCATTATTCTTTCTAATTTTTTTGTTTCAAATATTTTTGAAGTTATTCCATCCACAAAAAATCTTCTATAGTGACATACGCCAACATAATTCGGTAAATCATAATTTTTCCACAGCCAATATATTGCTGTTAATTCACAATAATTAGGATTCTTTTTTGAAATATTGTCGCCAATGCAATCTGATAGAATTCTTTCTTTATTATTCACTCCATATTCTCCAACACCAATAACCTTGTAATTTTCAGGAATACTTAAAAATAAATCTTTGTGACTTACTACAAAAATTTCAATATTTTTCAATTTTATCGCCTCACTTTACTAAACTTGTATTTATATCATAATAATTATTTTTAAAAACTTTTTGTTTTAATTTAATTAACATTGCGATTGTCTTTTTTATTTTCGAATTTTGATATTTTTCCCATTTATCTGCATAAACTTCAAATTCCCTAATACTAAATAATTTATACAATAGCCTTAATTGCATAATATGTAAATCATGATAAGCTGGACTAGCTATTGTACCTTTCACATCGTAATTAGACCAAATTTTTCTATCATATTTTTTTAACATTCTGCACATAGTTTCTACTGATTTATTTAGTATATTTTTATATTTTTCATCTTCATTAATTAAAGTAAAATCATAAAGACCAAATATAGAAAAAATCCAACCATTTAATACGGACAAATTATAATTAGAAACATATTCTTGAAAAATAATATTCTCATTTTCGTACAAAGTAGTACCACCATCTTTAATATCTTTAAGCATAAAATCTATTGCTTTTTTTGCACTTAAATAGTATTTTTCATCATTAGATTCCATATATGCTCTTAATAAAACTGATACTCCCTCACTTTGACACATTGCAGACTGAGTTTGATGTGCTTTATCTTTTAATGTTTCCATGCAATTCCACATACCATTATCTTCAATTTTTTCTATTGCCCAATCAGCAATATTCATAAATTTCTTTATAATTTTTTTATTTTTTTTTTCAATATATAAATCATATAATCCTAATGCATATTGAAATATAGTTATTGGGAAATAAGCCTCTACATTAGCAATTGTAACATTTATAGGTATTCCATTTTTATCTAAAATAGTGCTTTCAGATACTTTATTTGTTAAATCATTATAATATCCTTTAATTTCATTTTTTGAATAATATTTTCCTTCTCCTTGCTTGACATGAAATGCACTTTTACCAGTAAACATATTTAACCATCTTTGAAGCAATTTTAATATTTTCATTTATTTTCCTCCAAAAGTTCATTTTTAAAATCTTTTAATACATTTTCAATAATATAGTTTTTTGATAATTCTTTTGACTTTTCTTTATATTTTAAAATAGAATTATCGTTAATCATTTCTAATGCTTTATCATACATATCATCATAATTCTTATATTCAAATATTTTTCCATTTTTATTTTCCAAAATATATTCTTTAGCATATTTCCAATTTGAGGCAACAACTGCTAATCCGGATATATAGCAATCAATTATAGCTCCTGGCAAACATTCTCCTAGATATTCAGTAGGAAAGATAAAAACATCATATCTAGATAAAATTTCATATTCAGTTTTACTATCAGGTTTTATTTCTCCATGATAAATTATTTTATCATCAAACATATTCTGTATCTCATTTAAATATTCATCCTTACACTGTCCATATATATCCAATGTGCAATTATATTTTTCATTATTTAGTTTTTTTATTAATTTTATTGCTTCTTCAATGCCTTTTTCTTTAATAACTCTTCCAAAATAAACAAACTTTATTTTTCCATCATCTATATAATTGTTTTTAAATTCTTTTACTTTTCTAAAATTATTCAAAACATCTACGTTAGAAATTTGTAGTTCATTTAAATCATTTCTTAGAGTATTTGCTTCAACAAAAATATTTTTAATTCTTTTATATGTATCAATATTCCAGCTTTTTTCTTTAATATTTCTTGATAATGATCCACCAATTACAAAATAATAAATATTTTTTTGGCTTTTGATTTTTCTAAAAAAATTCAGAACAATATTTGCTCCTTTATCAGCAGAAGATACAATTATCTCATCACATTTAAAATAATAAAATATAATAAAAAAAACTAATTTGAATATATGTTTTTTCCAATTATCAGTATCAACAGAAAAAACTTTAATTTCTTTTATTTCTGTTAAATACTCTCTTAAAAGTCTGCATTTAATTGTTTCACCGTCAAGCCTATTTCTATTATCTGCTGTTGTGGCTATATATAATACTTTTTTCATATAATAAATTAAACCTACTTCCTTATATATATTCTTTTCTTTACAGCGTTAAAGGCATATCCTATAAAGCAATAACATGTTCTCCATAAAGGTAACTTTTCTATATTTCTATACCAATACCAATTGGTTTTTACCGCTTTAAATTTATTACTTGATAACGAATTTTTTACGACTCTATAATATGCTAAATTTTCTGGAACTTCGTAACACTCAAATCCATTCTTCAACAATTGACACCAAGTTGCTGCATCTTGCCTTCTTCTAATATTGGGCATTTTCAACAATTCTTTACCTGTCAATTTAGTATCAACCATAACCCCCACAGTTTGAATAATTGTATTTCTTAAAAATAAATTATAATTTACTTTTTTGGGTATTCTTACAATTTTATTTAAACTTTTACCTCTATCATCTATTTTTTCGTAATCAGTACAAGTAAAAGCATAATTATTTTTCAACATAAAATCAATTTGTTTTTGTAATTTTTCTTTTTTCCACAAATCATCTGCATCTAAATAAGCAATAAATCTTCCTTTCGATTCTTCTAGTGCCTTGTTTCTTGCGACTGCTGCGCCACTGTTTTCATCTAATTTAAAATATCTTATTCTACTATCTTTTTGGATATATTTTCTTATTATTTTTGCTGAATTATCTGGTGAACAATCATCAACTAAAATCAATTCCCAGTCCTGATAAGTTTGATTAATCACACATTCTATCGTTTTAGATATGAATCTTTCACAATTATATATTGGAGTTATAATTGATACTTTTACATTTTCTTTCATATTATTTTACCTCTTTCTGTAAAACATTATATTTTTTAACATCTTTAACTTAAGTTTTTATAAAACTCTATATTAAGTTTTAATCCTCCCTTAAGTCAACTCTAGATTTCCCCACAAAACCGCCATTATTTCATCAACTTAATAATTTGTTTTTATTTTGCTCCTTCTTTATATAAAACTGCTTTTATTGTCAAAAAAACACATTTAATATCTAATATTAAACTACAATTTTTACAATAATAATATTCTAAATCCAATCTCTTCTCATAAGTAGTTGCAGATCTGCCGTGAGATGCCCACCATCCGCTGATTCCGGGACGAACACTTTCATATATTTGATGATTTCCTCTATGTTGATCAAGTTCTCCTTCAACAAGTGGTCTAGGTCCTATTAATGACATATCACCTTTAAGTACATTAATAAACTGTGGTATTTCATCCAAAGATGTTTTTCTTAATATTTTTCCTATTTTTGTTACTCTAGGATCATTTTCAAACTTTTGATTTATATCCCATTCTTTTCTATATTTAGGATCTTTTAATAATTCATTTAAAACTTCGTCTGCATTATAAACCATACTTCTAAATTTATATATATATATAATTTTTCCATTTTTTCCAACTCTTTTTTGTTTGTAAAAAATAGATTTCTTATCTCCCACTGCTATATAACATATTTTTGTCACTAATGATATTGGAATTAACATAAATATTCCAAATATAGAACACAATATATCAAATACTCTTTTTATAATAAAATATGTTATTCTTTCTATTCTAGAAAAAGTTGACTCTGTTTTTTTTAAGTTTATAGGTAATACAACATTTTCTTGAACAGGTATTTCAATAATTTCATTTTGACTTTTTTTGTTTTCTTCCATCTCTAAAACTGTAGATTTTACTGTCATCATTTATGCCACCTCCTTTAGTTCATAGGTGGTTTTATTAAATTCTTTTAATCTTTTATCTTTTTCAAAAAAATTAATAATAGCTATTATTAGTGTTATTGGTATAAGCATAATTGTACCTACTATTCCAGCTATTATATCTATAAGTCTCTTTCCTGTTTTGTTTATTATATTTAAAGCTTTCTTTTGTAATAAATCTTGTTTCTTTTCTGATTTTAGCAATATCATTTCATCTTTATTTAATATAGATATATCTTCTTCAGCAAGATTCATTTTAAATCATCCCCTATATTTATTTTTTACATCCTTTTATTTATATTTTTATACTCCATTTTTTATTTTCGTTCATACAACATCAAGTAGTATTATTATACTAGAATTTTACAGAAATTTCAAGTTTTTATGTCATATTTGTTAAGAATTTAGCCATTTTTAGTGTTTTATATTTATTTACTGCTTATATCTTCTATTTTTTTAAAATCTTCACTACTAATTTTGTCGAATATTGTATTTTTTACAACTGTTGCAATTATTACTCCACATATCACCCCTAATGTATCTATACATACATCTCTTACTTCAGCACTCCTTCCTGGCACAAAAAACTGATGTATTTCATCAGAAGTAGCATATAACATACCTACTATAATGGTTAAAATTATTCTTCTTTTGTTATCCATTTTATATGTATTCATATAATTCATAACAGCAATTCCTAACATCATATATATAGTAAAATGTGCAAGTTTTCTTATTGGCTTTACCATTTTTTCTCCCAGTCGTTTTTTTTCTAATTCATTTAACTTTTTACTTTTTGGATTAATTTTTATTACAGCATTTACTACTTTTCCACTAGTATCTTCAGATTTAGTTGAATTTTCTGAAGAAAAACGAAATATTGTTATAAAAATTATAAGTATTAATATTAGTAATAGCATTCTATTTATATTTATCTTTCTTTTTTGTATCATAGTATTTTAATTCTCCTTATTTTATTTCTTATAAAATTATATACTAGTTGTTTTCTTCATACAACTTTTAAAAGTATTTTTCTTTACTTTTTTTTAATTTGTTATATAATGTATAAAAAATCTATTTAGAAAGAAGTTGATAATTTTGTCTAAACATTCTGAAGTAAAAGAAAAAAAGAAAATGGGATTAGTTCCTAAAATTTTGTTAATTATATTTATTGCCATTATAATTTTTGTTTTAGTGGCTGGAGTTTCTGGTTATTTTTGGGCTAAGCACAAATGGGACAAAATGGATTATGTCGATTTGTCTAGTAGCGACATAGAAGTTAATCCAGGTGTAAATGAATCTTTGAAAGGCTATCGTAATATAGTTTTACTTGGACTTGACGCTAGAGAAGATAGCTTTGGAACAGGAAATCGTAGCGACTGTATTATGATTATTAGTTTAAATCAAGAAACAAAAAATGTAAAAATTGCCTCTGTTTATAGAGATACTTACTTAAATATTGATGGTCATGGACTTGATAAAGTTACTCATGCATATTCTTATGGAGGACCAAAACTTGCACTTAGCACTTTAAATAAAAACTTAGATTTAAATATTACAGAATTCGTTGCAGTAAATTTTGATACTGTACACACTGTTGTAGATAGTGTTGGTGGTGTTGATATTAATATAGAACAATCTGAATTAAAATATATAAACAATTATATTACTGCTGCTGATAAGCAATTTGGTACATCTACACAAAAAATCACAACTACAGGAAAGCAAACTTTAAACGGTGTACAAGCTTTGGCTTATTCTAGAATTCGTTATACAGAAGGTGGAGATTATAAAAGAACCGAACGTATGAGAGATGTTTTAATTGCTGTATTTGAAAAAGCGAAAACAATGAGTGTATCAGATCTTAATTCTTTATCAGATACTATTCTCCCTCATGTTTCTACTAATATTAATATTAATGAGGCAATTGGTATGCTTCCACAATTAACAAATATTAATGTTAATGAAAGTATTGGTTGGCCTTACGAAGTAAAAGGCATTACTTTAGATAGATGGTATGGTGTTCCTGTTACTTTGGAAGAAAATGTTTCAAAATTACATAAAGATTTATTTAATGAAACAGATTATAATCCTAGCGATACAGTTAAAAATATTAGTACAAGCATTATTAATAAAACAGGATATAGATAAAATTTAAATAAAATGTGCACATAAATTTTTTAAAGATTTATGTGCATTTATTTTATTTTTCAATATTTATGCTTATTTTTTTATTTTTCTTATTTATAAAAAACGACTCTCGTTTCAATCACCTTGTGGTAATCTCTACGAGAGCCATTTTCGGCAAAATCAAATCAACTAATCAAACTCTGGAGATAATATAACGATCTATACCATCGCTTATATAGTACTCCAGCTTTTTTTCCATCTCTTCTTCAGAACACTCAAAACAGTCTAAAACAATAACAGATATTTGTTTGTTGCTTTTCTGTGTTGCAACAGAAAGTACAAGATACTTTGCATACTTTACTTTGCAAAAATTTCTTGTAATTTTCTTTTCTACCCAGTAAATGATGTCAAATGGTCTCGGGTTAAATGCCCCTTGTTCCAAAATGAAATCAAGTGAAGTCGGATCAATAAATAGTCCACTCACTTTGGAAGGACTATACTTAATCCCCAATTTACTGCTAGTTGAAAAAACCAAATCTTTCTGCTTTGCTGCTGTTTTTGTGAGTTTTGAAAGGTGATTAACGGAGTCTTTGATTTCTTTTGCCATTGCCGCTTCTTCCACAGATCTTTCTTTCATCACTTTTAGCGTGTAGTCTAATTGTGCTTCTGAAAGGCCTTGTGTTTTTGCCAGTTCCGCCATTGAAATTATTCTGCCTCTATATTTGAGCCAAAACTCTTCCAACTTTTGGATATCAGCTTTAATTTGCTGATTCGTTCTTCGTCTTTTAGCCATGTGTAATTCCTCCTCCTGGCTGGTCAAACGAACTTCTTACGTACAATGTTACATAGTGTAACTTATTATATTATATAGCATTACACGTATTATGTCAATTTATTTCTATGTTATTATTTTTTAGCTATTATTTCTCTAGACTTTCTTTTTCTAATTTTATAATTAGTAACCACACATTAAATTTCAATTTTCTACATTAATCTTTTCTAAAACTTTTCTATATAATAAATTTAGATAAATCTCTATTATATAAAAACAGCTCCCGTTTCAATCACCTTACGGTAATTTACACGAGAGCCATTTTTAGCTAAACCATCAAAATCAAATTGCCTCAGGCTTTACTTTCTCAAAAACGCCGTCCCAGCTTCTCTTGCAGTTCAGATACAGAGTTTACAACATATTGGTCCATTTGCAATACTTCAAGCTTCATCAGGTCTTCTTGGTACAAAAAATCTAACACAAGATACTGTTTAACTTCAAGTTTTACATCGAACTTCTGTCGGCTTTTCTCTTCGACAACATAAATGATGTCTCTTCTGTTTGGGGTAAAAAGACCTTGAACAATTACAAAATCCAAAAGCACAGGTTTCAAAAAAAGTCCTGTTAATTTTGGCTGTCCGTAGACCATCCCAAGAGTTGTTTGGTTTGGAAAGGAAATCGTTTGTGTCTTACCTCTTCGCAAATTGCTTTCCAGGCGCTTTACTGAGTCTTTCAGTTCTTCGCCCTGCTTTGCAGACTGGTCTTTCATTACTTTCAGTGTGTACAACAACTGATTTTTTGAAATTTTCAGCAGATCTGCCAATTCTTGCATCGTGCAAATTCTATCTTTGCCCAAGATGCTGTATTTGATGATTTTCCGGATATCCATTTCGATCTCCAGATGAGTTCGTCTTTTAGCCATTGTAATACCTCCTTTTGGCTTTAACGAATTCGGATTACGTACATGTTACATAATCTAATGTAACTTCTTATATTATACACCTTTTTACATATTATGTCAATTTTACTTTTCCTTATATCTCCCCAAAAAATAATAAAAAAGAGCAAAATTTAAATTTACTCTTTCTTAATATATTCTTTACTTCATCACCATTATTACATTCTTTCTGGCATTTGTATACCAAGTAAATTTGCTCCTGTTTCTAAAACTACATTTACCATATAAGTTAAATATATTCTTGCATCTTTTATTTCAGTATTTTCTATCATTATTTGATTTTCTGTATAAAAAACACTATATGCCTTAGCTAAATCTATTAGAAATCTTGCAATAATATATGGTTCATTTTTACTTATTGAAAGTTTAACTATTTCATTAAAACTATATATTAGTTTTAATACTTCCATAGAACTTTTATCTAATAAATTATCTATTTTTACATCTTCAATTTTTGGTATATATCCTGCTTTATTTAGTACACTTTTTGTTCTTACATAAATATATTGAATATAAGGACCTGTTTCTCCGTTAAAGTTTAACATTGTATCCCAATCAAAAATTTCATCTTTAATTCTACTATTTGATAAATCATTAAATATTACTGCGCCTATCCCAACTTTTTTAGCAATTTCTTTTTTATTTTCTAATTCCGGATTTTTTTCTTCTATTATTTTTTCTACTCTTGAAACCGCTTCATTTAATAAATCTTCTAACTTTATAATATTTCCTTCTCTAGTTGACATTTTACCTTCTTTTAGTCTAACCATTCCAAAAGGTACATGTACTAAATTTTCTTTATACTTTTCATCCATGTCTAGTAATTTTGCTACTTCAAATATTTGTTCAAAGTGTAATATTTGTTCATATGAAGTTACATATATTGCTTTGCAGAAATCATATGTTCTTGCTCTATATAATATTGCTGCTAAATCACGTGTTTCATATGTTGTTGATTTGTTTGATTTTATTATTATGCATGGTGGCATATTTTTTTCTTCTAAATCTACTACTTTAGCTCCTTGTGATTCTATTAGTTTTCCAGACTTTTCTAGCATTTCTACTATTTCTGGCATCTTGTCTGTATAAAAAGATTCTCCACATACAGATTCAAATTTTGTTCCTAATATATCATATATTCTTTGGAATTCATTTAAACTTAACTCTCTAAATTTTTCCCATAACTCTACACAAGTTTTGTCTCCATCTTCTAACTTTTTAAAGTTATTTCTGCATTCTTCTAATACACTCTCATCCTTTTTACATTCTTCATTAATTCTTACATATAATTTTGTTAATTCATCAATTGGATTTTTATCTATGTTATATTCTTTTCCCCATCTTTTATAGCCTTCTATTAGTTTACCAAATTGAGTTCCCCAATCACCTAAATGATTAATTCCTATAGAATTATAGCCTAAAAATTTATATATATTATATAGAGATTGTCCTATTACAGTAGACCTTAAATGTCCAATATGAAAAGGTTTTGCAATATTTGGAGATGAATAATCTATAACTACGTTTTTATTTTCTCCTTCATTAGATGAACCATACTTTTCTTTTTTTAAATCGAATTCTTTTATTACCTCTCTTGCTAAACTTTCTTTATTTATATAAAAGTTTATGTATCCTCCTACTATTTCTACTTTTTCTATTAAATTTTTATCTATATCCATATTGTTTTTTAACTCTTCTGCTATTATTGCTGGAGCCTTTTTTAATTCTTTTGCAAGCTTAAAACAAGGAAATGCATAATCTCCCATTTCACTGTTTTTTGGCTTTTCTATGTAATTAGCTAATTCTTCTTTTGAAATATTTGTAACATCTGATATTTTTTTTGCTATCTCGCACCTATAATCTATCATTTTCATATCCTCTTTCTTAACAAAATTATTTTTCACTCATTAATTTTATGTAACTATTATATAGATTAAGCTTATAAAAGTCAACTAAACTTTTATTTTAACCAACTCTATTACACAAATTTTTTATGTTTTAAATTTTTGTTTTAAGAATTTTCTTATATGAAAACATATTTTTAACTCTTATTTATAGTTATATTTTTTCTATTTTAATCACTTTTGTATGTTTTAATATTATTTTATAGATTTTTATACATATTATTCATTTTTTTGGAAAAACTAATCTTAAAATTTAAATGGAGTAAATTTGTATATATGAATAGATTTATTAATGATTTTAAAACATTTTTTTTGAATACCTTTGCTTATCATCCTAAAACAAATTACAATTTTACGCTTTCTGAATTTCCTAATACTAATAACTCACCAGAAGATGATTTAAAAAAACCTATTTCTAATGTGTTAGAAAATAATTTAAATTTTATGAAAGTAAAATTTAATTCTATGATTAGTAGTGACGTTATTATTAGAGAATTTACTTTAAATGCTAGAAACAAACAATTTGCAGCTTTCTTATTTTATATAGATGGAATGGTTGATCAAAAATTAGTAAACGACTTTATTTTAAATCCCTTAATGCTAAAAAACACTGCTAATAGTTTTGATGGTGAACAGGAAAAAGTAGTTTCAGAAATAACCAATAATAATATTAGAATAAGAAAAGTAAAAAAATTTAACATTATAAACTATATAGATGAATGTTTACTTCCTCAGAATAGTGTAGAAAAAGATAAAGATTTTGACAGTATAATTTCTGGCATAAATTCTGGCAACTGTGCTCTTTTTGTAGATTCAATTAATATTGCTTTTGATATTGATGTAAAAGGTTTTAAGCAAAGAAGTGTCGATAGTCCTAATAATGAAATTGTTATAAAAGGTCCTCAGGAAGGCTTTGTTGAAAATTTAAGGACTAATACATCTTTAATTAGACGTATTGTAAATAATGAAAATCTTGTTATTGAAAACATTGAAGTTGGTAAAATAAGTAAAACAAAATGTGCTGTTTGCTATATGAAAAACATAACCAATAACAATTTAGTTTCAGAAGTAAAATTCAGATTAAACAATTTGGATATAGATTCTTTGCTTTCTACTGGAGAATTAGAGCAGTTAATAACTGAAGATAGTAAATGTGGAATTCCAGTTCTTTTGTCTACTGAACGTCCAGATAGAGCAACTAAGCATTTATTTGATGGTAAAGTAATCATTATAGTAAATGGTAACCCATATGTTTTGATAGCACCTGCTGTATTTATGGATTTTATAGCTTCACCTGAAGATACTAATCTTAATCCATTTTTTGCAAATTTTTTAAAATTTATCAGAGGAATTGCTATATTTTTAACCCTACTTCTTCCAGGAATATGGGTTGGTGTAACTAATTTTCATCAAGAACTTATACCTACAGAGCTTTTATTTTCTATTATGGCTTCAAGAGCAAATGTTCCTTTTCCTGTGATATTTGAAGTTGTTTTAATGGAAATATCTTTTGAGCTTATCAGAGAGGCGGGATTAAGAGTTCCTTCTCCAATTGGACCTACTATTCGGCATTGTTGGTGCTTTAGTTCTTGGTCAAGCTGCTGTAAGTGCCAGCATAGTTAGCCCTATTTTAATAATTATTATTGCAATCACAGGTATTGCATCATTTGCTATTCCAGATTTTTCGTTTGGATTTCATTTAAGAATTTCAAGATTTTTATTTATTATACTTGCATATATGTCTGGTTTTTTAGGTATATCTTTAGGAATACTATTCTATATTTCACTATTATGCAGTATAAAATCTTTTGGAGTACCTTATATGGTTCCATATGCGCCTCTTACAACAAAAACAAGTACTAAATATTTAGTTCCTCCTACTTGGAGACGTGAACAAAGACCTGATTATTTAAATACTAAAAAAGGACTATCTCAAAATCATATTAGTATGAAGTGGAGATATTGGAATAGGCAAAATTAAAAAATGCTTTTTAGCTAGAAAGGAAAAATATTTATGAATAATGCAAAAGTAAGTTCTATTGCTGCTATATTTTTAATTGTAACTCTTATGGTAAATCATATAATTTTAAATATTCCAAGAATTGTATTTAGTACCACCCGGTTCTTCTGCTCCTTTAAATACTATATATATAAGTATTTTAGCCATTTTACTTACATTATTTGTATGTAGTTTATTTAAAAAATTTCCTGGAGCTGATATTTTAGATGTGTCTAATTTTTTATTTGGAAAGTGGTTTAAATTTATAATTGGATTTTTATTTATTATATATATTTTACTTACTAGCAGTATTCTTCTTAGAGATTTTTGTGAATGTTTAAAAATAATATATTTTAAAAGAACTAATATTTATTTTATTGTTGCTCTTTTTGTACTACTTGCTGCTTTTAGTAATATGTCTGGTGAAAAGTCTATTATACGTAGTAATACATTAATTCTTCCACTTATTTTAGCTGGTATCATATTCATTTTTTTAGCTAACATCAAGAATTTTGTACCTCAAAGAATGTTTCCTCTTCTTGGGGACGGAGCAAATGAAACATTTATTATTGGAACAAGCAATATTTATTCTTACAGCTGTCTTTTTCTTATTTTATTTATGCCTCCTTTCTTAAAAGACACTAGTAAATTTAAAAAGATTGCTGTTACTTCTATAGTTATTTCTGCCATATACCTAATACTTTGCGTATTTTCATTAACCTTCATATTTTCTTTTATTACTCAAGAAAATGGAATAATGCCAATTTACTTAGCAAGCAGATATATAGAATTCGGAACATTTTTCCAAAGAATTGATGCAATATTTTTACTTCTTTGGATTTCGGAAGTCGGTTTATATTTAAATATTATTGTTATGATTGTTTTAAGAATATTAAAAAAGATAACTTGTATAGAAAGTAGTTCTAGCTTAGTATACCCAGTTTGTTTATTAATCTTTTGTTTTAGTCTGCTTCCAAGAAATTTAGCAGATATTAATACTTTTGACAAAACTTTTTATAAAAACTCTACTTTATACTTTGTTATTCTTACAAGTGTGCTTATTTTAATTTTAGCTAATATAAAAAACAAACTAAAAAATAAAAATAAGGAGGAAATTTTAGGTTGAAAAACATACTTCTTGTTATTTTAAAAATAGCTATTATCTTAGTAATCATTATAGTTTTTACCATTGGATTTAATCACGAACAAGACATTGATGATTTTGCATATGCTGTTGCTATTGGTATCGATTCTGGAGATTCTAATAATTTAAAAGTACATTTTCAATTCACAAGACCTAGTAGCTCAGGTGGTGAAGGCAGTGGTGGTTCTGGAGCTGCTCAAACATATATATACACTGTAGATGCTTCTTCTGTTAGTTCTGCTATTAACTTAGTAAATAATTATATTAGTAAGCAAATTAATTTATCACATTGCAAAGTTTTAGTTATTTCTGAAGAATTAGCTTACAATAAAGGAATTGAAAAAGAAGTATATACTTTAATTAATGATGTACAATTAAGACCAGATACTGGTTTAATTATTAGTAAATGTGATTCAAAATATTTTATAGAAAACTCAAAACCTACTTTTGAAACTTTAGTATCTAAATACTATGAAATTGTTCCTGCAACTACAGAATTTACAGGTTATACTGCTTATATAAAGATTTCATATTTTTTTAATCAATTAAAAAGTAATTTTAGTGAACCTTGTGCAATTCTTCGGTGGTGTAAGTTCTAATAAGTCAAATAATGACGATTTGAATTCTTTATCTAATTCTGAAAAAAATGCAAATGTAAAAGCTGGAACTTCAACACTTTCTTCCAAAACAACTGCTGAAACAATTGGACTTGCTGTTTTTAAAGGTGATAAATTAGTAGGCGAGCTATCTCGGTGTTGAAACTGCTTGTTATTTATTGTTAACAAATAAATTGGAAAACTGTACAATATCTATTGTAAATCCTATAGACAATGGTACAACTGTAGATTTATATATTTATAAAAAAAGAAATACTAAAAAGAAAGTATATTTTATAAACGACTCGCCTTATATTGATGTTGATGTTTCTATAAAAGCTCGAATTGTGTCTACAAATAAAAATTCTGAAGAACTTACAAACGAAAATATAGAAAAACTTGAACAATCAGTTAATAGTTATTTAGAAAAACAAATTTCAAATTTTCTATACAAAACATCTTTAGATTATAATTCTGATATATGTTCACTTGGAAAATATGGTGTATCGCAATTTAAAACAAACTCTAATTGGGAAAGTTATAATTGGTTAGAAAATTATAAAAATTCTATATTTAATGTTAATGTAAATTGTACAGTAATATCTAGCTTACTTTTTACAGAAGTTTAATTTTTATAGATAGGAAGGATAAAAAATGATTATAATTATATTGTTTTTTTCTATATTTGTATTTTTTAAAACAGTTTCATATGGTTTATATGAAATAAAAAATAATCAAAACATTTTTGGTGGAATTTTTGTAATAGTTCTTGCAACAATAATTTTATTCTTACCTACTTATATGGTATATATTAGATAATCACACTTGAATCATAATTACTTAGCACCAAAACACATTTGACATTTTTTATTATTAGCAAGAGTAACAGCTCTTATAATAAGTATCTCTTTAGTATTAAGTAATAAAAAGATTGTTTTTTCTAACTCTTAACAAAAGTACAAAAAAATCTACAAAGAAAAATCAAATTTCTTTGTAGATTTTTTATAATTTATTTTAAACATATTCCTCTATCAGCTATTTTTTTATTAGCCACAAAATATTCTTGCCCCATATACGTAATTATATTGGCTTTTCCATAATCTATATTTCCATTTTCTTTTACACATTCATCGTCTACATTTACAGCTATAATTTCTCCGATAAACATATCATGTGATCCTAAATGTTTTATTTCTTTTACTTTACATTCTAAATTAATTGGACATTGTTTTATTAATGGTGCTTTTACTATTTGAGCTTTTTCTTTATCTAATTTAGCTTCTTTAAATTTGTCTACATCTCTACCAGATTTTGTACCACAGAAGTCAGCTGCTACAACTAATTTTTCATCTGGTATATTTATTACAAATTCACCTTTTTCTTTTATTATAGAATATGAATGTCTTGTTGGTCTTATTGAAACATATACAAGTGGTGGTTCTGAATTGATTATTCCTGTCCAAGCTATAGTAGTAATATTTGAATTTTCTTCATCTCCACATGATACCATCGCTACTGGTACTGGAGCTAATGCTGTTTGTGGTTTCACACTTTTTTTCATAAAATTACCTTCTTTCTATTATTTTGAACTCTTCTAAATGATATTCTTCTTGATTCCTTATTCGCTTCTATTACTTTTATCGTCATGGCATCTCCAACTTTTATTATTTCATTTGAATGCTCACCTATTAAATGTTTATGCTCTTCATCATAAATAAAGTACTCATCACCTAAATTTTCAAATCTGATTAAACCTTCTACTGTATTTTCTAACTCTACAAAAACTCCAAATGAAGTAACATTCGAAACAATTCCATCATAAATATTTCCAATTTTATCTTGCATGTATTCTGCCTTTTTAATATCTATACTATCACGTTCTACCTTTTGTGCTACTCTTTCTCTTTCTGAAGAACTATCTGCATAATCTATAGAATCTATATGGTATTTTTCCTTTATTCTATCTGAAATATTATAATTGTTTTCTAAATATTTTGATATTACTCTGTGTATAAATAAATCTGGATATCTCCTTATTGGTGATGTAAAGTGACAATAGTATTTGCTTGCAATACCAAAATGTCCTTTATTTTCGCTTTCATATCTTGCTACTTTTAAAGTTCTTAGTATCAAATTAGATACTACTCTTTCTTCTGGTTTTCCTTTTATACTTTCTAAAACCTGTGCAAATGCTTTAGGATGTATATTGTCTTTGCTGCCTTTTATTTTGTAACCAAAGTTATATAAAAATTTGTTAAGTTCTTCTATTTTTTCTATATCTGGTGCCTCATGAACACGATAAATAAAAGGTGCTTCTAACCAATAAAACTTTTCTGCAACAGTTTCGTTTGTAATTAACATAAATTGCTCTATTATGCTGTTCGAAATTGTAAGCTCATATTTTTTTACATCGATCGCAATACCATCTTCATTTAATATAATTTTACTTTCTGGAATATCTAAATCTAAACTTCCATCTCTTTTTCTTTTTTCTAATAAAATTTTAGCAAGTTCTTTCATTCTAACAAAATGTGGAATAAATTCTTTGTACTTTTCTATAACTATATTTTCTATATTTTTTTCATTTTCAGTATCTACTTTATTTTCAATATTGCCTTCAAAGTTTGCTTTATTTTCAATGTTAGTTTCAAAATCTACTTTACTTTCATTATTTTTTTCAATTTTAATATTTTCTTTACCGTCTATTTTTTCTGCATATTCTAATAATGTTGTTACATCTTTATAATTCATTCTTCTAGTTACATTTATAACACTTTTTTTAATATCTGATGATACAACTTTACCATCTTTATTTATTTCCATAATTACTGATATTGCAAATCTATCTTCCCCTTGATTTAGGCTACATATTCCATTAGATAATTCTCTTGGAAGCATTGGAATTACTCTATCCATCATATATATACTTGTCCCTCTTAATATTGCTTCTTTATCTAATTTTGAATTTTCTTTTACATAGTAGCTTACATCTGCAATATGAACTCCTAGTTCATAATTTCCTGAAGTTAATTTTTTTACATAAACTGCATCATCTAAATCTTTAGCATCTTCTCCATCTATTGTAAAAATCTCCTCTTGTCTTAAATCTAATCTATTTTTTATATCTTCTTTTGATATTTCTGAATTAATTTTTTTAGCTTCTTCTACAACAGGATCTGGAAATTTATATGGTAGATTATATTCCTTTATTAATGAAAGCATGTCTACACCTGCTTCATTTACATTTCCTATTACTTCTATAACTTTTCCTTCTGCATTTTTTCCTCTTTCAGGATACTTAAGTATTTTTACTAATACTTTATGATTATTTCTTGCTTTTCCAAAATTCTTTTTTGATATGAATATATCTGTTCCTAATCTTTTATCATCCGGAACAACAAATGCAAAATTTTTACTTTTTTGAAATAAACCAACAACAGTATCTTTTTCATGTTTTAATATTTTTACAATTTTTCCTTCTTTATGAATATTTTCAATATCTGTATCTGTTATTTCTACAAATACTTTGTCTCCATTTAGTGCATTTTTAGTATTATGTCCTGATATATATATTTCTTCATCAGAATCTTCTATTTTTACAAAACCATATCCTCTCTGATTTCCTCTAAAAATTCCTGTTAGAAATTTTGAACTATCTATTAATTTATATTTTGATTTTTTATTTTTCTCAATCTTATTTTCTGTTTCTAACTCATTTATTATTTTTCTAAAATCTTCATATTCATTTTTAGGTACATTAAATACTACTGCTATTTCTTTTGCTTTCATTGGTACATACTGTTCGTTTTTCATAAAATCCAAAATTTTATTTTTTCTTTCTTCCTGATTTTGTATACTTTGTGATTTTTTTTGTATTTCATTTACTATATTATCTTTATTATCTCTTTTTAATTTATTTTCTTTTACTTTATTTTCTGCTACCCTTAATTTATTTGTTTTTTCTTTTTCTGTTTTTTCTTTAATTTCCTTACCTTCTTTTATTTTTTTTTCAATTTCATTTTTTTCAGCTTTTGGCAAACTTATTTTATTTTTCTCTTTTTTCATATTCGCTCCTTATAAAATAGAGTTAGAACAAATTTTAATTTGTTCATAATGTTTGTTTTAATATTTTTACAAATAAAACCGCATGGAAACATGCGGTTTATAATAATTTTTTTACATTACAAATAATATTCCTAATACAACTGCTAATACAACAAACACTATTCCTAATATAATTGTCCATTTTTTTAATTTTCCTTCTTTAGTTCTTCCTTTATTCTTTTCGAAGAAATTGTTTGTTGTTGAACCTGTAATAGTAGCAGATGCTCCTTGTGTTTCTTTTGTTTGTATTGTTGCTAATACTATTAAAGCTATACAAACAATTAAATATAAACCTAATACTACATATTTTGCTATTTGCATTGTTACACTCTCCTTAACTTTAGAATAACTTAAAATCTTTGTCTATTTTAGCATATATATCTAAAAAAAGCAAACTTAAATATCAATATTTAAAATTTATGCTGTTTCTTCTCTATTGCTAGTTGACAATCTTTCTGTTCTAACTGTTTTTTTATCTTCTCTATTATTATTAATAATTACTTTTGGTGGTTCACCTAATTGAACTGTTTCTTTAGTCACAATACATTTTTCAATTTTTGGATTTGATGGTATTTCAAACATTATATCACGCATTATATCTTCTATAATAGAACGTAATCCTCTTGCTCCTGTTTTTCTTTCTATTGCTTTATCAACTATTAATTCTAAAGCTTCTGGTTCAAATTCTAATTCCACATTATCTAATTCCATTAACTTTTTATATTGCTTTACTAAAGCATTTTTTGGCTTTGTAACAATATCAATTAAAGCTTCTTTATCTAATTCTTTTAAAGTTGCAATAATTGGCAATCTTCCAACAAACTCTGGAATCAATCCAAATTTTAATAAATCTTGTGGTAATAATTTTTCAAAGATTGAATATTTGCTCATATCTTTATTACTATCAATTTGAGCACCAAATCCTATAGATTTTTTTCCTGTTCTATCTTTTACAATTTTTTCTAGACCTTCAAAAGCTCCTCCACATATAAATAAAATGTTTTCAGTATTAATTTGTAAGAATTCTTGATGTGGATGTTTTCTACCTCCTTGAGGTGGAACTGAAGCCACTGTACCTTCTATTATTTTTAATAGTGCTTGTTGTACTCCTTCACCACTTACATCTCTTGTTATAGATGGATTTTCTGATTTTCTTGAAATTTTATCTATTTCATCTATATAAATTATTCCTCTTTCTGCTTTTTCTATATCATAATCTGCAGCTTGAATTAATTTAAGCAAAATGTTTTCTACGTCTTCACCAACATATCCTGCTTCTGTTAATGTGGTTGCATCTGCTATTGCAAATGGAACATTTAGTATTTTTGCTAGAGTTTGTGCAAGTAAAGTTTTTCCACAACCTGTAGGTCCTAATAATAATACATTACTTTTTTGTATTTCTACGTCATCTTTTTTATCTGTTTTATTATTTATTCTTTTATAATGGTTGTATACAGCTACTGCTAATGTTTTTTTAGCCTCTTCTTGCCCTATTACATAAGAGTCTAATATTTCCTTTATTTCTTGTGGACTCAAAAGTTTGTCTTCGTCATTTATTGTATATGCAACTTCATTATTTTCATAATTATCATCTTCTAATATATTATTACAAACTTTTATACACTCATCACAAATGTATACACCTGGACCTGCAATAATTCTTTCCACAGCATTTTGCGTTTTTCCACAAAATGAACATTTAATATTTTTTTGTTGATCGTTTTTTGCCATTATAGCACTCCTTTTAATTATATTTATTTATATATTATGCTCTTTTATCCATTATGCCATCTATTAATCCATAATTTAAGGCTTCTTGTGCTGTCATATAATTATCTCTTTCTGTATCTTTTTCAATTATTTCTAATGGTTGACCTGTTCTATCACTTAATAATTTATTTAATTTTTCTCTTGTCTTAACCATATGGTCAGCATGAATTTTTATTTCTGTAGTTTGTCCAGATAATCCACCACCTGCAATTAATGGTTGATGAATTAAAATTTCTGAATTTGGTGTCGCAAATCTTCTTCCTTTTTCTCCTGAAGCTAACAATACTGCTCCCATACTAGCAGCCATTCCTATACATATTGTAGATACAGGACAACTTATATAATTCATTGTATCTACTATTCCCATTCCATCTGTTATAGATCCTCCAGGGCTATTTATATATAAATGGATTTCTTTATCTGGATCTTCTGACTCTAAAAATAATAATTGTGCTATTACTAATCCAGCTGATGCTTGGTTTACATCTTCTCCTAAAAATATAATTCTATCTTTTAATAATCTAGAGAAAATATCATATGATCTTTCTCCTTTTGCTGTTTGTTCAATTACATATGGGACTAAACTATTTTTTTCTAACATAATTTCCTCCTTATTATTCTTTCTTTTCTGAATTGTATACTATAAATTTAAATTTTTCAATACATTTATATTAATATTATTCAATTAAATTAATTTTATTTTTTATTTATTTTCTGCTTAATTCATAAAATATCATAAATGTATTAATATAAACATTTAATAACCTTTTTTTACAAATTTTATTTTTAATAAAAAGAAGTTAGTGGTTTTTTACATTTTATAAAAACTACCCCTAACTCTTTCATAATTTATACTATTAACTCTTTTATTATTTATTTAATTTTTGCGTTGTCTACTATGAATTTTATTGCTTTTTCAATCTTCATATTTTTTTCTAAATAATCTTTTAGATTTTCATTTTGCATAAGTTCTTCTTCTTTTTTACCATAATTAGTAGCCATTTCTTTTATCTTTTCACTTAATTCTTCGTCTGTAATTTCTATTTTAGCATCATCTACTATTGCTTCTAATACTAATCTAGATTTTACAGAGTTTTTAGCTTGTTCTTCATAACCTTTTCTTAAATCTTCTTCTGTTTTATTCATCATATGTAGATATTGATCTAAATTTAAACCTTGATATGATATTCTTGCTTCAAATTCTTTCATCATATTATCTATTTCTGATTCAATCATTCCTGATGGAATTTCTACTTCTACTGCATCGCAAACTTTCTTTATTGCTGCATCTTCTATTTCATATTTTGCTCTATTTTCGTTTTCTTTTTCTAGTTTTTCTTTAATACTTGCTTTTAATTCTTTAATTGTATCAAATTCACTAACGTCTTTTGCAAATTCATCATCTATTTTAGGTAATTCTTTTTTCTTTATTTCATTTACTTTTACTTTAAATGTTGCATCTTTTCCAGCTAATTCTTTAGACATATATTCTTCTGGGAATTTTACATTTATATCTCTTTCTTCTCCTATTTTCATTCCTATAATTTGATCTTCAAATCCTGGTATAAATGTTTTACTTCCAATTTCTAGTTCGTATCCTTCTGCTTTTCCTCCATTAAATGCAACTCCATCAACAAAACCTTCAAAATCTATTACTGCTTTATCCTTTTCTTCGACTGGTCTATCTTCTACAGAAACTAATCTTGAATTTTTTTCTGCCATATGACCAATTTCATGTTCTATATCTTCGTCTGTTACATTATACTCAATTTTCTTTAATTGTATACCTTTATATTTTCCAAGTTTTACTTCTGGTTTAGTTTGTACAACTGCTGTAAAGATTAAATCTTGACCTTTTCCTATTTGTGTAATTTCTATGTCAGGTCTGCTTACAGCTTCTATTTTATTTGCTTTTAATTCTTCATCATATATTGCTGGTACTATTTCGTTGAATGTATCTTCATAAAATATTTCTGAACCATATTGTCTTTCTATTATATTCATTGGAGCTTTACCTCTTCTGAATCCAGGAACATTAAAATATTTAGCTGTTTTTGCATATACTTTTTTCATTCCTTCATCAAATTTAGCTGCTTCAATAGTAAAAGTTAATTTTAACTCATTATTTTTTTCTGTTTTTTCTACTTTAATACTCATATTATTTTTCATCCTTTCCCTGCCATTTAAATAAAACTAGCTTTTTTATTATACCACAATTTGTAAATTTTGCAATAGTTTATGTTTACATTATTTATTTTTTGCGTTTATAAAGCTCATTTTACGCACATTATTTAATTTTCTTTAAATCGAATTGTAAATAGTCTGCACTTATTAAACTAAAGTTAATTCCCTGTACTTCACCTTCTACAGCATCTTTATGTGCATTTCCATGCAAATGTCCATAATAACATTTTTTAACATTATACTGTTTTAAGGTTTTATAGAAATCTAAATTTGGATTTTCTAATAGATTTTTAGATATTAAGGGTGGATAGTGCATAAATACTATTATTTCTTTATCTGTTCCATATTCTTTTATTCCTTCTTCTATAGCTAGTTTAAGTCTTATATCTTCTCTTTTTATCATTTTTTTACTATTATCTGAATCTAGTACTGCCCATCCTCTTGTTCCTGTAAGTATTGTATTTTCATACATATATGAATTATTATATATGAAATCTATATTAGAAAAATTATTTTTCTTTAAAAATTCTCGCATTTTTTTTAGTGTTGTCCACCAATAGTCATGATTTCCTTTTAATAATAACTTTTTTCCTGGCAAACTATTTAAATATTTAAAATCTTCATATGTATCTTCTAAGTGCATTGCCCATGAAAAATCTCCTGGCAAAACCACTAAATCTTCTTCTTTTACTTTTTCTAACCAATTTTTTCTGATTCTCTCTGGATGGTCTGTCCAATTGTTTCCAAATATATTCATTGGTTTTGGCTCTTTAAAAGATAAATGTAAATCTGCTATTACATAAATAGACATATTTTATTTCCTTTCACTTTTATATTAATAGTAATTATTACTTTTTATTCTTTTATTTTTATATTCGCTAATTATTGTTCCTTATTTCTCACTGTCATTATACTTTTTTATTTGTTTTCCTTTTAGTCAAACACTTTTATTTTTTATTACTTTATTATTTAATTTATTTTGTTGCTGCTCACTACTTTTTATGCTATTCTCCAATTTTCAAATTTGGAATTGCATTTAATTCTAAGTTGGAAATCTTTCCATTAATATAATTATAGTATCCTGCCGAAGCTATCATTGCTGCGTTATCTGTACACAAAATTGGTTTTGGATAATATATTTGCATTTGGTTTGTTTTTTCTAATTCTATAAATTTTTCTCTTATATAGCTATTGGCTGATACTCCTCCTGCTAGAGCAATTTTATTAATATTTAATTTTTTAGCTGCTTTTAATGTATTTTCTATTAATATTTCTGTTACAGTCGCTTCAAAACTTGCACATAAATCTGCTTTATTTATATCTGGATTTTTATGGTGCATATTTATTATTGCTGTTTTTATTCCACTAAAACTAAAGTCTAAATTATCAAAATGTGTTTTAGGAATTTTTATATTATTTTCTCCTTCTTTTGCTAATTTATCAACCTTTGGTCCTCCTGGATATCCAAGACCAATTACTCTTGCTACTTTATCAAAAGCTTCTCCTATTGCATCATCTCTAGTTTTGCCTAATATCTCAAATTCTTTATAATTTTTTATATGTACTAGATGCGTATGTCCTCCAGATATAACCAAACATAAAAATGGTGGTTTTAGATCTGGATGAGTAATATAATTTGCTGCAATGTGCCCTTCTATATGGTTTGTACCAACTAATGGCTTATTTATGGCATAACTTAAAGCTTTTGCATATGAAACTCCAACTAGTAAAGCTCCAACTAAACCAGGTCCATATGTACATGCAACTACATCTACATCATCAAATGTAATCTTCGCTTCTTCAAGAGCCTCTTTTACAACTCTTGAAATGACTTCAACATGACTTCTAGATGCTATTTCTGGCACTACGCCTCCAAACTTCTCATGAATTTTTATTTGAGAATTTATTACATTTGAAAGAACTTCTCTGCCATTTTTTACAATGGCACAAGAAGTTTCGTCACAGCTTGATTCAATTCCTAATACTAACAATTCTTTTTCTTCCATACTTTTCCTCTTTTTTATTTTTACTTTCTATGAATTTATTTTTTAATATTAATAATTTTTATTTGATTATTATATTATTACTAAATTAATTCCAAGCAAATTTGATACAATTAACATTATTCCTTTAGCTATAATTTGTGTTATTGGCATAGTTATACTACTTGCTAAACCTGATATCCACATTACTATAAATACATAGTAAAATATACGTTGATTTTTATCAAACCATTGTCTAGCATTTGCTGGCAAAAAATGTCTCAATACTTTTGAACCATCTAATGGAGGTACTGGTATTAAATTAAATACTCCTAGTCCAATGTTCATAAATATCACTTGAATTAAAAAGATTATAATTAGTTCAGCATATGAACTAGCTATATTATTTAATAAATTAAATTTGTATACTATACCTAGTAAAAAAGAAAATACTAAAGCTAATATAAAATTCATAAGTGGCCCTGCAAAAGCAACAATTGCTTCGCCTTTGGACATGCTAACATTCCTATTAAATCTTGTCGGATTTATCTGTACTGGTTTTCCCCATCCAAATCTTGTAAATAATAGCATAAAAAAACCAATAGGATCTATATGTTTTAGAGGATTTAATGTTACTCTTCCTTGATTTCTTGGTGTCTCATCTCCTAATTTGTCTGCTGCAAAAGCATGTGCAAATTCATGAAATGTCATTGCAATAATAACAGCTGGAAGAGCTAATATTAATCCTATTAATTTAGATGGTTGATACATGTAGCTTACTGAAGCTAATATAAGTGCAATTGTAATAAATATATATATATATCTTTTATCAATTTCCAATATTAAAATTCCTTACTTTAAATAAATTTAGATTTTTAAGGATTTACCTATAAACCTCATAATTTTATTATAATATTTTTAACATTTACTATTTACCATTTTTATACTTTTATTTTTTATTTATCTTACTTTGTTATATAAGCTTTTGTTCTCTTAACAATTATTCTGCTAAGAGAACAAATTTATTAACTAAATTTAGTGTTCTGCAAGTGGCTTCATTGTAGGGAATAGTAATACATCTCTTATTGATGCAGCATCTGTTAATAACATTATAAGTCTATCTACTCCTATTCCTAATCCTCCTGTTGGTGGCATTCCATATTCTAAAGCTTGAATAAAGTCTTCGTCCATCATTCCTGCTTCTTCATCTCCTGCATTTCTTGCCTCTACTTGTTTTTTAAATCTTTCATATTGATCTATTGGATCATTTAGTTCTGAGAATGCATTTCCATATTCTCTTCCACCAATAAATATTTCAAATCTTTCTGTTAATCTTGGATCTTTTGGACTTCTTTTAGCAAGTGGTGATATTTCTACTGGATAGTCATATATAAATGTTGGTTGAATTAATGTTTTTTCTACATATTCGTCAAAGAATAAACTAATTACATCTCCTCTAGTTTCTTTAGTTGCATCTGGAATTTCTAATCCTCTTTCTTTAGCTAATTTAACTGCCTCTTCGTCTGAATTAATTTGATTAAAGTCTACTCCACAAGCTTCTTTAATACTATCTATCATAGTAATTCTTTTCCATCCTGGTGTTAAATCTATATCTTGTCCTTGATATGTTATTTTTGTTGTTCCAAGAACTTTCATAGCACATTTTGTGAATATTTCTTCTGTTATATCCATCATATCGTTGTAGTCTTGATATGCTGCATATAATTCTATTGATGTAAACTCTGGATTATGTCTAACATCCATTCCTTCGTTTCTAAATATTCTTCCCATTTCATATACTTTGTCATAACCACCAACAATTAGTCTTTTTAAATTCAACTCTGTTGCTATTCTTAAATACATTGTTAAATCTAATGCATTATGATGTGTAATAAATGGTTTGGCAGTAGCTCCTCCAGATATAGTATTTAGTATTGGTGTATCTACTTCTAAGTAACCTTTTTCATCTAATATTCTTCTAATTTCTGTTATTATTTTTCCTCTTGTCTCAAAAGTTTTCTTTACTTCAGGATTCATAATTAAGTCTACATATCTTTGTCTGTATCTTAAATCTGGATCTTTTAGTCCATGGAATTTTTCTGGTAGTGGTCTTAAAGATTTTGAAAGCAATGTTACTTCTTTAGCATGAACAGATATCTCCTCTGTTCTTGTTTTAAATACAAAACCTGTTATTCCTATAATATCTCCTATATCAAATGTTTTAAAAGCTTTGTAACTTTCTTCTCCTAAATCATTTATACTTACATAACTTTGTATTTTTTCATCACTATCTTGTATAGTACAAAAAGATGCTTTTCCCATTATTCTTTTAGCTATAATTCTACCTGCTACAGTAACATCTTTTTCTGCAAATTTATCATAATTAGCCTTTATTTCTCCTGCTGTATTTGTTCTATTAAATTTTGTTATTTCATAAGGATTTTTTCCTTCTTCTTTTAAGTTTTCTAATTTATCTCTTCTTACTTTCATTAGTTGGTTTAAATCTAATTCTTGCTCTTGATTATTTTCCATAAAAAAACCTCTTTCCTGCATATTTTGTTTGGATGATTATATAACAGTTTCTGGGATTTGTAAAGGCTTTTCTATACTGCTTTTCTCATCTCTTTAGCATGATTTATAGCGGTTTGTGTAATATCTCCACTTGATATTCTGGCAATTTCATTTATCACTTCATCTTCTGATAACAATTTAACACTAGTAACTGTATTTTCTCCTTGTACATTTTTGCTAATATAGTAATTATAGTCACCTTTTGCGGCAATATTAGCTTGATGTGTTATACATAATACTTGGTGTTTTTTGGCTATTATTTTCATTTTTTCTGCTACTGATTTTGCAGCTTTTCCACTAATTCCTGTATCTATTTCATCAAATATCATTACTGGCACTTTATCTGTATCTGCTAATACTGTTTTTATGGCAAGCATTATTCTTGATACTTCTCCTCCTGATGCTATTTTTATTAATGCCTTTTCTTCATCTCCAATATTAGTACGTATCATAAATTCTATGTCATCTATACCATTTTCTAAAAAGTCATTATTTTTTTTCATTAATACATTAAATTTTGCATTTTTCATTTCTAAATCATGTAATTGTTCATTTATTTTTTCAGTTAATTCTATAGATTTATCTTTTCTAATTTTTGTCATCTCTTCTGCTAATATTTGCATTTTTTCTTCTATGGATTTTAATTTTTCTCTTAACTTTTCATTTATTTCTTCTGCATTTTCTATATTTTCTATTTCTCGCTGAACATCTTTTTTATACTCTAATATTTCCTTTATACTATTTCCATATTTTCTTTTTAATGAAAATATTAAATCTAACCTTTCTTCTATTTCATTTCTTTGTGATTCATCAAATATATTTTCATCTCTAAGATGTGAAATTTCTCTTGTTATTTCTTGAACATCATAATAAACATTTTTCAATTCAGATAATTTTTCTTTATATTCTGAATTAAAGTCTTCTATTTTTTCTAATGACCTAATAGCTACATTTAGTGCATCTATTACATTATTGTTTAAACTATTGTCTGCCTCTATTAAATTTTTGCTGATTTTTTCACTATTTAATATGATTTTTCTTTGAGAATCCAATTTTTCTTCTTCGCCATCTTTTAATTCTGCTTCGTCTATTTCTCTAAATTGGTATTGTAACAAATCTAACTTTCTTTGTTTTTCTTTCTCATCTCCATAATTTTCTTTTAAAGACTTCTTCACTTCATTAAATTCTAAATATAAATTCTTATATTCTTTTTTTATTTTTAATATTTTTTCACCTATAAAGTGATCTAAATAATTAATATGTTCTTGTTTGCTCATTATCTTTTGTGTATCATTTTGCCCATGAATATCTATTATTTCTCTCATGAATTGTTTTAATTCGTTAACTGTTACTAACCTTCCATTTATTTTGCATGAATTTTTTCCATTAGTATATATTTCCCTTGAAACTGTAATATTACCATCTATTGCTTTTTCGTGTTGTGGTAAATATAAATTTAATTCTATAAAAGAATGATTTTCTCCTCTTCGTATCATCTCTTTTGAAAACCTCTCCCCTGATATAATTCCGAAGAGAATCTATTATTAAAGTTTTTCCTGCACCAGTCTCTCCTGTAAGCACATTAAAACCATTATTCAAATCTATCGTTAAATCATCAATAATACCTATATTTTTTATATGTAAAGTAGAAATCATATTTTACGAACCTCCGTTTTGTAGAACTTATGTTTTGTATTTTAGTCCCTATTTTTTATTTTGTCAATACTTTTTACAAGTATTTATAATATATATTTTATAAACGCCAAGTAGATAAATATAAAAATAGAGTATCAAGTTTTTCTTTTAATCCTTGATACTCTATCATTTTAATATTTGGTGACCCGTACGGGAATCGAACCCATGATTCAGCCTTGAGAGGGCTGCGTCTTAACCGCTTGACCAACGGGCCATGAATGTGTTACTTAATATTTATAACACATTTTCTATAATTTCGTCAATATTTTATATGCACATATTTAAAATTTCTTTTAATCTTTCATCTTTTTTTGTTAGATATAAATACCCAATCAGTGCTTCAAAAGCTGTAGAATACATATATTCTTCTACGTTTGCGTTTTTAGGTAAGTGATGATTTTCTGCATTTCTTCCTCTTCTTACTATATCTTTTTCTTCTTCTGTTAAATTTGGCTCAATTTTTTTTAATATTTCTGCTTGTGCTTTAGCTTTTACATATTTTATAGCTTCAATATGTAATTTATGTGGTTTTAACTTTGTTTTATTTATTAAATGAGTTCGTATAAATAATTCATATACACTATCTCCTACATATGCCCAAGTAAGTGGCGATAATAAATTAACATCTACTTCTTTTTTTTCTCTTTCTATTAATTCTATCAATTTTTCCTCCTATATATTAGCTTTTTCTAAAGTTATTTTTCCTAATTTTCCGCTTCTAAATTCGTCTAATATTATTCCAGATATTTTTTCATCATCAATTCTTCCTCCTGAAAGAATTGCTCCTCTTTTTTTAGCAATAATTTGCATTATAGTATATATTTTGTCATTTTCTTCTATATCTTTTTCCATTATACTATCTATTTCTTGCTTATCTAATTTATATCTTTCTATAATATTTTCTTCATAATTCTCTATTAAATATTTAAGAAGTTCATAAGCTATTTCTACTTTTTCTAGTATATCATCTTTTATTGTTCCTGTAAAAGCTAAGTTATGTGCTATCTCATTTGATTCAAATTTAGGCCAAAGTACACCTGGAGTATCCATTAGTTCTATTCCTTCTGCTAATCTTATCCATTGCTTTTGCCTTGTAACTCCTGGTTTATTTCCAACTTTTGCTGTAGATTTTTTAGTTATTCTATTAATAAAAGATGATTTACCTACATTAGGTATACCAAGTATTAAAACTCTAACAGATTTGCCAATTCTTCCCTTGTTTATGTATTTGTCTTGATTTTCTCTAGATATTCTTTTTATTTCTGTTATTACATCATTTATTCCTTTTCCTGCATTTGCGTCTGTTATTACTGCTGATACTCCTTGTTTATTAAAATACTTAATCCACTTTTTTGTTTCTTTTTCATCTGCCAAGTCACTTTTATTTAGTACCATTATCTTTCTTTTCCCTTTTGTATATTCTTTTACATCTGGATTTTGACTAGCTAGTGGTATTCTCGCATCTAATATCTCTACCACTATATCTATTAGTTTTAAATCTTCAATTATTTGTTTTTTGGTTTTTGCCATGTGACCAGGATACCAATTTATATTAGTTTTATTTTCATTCATCCAACTCAACTCCTTAATTTAGTTCTATTTTATCATAAACTTTAAATGTTCCAACTGTTCCAACTTCTGATATACCTAAGTTTATCTCTTTTATATTTAATTCTATAGGAAATTTGAATTCATTTGATAATTCTTCTATCATTTTATCATGCTTATCAGATATTTTAGAATCTTGAAACAATGTTGAGTGAAATCTAAAATTATCTCCATCAAATTTTATTAGAGGTATATTATATCTATTTAACAATTCATTGTTTAATATATTATGTACATTTCTAAGTTCTTTTGTTTCTTCTATATCAAACCATATAACTCCATTATTTATTTTACTAATACCAATAACACTAATTGACAATTGATAAATATTTGATAATACATCTTTTATATAATTAATTGCTTCATTATAGTTTTCATAATAAAATGATGTCTTTAAAGATATATGTTGAGGTAAAGTATACGATACTTCACTTAAATTATAATTTTCATTAATCTTTTTACATATATTTCTTATATATTCTTCCTCTTTTTTATTAAAAACTAAACCAATCCAAATATACATAATATCACCTCTTTTTATTAATATAAAATGTGTCGGCATATTACAAGCCAGCACCCTAATTTCTCTCAAAAACAAGTATATTTTAACTTACTTTTTATTATTTTTCTTACTTTTTTATTAAATCTTGCAAGATTTAATTCCTTAAAGACCCCATTTTATAATGATTTAAGTAATAGTCGTCATAAATACAAGTCAACCAGTTGCTTCCGACTGATGGAAAACTTTTTGGACTATCGTCTTTTTTCTTTTCTGCTCTAATTTTTCTTTTTTGATACATATCCATTTTAATCACTTTCTTTTTACAACTTGTAAATTGTAATTTGTAGGGATGATTATAATATAAAACTCTCTCTTTCATTATATTATTTTTTCTTTGCTATAATATTATATATATGCCAATGTTTTATTTTTCCTAGTCCAGTTTTTCCATCTTTTTCGACTTCATTAAATTCTATTATATCAAATGATTCTTTAAATAATTCCAATACTTGTTCTTTTGATAAAAATACCATTTGCTCTTTTATCTTTGCCCAAGAATCGTTTAATCCAAAAAAGTTCCCAACGAAGTATCCGTTCTTGTAAAATACTATTAGATATTTTGTTCCAAAACTCATTAAAATAGTCTTTATTGCAAAAGGGAATACTAAAGTTAGCTACCAATAAGTTATTTTTCTCTAATTCTATATTTTCAAAGTCTTGACACTCAAAGTTAAAATTTTTTAATTCTTCATTATCTAACTTACTAGATATAATTTCTCTTGTGTTTTCCTTATCTATTGATAATACTTTCCATCCGTTTTTTATTAAATATATTGTATCTCTACCAGCACCACAACCTAAGTCAATAGCATATTGGGGATTGCTGTTCATATTTATGAATTTTTTAACCATTGGATGTGGTAAAGCATTTTCGGTATTTTCATAATATTTTTGTATATCGCCCATTAATATCAATTCCTTTCCATTTATAACAATAATTATAACACATAATTTTATAAAAAGTAACAGGAGAGTGAAAATCTATTTTTTCACTCTCCTGTTGTGCTTTCAAAACTTTTTCCAGCACTGAGGATCTTTTGAATAAAAGTCACCTGTTAAGCATTTTGCAACCGAAGGACACCCTCTGCAAAAGTTTTTGATTTCGCAGTTAGAACAATGCTCGAACTTGTCATACTGACGGTACTTATCCATTTCTTCGCCGGTAAAAATATCGTAGAAAGACTGTTCCGGAACTTTCCCAACAGGAGTTTCGCTTCTTCTACAGGCATATACTGTTCCGTCCGCCAAAGTTGTAATGTGGGTAATTCCACAATGACATCCATCAAGAACAAGATTATCAGGATTGTTGACTTCCTCAGGATTAAATAATCCCTTTTCATAAAGATACAACTTCCAAAGGTGGTCTTTTAATGCAAATCTTGTATCACATTCCTGATTCTGCATATATTTTTCCCACATTTTGTCAAGAAAATCTCTATACTCTTCCGGAGAAACCAGCAAATCAAAATCTTCAGGATTAGGACAATATCTTGCAAATCCAAAATTGCTAACTTTGTGTTCTACCACAATGTCTACAAGTTCCGGAATTTCTGCAATATTTGTCTTAGAAACAGTTGTCATGATAGCTGTTTTAATTTTGCTTCCCTCAAAATACTTCAAAGCATCTAAGGTTGCATCAAAAGAACCAGGCTTGCGGATGTAATCATGAGTCTCCCTTAATCCATCTAATGACATTTGAAAGTTAATACAACCTAAATTTTCCAGTCTCTTAACTACATCATAATTTAAATGAAACGGATTTCCTAAAAGCCCAAAATGAACTTTCTTTTCTTTGAGAATTTCAAGAAAATCCCAAATTCTTTCATAGAGCAATGGATCTCCACCTGTGATTACAAGAAAAGGATCTCTTTCCAATTTATCACAAGTCCGAAGAAAGTCCTCCAAAATCGCTTTCAATGTGTCTAAATCAAGTTCAAGACCACATTTTTTGTCTTTTCCTTCGTAGATGTAACAATGTTTGCACCGCTGGTCACATCTGTCTGTAATATGCCATTGCATACTAAATTTTGTTCTTTCTGCCATTACAAATCCTCCTTTTTAGTGCAAGAGGCACCTCTAAAAGAGATGCCTCTGCTTTGTTGAAACTAATGTGTGTTGTCGACACTACACATTCTTAGTACATCTTTGTATTAACTACAAGATGTACTGCAAGATGTGCATGATCCACAGGAACTACTGCATGCCGAGCAACCGCTTGAGCAGTTACAAGAGCAGTCCGCAGCAACTACTTTTACTCCAGCTCCGATTAATTTAGCCTTTGCAGACTTCATAAAATTCTGAGCAGAGTTCTTCCCAATGTAGTTTACACTAGGATTCCAATAATTTGTCCGTGCCATTTTGCTCATAGTGCGTTCTCCTTTCTGTTAAAAGTCTTTTTCAAGCATCTATATCCTCTCCTTAATGTTATAATCAACAAAAGTTAAATAAAATATGATTATTTATTTTTTAAAATCATTCCTGAACCTAATCCAGCATCAATCCTTGTTATAAATCCAAACTTTTCATAAAATTTTTCTTTTCCTTTTGAAGCACCTAAATAAGTTCTCATATCTGAATTACGCTCTTGCATTTTATTTATTTTTGAAATTAACTTTTCCATAATTAGTGTCCCGATTTTTCTGTTTTGATATTCTGGTATAACCATGACATCTTGAATATACATAAAACAAATGCCATCACCAATAAGTCTACCATACCCAATTATTTTTTTATCATCATATATACTTACAGAATAATAAGTATTTTCCATTGCTTTTTTTGTTATTTTTTTATCATATGCTCCCCAGCCAACCGAATCATATAATAAATTAAACTCAGCTACATCATTTATGTTCTCTCTAATTTGAATCATAGTTTACTCCTTTCAAATTTTATTTATGATTTTTAATAAGCTCTACACATTTATTTTAAGTGTTTTTTTGAAAAGAATGCTTAAAATTTTATTTTTTCCTTTATTTCCAAGGGTTTAATAGTGTTTTTCATTTTTTTATCATTCTTAGCTCTTATTCCTTCTGATTTAATAAATCCTTCTTCATCACTATATTTAATCATTTCCATAAGTCTGTTCCTCTCATTCCAGTAAATCACGATTCATTTGTTTGCTTTCTCAAAAAATCAAAATTTGATTCATATAATCTATTTTGTTAAATCTATATTTTTTAAATTATTAATTATATCAAATTTAGATTTTTGTATTTTTTTCTCTCTATCCATTAGTTTAACTTTTAATCCTTTGCTTTTTGCTATCTCTAGTAACTTTTCACTATCATCTATAAAAACTGCCTCTCCATCTATAATTTTAAAGTCATTTATCGGATTATCAAAGAAGTCTCCATCTTTCTTTAACTGTCCATATATTGATGAAACATAAATTTTTTCAAACAAATTATATATTTCATATTCTTTCAATGAATTAATTACATCTGGCCAATTATCTGATAATAGTAATAATTTATATTTTAATGATAATTCCTTTAATTCTTCTTTTATACCATTGTATGGTTTGTATTTATCATTTTCATATGTTCTGTTATATGCAATTTTTTTACATATTTCTATATTATAATCAGGATATTTTACTTCCAATAATATTTTACTATAAAATTCCAGAAACATATTATATTCTTCTTCAAGATTTAATATTTTTCTATTTAAGATCTCTTTATTTTCCCTAATAGCTCTTTTTAACCTTTCAACATCTATTTTATTCACATCTATAAGTTCTAAAAATTTAGGTGTTATATGCCAATTTCCTGTAGTTGGATATGCTAACACCATTCCGAAAATCTAGTATTATATATTTAATCATTTCTATTGCTCCTCTTATCTTTATTACTATTTATAATTAAATATTAGCTGTTTTCTTTTATTTCATTTTCGATTATCCATTTAATATCTTCTATTGATTTATCAATATTAAAAATTCCATTTCCAACTGGATAATAAACGGGATATACTTTATATTCATTATTGTTTATTTCTATTTTATGACATACTTTTCTATTTTCAGATACCGATATCTTTTTGTTTAAAATGATAGAACTTACTTGATTTCCAAAAGCAATAATTACTTTTGGTTTAATAATGTCTATTTCTTTAAATAATAAATCAAGATATTTTTTTAAAACTTCATTAGGAAGTGGTCTAGCGTCAATTTGAGTACATTTTCCTAAATTAGTAATAAATACTTTGTTTTTACTAATTTCATCGTAAACATAATCACAAAATTGATAATCCCAATCTTTAGGTTTTTTCTCATTTATTTGATTTAATATATCTTCACTTAGTAAATTTACTTTATAAAATAGTTTCCATATATTCTTTGTTCCAAGCCAAGGTGATTTTCTTCCTTCCCAAGACTTATCACTTGCAATATTTTTACCAGTAGGATTCATAAAAACAAAGCAAACATTAGGATTTTCTTCACATCCACCATTGTATATTGAATCTAATTGTTTAGCACCATATTTTGTTTGCAATTTATCATATTCTTTCTTTAATTCTTCTATTTTCATTTTATTAGTACTAATTTTATCTGCATCGCGTTCAATAAATTTGCTCAACATATCTTCTTCTTTTCTCCTCTTTGTTTTTTAAGCTTAAAAATTATTAAGCATTTAAATATTTAAATACGTCCTCTGGATATAACTTTAATTCTTTGTTTATAAATTTATCAACATCAATCCATATTGCATCACTTTCACTATTATCATCAATTATATGATATTTTTCTTTGTAATCTGAATCATTTATATAAACATTGTAAAATAATATAAGTTCATGTGCATTTTTTCCATTGTAGGTAAATATATTTTCAGATATACCTAAAAATTCTCCTACATTAATTTCTATATTAAGTTCTTCTTTAAACTCTCTTTTTAATGCATCTTTACTATTTTCTAAAAATTCGATACCTCCACCAATACTTCTATAAAATATTTCATTTTTTGCCTTGTCATACCCTTTACTAACTAAAATTTTATTTTTCCTTTTTACTATACCTAAAACAATTGGTCTTATTTCCTTAAATTTATCCATAACTTTAATCCTCCTTATTAATTTTCGTTATATTTTATCTTCACTTAATTTTATTATGCAAAACATCTAATTGTATTGTAACTTTTTAAAAATATTTAACTAAAAAATATTTATTAAGTTTAGGATTTTTTTTATTTTCTCTTACAAATTCCACTTCAAATCCGCATTTTTTATAAAACTCTGGAGCCTGAAAACCATAAGTTGTTAAATTTATATTTTCAAAATCTTTATCTTTATAATATTTTTCAACAGTTTCAATTAATTTACTTCCAATTCGTTTATTTCGATATTCCTCTACAATAATAAGATCACTTATATGAACTTCTTTATAATATGAATTTCCTGTTATTATACCTAATATTTTGCTATCTTCTTTTGCTACAAAAGCAAATGATCTATAATTACAATTCACACCATTTTTTATAGCATATTTATTAAATTCGCTATTTATTATATCATCAAATTTGTCTAAATTATCTGTATATTCAATTTCTATCATTTTCATCCTCCCTTACATTACTTATTAATTTTATAACTAACTTTATTTTTATCATCATAATAACACAAAAAGAGAGATTTTTCTATCCCTCTTTTATTATAAAAATATTATTATCTACTATTAATAACTAATCTCTTCATTCATCTAGTCTTTTATTATATTATAAATTTGTACATACTAATATTAATTTAAAAAAACTGTGTTTATCTTAAATAAGATTATTTTTTATATAAAAAGCATTCTTTATCATGTGAATAAATAATTCCTATTGCTTGTAAATAAGAATATATGATTGTACTTCCTACAAATTTCATTCCTCTTTTTTGTAAATCTTTCGATATTTCATCTGATAATTGATTTGTAGTTTTACCTATTTCATAAATAACTTTATCTTTTGTAAATATTTTTAAATAATTGTAAAATGAACCATATTCACTTTGGATTTCTTTAAAAATTTTACTATTATTTATAGTAGCATTTATTTTTAATTTATTTCTTATGATTTTTTCATTTTTTAATAACTCTTGTACTTTTTCATTATTGTAGTTACAGATCCTATTTATATTAAAATTATCAAATGCTTTTCTAAAGTCTTCTCTTTTGTTTAAAACACACTCCCATGAAAGACCTGCTTGAAAAGACTCTAAAATTAGCATTTCAAATAAATATTTATCATCAAAATTTGGTTTGCACCATTCATTATCATGATATTTTATATATTTTTGATTATTTAAATTGCACCATTTACATCTTATCATAAAGTTTACCTCTTTTTTGAATAAAATATTTTCTTATATTATTAAGCATTTTACTCCCAAACTTTAATATATTTTTATATAAAATCTTTTATTATTTGGTATATTTTTTCACTATGTACTATATAACTAAAATGATTTTCTTTAGGAATTATTACTAATTTACTATTTTTTATATTTTTAGCAATTAGTTTAGTATGTTCTTCTTTTATAACATCTTTTTGTCCTGCTAAAATATATGCTGGTATTTCTATTTTGCCTAAATCTTCTATAGTTATATTTGGTTCTTTTATCATCATTTTTAAAAATTTATTTTTAGTAAAAAAATATCCTATTTTTGACACTAATAACATAGATTTTTTCATTCCTTTAGGATTTAAATTAGCTCCACTTATAATTATTTTAGATAATAATTTTGGTTCTTTTATTGCTATTAATAATCCTACTATTCCACCATCACTAAATCCATAAAATACAGGTTTACTAATATTTAATTTTTTTATAAATTCAATCATATCTTCTGCCATTAAATCATATGATATTTTATTTGTATTTTGACTTTTTCCATGACATCTACTATCAAGTGCATATACTTTATAATTTTCTTTTAGATTTTCTATAAGAACATCAAATATTTCATGTGTCTCACTATTTCCATGTACTAATATAATTGGTTTCCCTTGTCCATAAATTTCATAATACAACTTTACATTATTTACATTAATAATCATTTTATTTTTTATTCCTTTTTTATATGTTATTTTAAACTGGATTTACATGTATTACTGTTAAATATATTTCTTCTATCTCATTATCAATTTCTTTTTCTAAATTATTTGCAATTTCATGACTTTGATATGTGCTTAAATTTCCATCTACATATATCGTAAAAGAAATTTGATATTTGTATCCTACAGGTGTTGAATTAAAATGTTGAATTTTTTTTATTTCTGGATGCCTCTTTATTAATTCTAAAACTTTTGCTTTATCTTTTTCATTTATAGATTTATCCATTAAAACATTATAACTTTCTATAAATATTTTTACTCCAGTATAACAAATCCATAATGAAATTCCTATTCCTACAGCCCCATCAAACCATAATATATGTTTTAAACTTAATATTGCTGCTATTAAGTTAAACATAGTAACTACACAGTCATTTCTATGATCATTTGCATTTGCTTCAATTAGCAAATTGTTATATTTTTTAGATAATGAATGTGTATATATATATAAAGAAAATTTTGTTACTATTGTTACAATACATACAACAATAAGCAACCACGAAAAAGTATACCCTTCTGGATTAATTAATGATTCTACTGAATCTATTAGCAATTTTACCGAAACCAAAATCATAGATAGACTTATTAGTAAAGAAAAAATATATTCTGCTTTTCCATGTCCCAAATTATGTGATTCATCACTTGGTTTACTTGCTATTTTATTTCCAATAAATGTCATTACTGATGAAAATATATCTCCTGCGCTATTGAAACTATCAGCAATCATAGCTTGACTATTAGTCAAAAGTCCTATAGTTCCTTTTATTAGTAACAAAAATATATTTCCAATTATCCCTAAAATACTTGCTCTTTTTGTAGACTTATATCTATCCATTTTGTTATTCCCTCTTATTTTATATTAAACTTTTTATTTCATTTCAAAATTATGTTGATTTTTTTATATCCTATACTATTAGATAAGTGCAGATGTCACATGAAATACATCAGCTTTATTTTGTAACATATCTATTGATTTTCTTAGTATTTTATGATCATCATCAAGCAATATTACATGATCATATTCGTTTAATTTTTCTTGCATTTTACTTGGTTTTATAAAATCTCTATTTTCACTATTATATCCTCCGGTTTCTTTTGTAAGTACAATCCAATTTTCTCTTGGAATAAAACTTACATATTTTGAAAGCCACTTATATTTTTCTTCTGTAATTTTTACACTTTTAGATAAAGATAAAATATATAAACTTATATTTGGAATTTTAGATATTTCTTCTAATGTTTCTATTACACTTAAAATTGGCTCTGTACTACTATAATTATCACTCATTTGTTTTAATATTGTCGCATCAGAATATAATGTATACTCATTTATTGTTCCATCCATATCAATAAACATCCCTACTTTATTATTTTCTTCACATATTTTTTTTATTTTTTCTACAAATTTTTTCATATTATACTCTCCTATCTTATATTTAATTTATTATTTACAACCTATATATGGCATATTTCTATAAAATCCATTTTCATCATCAAACCCATATCCTACTACAAATTTATTTGGAATTTCAAATCCTAAGTAATCTATATTAACTTCAATTTCTCTTCTACTTGGCTTACTTAATAGCACACATAATTTTATATCTTTTGGATTTTTTTCTTTTAAATGTTTTACTAGATAATCCATGCTTCTTCCTGTATCAACTATGTCTTCTATTATTAATATATTTTTACCAGAAATTTTTGATTCATCTATATCTAAATATTGATTTACATTTCCTGTACTTTCTGTTCCCTCATAACTTGATATTTTTACAAATTCCATTTGCATTTTTACATTCATATTTAATGTTAATTCTGTTGCAAAAAATACCGCACCATTTAGTACACATATTGCAAGAACTTCTTCACCTTTATAATTTTTTTCTATTTGATTTGCTAATTCTTTTATTCTTTTATTTAATTTTTCTTTTCCAATCAACTCTTTTAATTCCATTTTTTCTCCTTTTAATTTTATTTATTTTCATATACTGCTATAAAAATTCTCTCACTCTCATTTTTGCACTTTAGCTATATTTTATACTAAATGACATTTATCTTAAACAACTGCTCATTTTTTCCTATATTCTTTATATATTTTGCGCCAAACTTTTCATAATAATTTATTAATTCTGTTTTTAAATACAATGTTTTTATATTTCTTTTTTTTGCTTCTTTTAAAATTGCATCATTAAGTATTTTAGAGTATCCTTTTCCCCTATATTCTTTTTTTACATACATAGTTGCATACCAAGGAGTTAAATTTATTTCTTCTCCATCATGTGGAAAAATTGAAATAAAACCTATTAAAGTATTATTATCTAATAAAACTAATTTACAAAAATATAAATCATTAATATTTTCCTCATATTTTTTAATTTTTTTATCGATTCTTTTATCAAAATTTACTTCTGGATTTTCTCCCCATTCATTGTGTTCCAAAATCATTACTTCTTTTATATATTCTTTTTTATCTTTTAAATCAAATACTTGCATATCTTTTTCCTTTATTTTTATGTTTTAATTATTTTATCTTAATTTTTACTAAATGTACAGCACTTATTTATTAATTACTAAAATTCAATATTTGATTGACTAACCTAATTTTTATTCGTATAATATTTTTATGAAAATTTTAGTTGTTGAAGAAAAATTTAATGAAAAAAAATTGAATACTTTTTTACTTAATAAATTTAGTGGTTTAAGTTCTAACACTATTTATAAAGCTTTAAGAAAAAAAGACATTAGAATTAATAATGTAAAAGTTAATGAAAATGTAATTCTACATACAGGAGATGAAGTAAAGATTTTTATTGTAGATGAACTTTTATTTAATTCTAATTCAAAATCTTTTGAAATAATATATGAAGATGAAAATATTGTTTTAGTTAATAAACCAATTAACATAGAAGTAACTGGTAGTAATTCTCTTACTTCTTATTTAGAAAGTAATTATAAAGAAAAAGGATTAAATTTTATAAAACCTTGCCACCGATTAGATAGAAATACTAGTGGTCTTATTCTATATGCGAAAAATGAAGATTCTTTATCAGATGCTTTAACAATGTTTAAAGAAAGTAAAATTGAAAAACATTATCGCGCAATTACATATGGTATTCCCAAAATAAAATATCAATATATGACTGCTTATTTATTTAAGGATCAAAAAAAGTCTCTTGTATATATTTCCGATGAAAAGAAAAAGGGATATCAAGAAATAAAAACATCTTATAATGTAATATCTTTAGATAAAGAAAATAATTTGGCACTTTTAGATGTTACTCTACACACTGGTAGAACTCATCAAATTAGAGCACATCTTGCTCATATTGGATATCCAATTTTAGGTGATGGAAAATATGGATTAAATAAAATAAACAAAAAGTTTCATTGTTCTACACAGCAACTATGTAGTTACAGCATTACTTTCCATACTTTGCCACAAACAAAGAAATTAAAATACTTAAACTCTCAAACTTTTTGTTTATCTAAATTACCTTTTAATTTGAAGGAGGTAAACTTTAATGTTTAGTAGTTTTACTTTAAAAATAATTGCTATTATATTTATGCTGTGTGACCATTTTGGAGATGCTATTTTAAAACCATTCTCTTTTTTTAATGTACTTGGTAGAATAGCCTTTCCTATTTTTGCATTTCAGCTAACAGAAGGATATATTCATACTAAAAACTTAAAAAAATATTTTAAAAGACTTATTATTTTTGCTATCATATCTCAAATACCTTTTATGCTTTTTTCATCTACCTTCACATCACGTTTTAGCTTAAATATATTTTTTACACTTTTTATTGGACTTTTTGCAATATATATTTATGATAAGTCACATAATAAATTTTTAGGTATTTTAGTAACAATTTTTCTTTGTGCATTAGCCCAATTAATCAAAACTGATTATGGTGCTTGGGGAGTTTGTATTATAATGATTTTTTACATTTTTAAAGATAAAAAAATTTGGATGTGCTTATTATATCTTTTATCTTGCCTTTTAAAATACTTACCCTATTTATTAGCATATAATTTTCACTATATTTATATGCTTCTTTTACTTGGTACCGCTTCTAGCATATTTTTTATTATTCTTTATAATGGCAAACAAGGAAAAAAAGTAAAATATCTCCTTTATGCTTTTTACCCTTTGCACATGCTTGCTTTATATTTTATAAACGTTGCTATTTCTTAAGTAACGTTTATAAAATAAATTTACTACTTTACTTCTTACTAATTTATACTAAAGTTAATTCCTCTTGCGACAACACTCCCCATATTTTCTATTAAATCATCAATTTCTTTTGGTGTTACTATCATATTAAAATCATTTGGTATTAATGCATCTTTTATTTCTTCATAATTATCGTTTTCTTTTAAATTATTTAAATAATCATTTGATTTAGCTTCTTGCTGTAATTTTGTTATAAATATGTTTAAACAATCATCTGTAATTGTTGCCAAATCTACAACCATAGGAACTCCTATTGCTATTACTGGTATTCCTAATGTATTTTTACTTAATTCTTTTCTTGTATTTCCCACACCTGCTCCTGGAACAATTCCTGTATCAGCAATTTGAATTGTACTACTAATTCTTTCTATACTTTTGGATGCTAAACTATCTATTACTATTAACATCTTTGGTTTTATATTATCTACAATTCCTTTTATTATTTCTAAAGTTTCAATTCCTGTTGTTCCAAGTACACCGTGGTGAAACTGCACTAACAGACCTTGTCCCTTCCTTTAGATACTGTGGTGCATATGTTAATAGGTGTCTTGTTATATCCACTTCTGAAACTACTTTTGGACCCAATGCATCTGGTGTTACTTCTGCATTTCCAAGCCCTACTATTAATATTCCATCTTCTTTTTGTATATGCTTATCTATTAATCTTTTTAATTCTCTTGTTACACTTTCTGATGCTTTTTGTATCTCATCTTCTGTTGCTACTTTTAAATTTTTAATATCTATAGTAATATATTCTCCTTGTGGTTTTCCAATTGCATCCTCTCCCTCTTTGTCTAAAACGCTAACTTTCGAAATTTTTATATTATCTCCATCTTGCCAATTATTAACTTCTATTCCTGGAACTTCATTTTCTATATTATTTGCTTTTTTATAAATATCTCTTCTTTCATCAGCCATATCAGTTCTAAAATTATACATAAAAAAACCTCTCTTTCTTCTTTTATTTTTAGAAAAATGAGAGATTTTATTCGTATTTTTATTTTTTTATATCTATTAATTTATAATATTAATTATTTTTTTACTTTATATTAATATATGTTG